>LQAG01000344.1_pt1 | contig 14905 bp, 17 predicted proteins | sample 1535801 | NCBI WGS metagenome assembly LQAG01 (sample SAMN04331584, study PRJNA305678) | bioreactor metagenome | isolation source: bioreactor_3 inoculated with Wadden Sea sediment 1st replicate of a... | place: Germany:Bremen | reverse complement strand
TAAAAAGCGTAGAACTTTGGTTCTAGGCTTTTTTTATTGTCTTCTATTCGATGTGGTCCCTCTTGATTGGACTGAATCATTTGATTAATCGGATGTTCGCTTAGTGGATAAAAGAATCAAAAATACAGTTTATAGGGTTAGAATAAAGTCAATATAGGGATACATTTTCTTAATCATAGACATATTTATTTACGATTAAAAAGTCATATGGGTTATAATATATAGGGAAGCGAAATAATATCGTAAGTCGATTAGACGCTAAAGAGTAAAAAAAGTCAGAAATGAAAAGCTAGAAGTCAATAAGCAAGGTATGACTTTGTATATTATTATAAGGAGGCCATATGCTAAAAGAACTATTTAATGCGGGACATGATTTTGAAACGTTTATGCAGGGCGATGAAGGAAAACATGTGGATAACGTGCGCCACTTTCTAGAGTTATCCTCAGATGCCATGACAGACGTGTTAACAAGTAGAATAAAAGAAATCGAGTCGGCACGACTTGTCGTATTTGGAGAAGTCTGGTGCCTGATTGCATGATCAACATGGCTGTCCTTGAGTCTATTCATAGGGTCAATACAAACATTGAATATGCCATTCTTCCACGAGATGGCTATGAGGACAAGCTTAAGAGCTTAACACCGGACAGTTCAGCCAAGATCCCAACATTTATAGTGGTGGATTCCAATTGGAATGCTAAGGGCATGTTCTTGGAAAAACCACAGGTGGTAAAGGACGTTGAAGCTGGAGATGACCAAGTGAAAAGAATTGTCGTTAAACGTGACTATAGAAAAGGAAAATATATTTTAGATACAATTGAAGAGCTTGTAGAATTACTATAAAATAGACAGAAAATCGAATATTTAAGAGGATGAGCTAGAGCTATTTACTGCGGAATGTAGGGATGACTCTAGCTTATTTAATGAAAAAATTTATAAAGAAAGAACAAAATTAAAATTTAGATTCAAACTTTAGAACTGAAAAAAATCGGCATAAGGACGATTTTCGCATTGTGAACATTGGATTTTAATGCTACAATATATTGTGTTCGATGCGGAGTATAAACCGATCGACATACAACATATTGTGCATAGTGTGAATAACATGTGGATAATATGTTAATAATATTGTTTCTAAAACAATTGATGAATAGTAGAAAATAGTAAAGGTGGAGTGGAGACGTTATGGTACAAGTCATCAAGAGGGATGGTCGACTTACGGACTTCAACAAAGAGAAGATCCAAAGAGCGATTGAACTGGCAATGAAAGAAACTGAAAAAAGGTCTCGATACAGAATTGAGTCTACTAATTTCAGATGAAATCCATAAAATGGTGGATGAAAAAGACACTGTCGAAGTGGAAGATCTACAAGATATGGTAGAATTTTCATTAATGGCAAGTCCAAGAAAAGATGTTGCGAAGAGATACATAATTTACCGTAACGAGCAAGACAAAACCAGAGTTCGAAGAAAGATAAGGATAGACTACTCACAGATGACTTCATCAGTAAGTATAAGCATACAGATTCTCCAATGACACAGCTTGGGAACTTTGTTTATTACCGTACTTATTCAAGATTTCTACCAGAAGAAAAGCGTCGCGAATTCTGGTGGGAAACTGTTAGAAGAGCTGTTGAATACAACTGTAGTCTTGCACCAACAACGCGTCAAGAAGCAGAAGAGCTATACGACAACATCTTCAATTTAAGACAGTTTCTATCGGGTCGTACTTTCTGGGTTGGTCAAACACCGGTTGCTGGACATTATCCTATGTCAAACTACAATTGTTCTTTTCAGATTATTGATAGCTTTGACTCATTTAGAGATGTATTTTATCTTCTTATGGTGGGATCTGGTGTTGGTGTTAGAATCCTTAATGATGATGTTTCAAAAATGCCTAAAACGCGAGTTGATTATGAACTCATTCATAAAGATTACACAGCCATTCCACGCTCTGAGAGAGAAGACAGCACAAGTCTTGAGTTCTTCTATAACAACACAGTGAAAATCACTGTAGGCGATAGTAAAGAAGGCTGGGTGCAATCACTTGATTACTTCTTCAAGCTTCTTTACAGCAATGAATACAGAAATATCAAGACGATTATTGTGGACTATGACCACGTGAGACCAAAAGGTGAAAAACTAAAGACATTTGGTGGGACTGCCTCTGGTCATGTGAGTTTGAAAAACATGTTCGAAAAAATCAGCCGTGTTATTAAGAAGGCTGGTATGCGTGATGGAGCGCAAGATGAAAAGAGACGCATTAAACTTAAGCCAATTGATGCACTTGATATTGCTAATATCATTGGAGAAAACGTCGTTGTTGGCGGTGTGCGCCGTACGGCGGAAATTGTTCTGGTAGACCAGGATGACAATGAAGCAATCGATGCGAAAACACATCTGTACAAGCAGGTTGATGGCAAGTGGGAAGTGAACAGAGAACTTCTACACAGACAAATGTCAAACAACTCAATTTACTATAGAAGAAAGCCGACAAGAGAGCGTCTTCACTGGCAGCTAGAGCGTATGCGTTATTCTGGAGAGCCGGGATGGGTGAATGCAGAAGCTGGCGAGAAGAGAAGACCAAACTTTAATGGTGTCAATCCATGCGGTGAAATCCTTCTTGATTCCAAAGGTCTTTGCAACTTGACAACAATCAATGTTTTCGCCTTTGTAAATCCGGATGGTTCACTGGACAAGGAAGGCCTATTCAAGGCTCAAAGACAATCAGCAAGAGCTGGTTATAGAATGACTTGTGTTGAACTTGAACTTAACAAATGGGATGAAGTTCAGCAAAGGGACAAACTCATTGGTTGTTCCCTAACAGGCTGGCAAGATATGGTCAACGCAACGAAGATGACCAAAGATGACCAGGCTCAGTTGCTTAGAAAGCTAAGAGCTGTTGCAAATAATGAAGCCAGTGCATATGCCAATGAACTGGGACTCACAGAACCACTGCTTGTAACAACTGTAAAGCCAGAAGGCACGTTGTCACAGTTGCCAACAGTATCAAGTGGTGTCCACTATTCACATTCACCTTACTATATTCGTCGTGTCAGAATTTCAGCAGACGATCCACTGGTAAAGGTATGCGAAGACCTAGGCTACCCTGTGTTCCCTGAAGTTGGTCAAAAGATGGAAACGTGCTCTACAAAAGTTGTGGAATTCCCTGTTAAAGCACCAGTAGGTACAACTAAGTATGATGTATCCGCTCTGGAACACTGGAAAACTATAAAATGTTCATGGAAAACTATGTAGATCACAACTGTTCTATTACCATTCATGTCCGTGAACATGAATGGGACGCTGTAGAAGAATGGGTTTGGAACAACTGGGACGATACAGTGGCGCTTTCGTTCTTATCCTTAGATGATAACTTCTATGAACTGCTTCCATACGAAGCCATTGATGAAGCTGAGTTCATTCGAAGAAAAGAAGAGATGCAAGCCTTTAGACCATCTCTCATTTCTAAATATGAAAAAGAGGAAACTGAGTTTGATATTGGTGCGGATGGTTGCGAATCTGGTGCATGTCCTGTAAGATAATTTCAACTCAAAACAATATTAATAAGCCCTTCGACAAATGTCGAGGGGCTTATTTTCTTGGAAGGAATGACTTAATATATGGGCCAAAGGTCTTAGGTTTTATTGACAAAAGCCCAAAACTTCGATAACCTAAGCGTGGACTTAATGATAACCGTTCTCAATGAAAGTGAGGAATTCAGTGAAATCGGAAAGAAGTAGTGAGAGTCGACTCATAGAGGAACTGTATTTAGGTCTACAGCTTGTTTTAACTTTGTTCCTATTAAATTTGGTGTTTCCCGTACTAGGCAAGACAAACCAGACATCAAAAGTGATGTTTGTTTCAGTATTTGTTCTGTATGTGTTTGGAAAGATAGTCTATTATGCGAAGACCGTTATTATTGACAATAGGGAGATGAAAAATCCTCCTAGCCGCACACTAACACTCATTGACGGAGCCTTTGTCTTTTGGGTTATCGCCTTGGAGTGGACACTTGGTCATAATATAATTTCTCTTTTTTATGTGTACGTTCTGATTCAGGGCATTCGCTATCAGGGAAAAAGCCCCTGGCTCTTTTCTATTCCACCTGCGCTCATACATATAAGTCTCATCACAGGACAAATGGAAGAGTCCGTCTTACAAGTGGAACATATTATCGAAATCCTCTTGTATTTTGTGATCGTAATTATTATTGATATTCCATTTAAGCAGATTTACAAATTGAATGAAGAAAAGCAATCCTATTACGAGGCCTTACAAAGAACAAATGATGAACTCGAACGAATGGCAACAACGGACTATTTAACGGCCCTTAGCAACCATCAGTCCTTCTACAGCTATTTTGATGAATTAAAGCTTCAGGCCATGCGAAAGAACTTTCCAATCAGCTTGATATTTATGGATATTGATGACTTCAAACACATCAATGATACATACGGTCACTTATCAGGGGATCAGATATTAAAGGAACTTGCTGACATTATCAAGACCTGCATCCGCAGGACAGATTTTGCTGCAAGATATGGTGGAGAGGAATTTGCTGTGATTTTACCCAATACAAACCTCGATGTTGCTGTCAAACTATCGGAGAGGATACGTAAAAAGGTCGAGTCCAATCGGTTCGAAGCAGGAAATAGTGCGATCAAAGTAACCATTAGTATAGGTGCTGATACATTTAAGCCTGAACATGCCTGCAACTGCCTGTATGATTTTATAAACAAAGTGGATATGCTTTTGTATAAAGCCAAGAATAATGGGAAAAACCAAGTGCAGTACACCAAGTAAATGTTAAGAGTTCTTCATACATTCCATTATAAAAAATGATACAATAAAAGTAGAATTATTTTGGGAGGCGAAGTAATGAATACAAAACGTATGATGGACATAGCCTTAATTTAGCGGGCTTAACGGAAGTTCCTGTAGACTCAGGCATTCATGTCGAAGGAACAGACATGAAAAAAGTGCTTATCGGTGTGGATATGGATACGCCGGAACTCATGCTTGGTGACAAACTAGGCGTCGATTGTGTTGTGAGCCACCATCCAATGGCAGGCACACAAATTATTGATTTTGCAAAGGTTATGGATATTCAAATTGACAAAATGGTCGAGTTTGGTGTTCCAATCAACCGTGCTCAAAAAGTCCTGAGAAAGAAGACCAGTTCTGTAGAGTTGAACTCTCATGTTCGTAATTTTGACAGACCATCTTCAGCAGCAAGACTGCTCAATATGCCTTATATGAACATTCACCTACCAGCTGATATAATTGGTGAAAATATTATGCAGGCTTATTTGAACGAAAAGGCACAAAGCAATCCAAAGATCACTCTACAAGACATTGTCGATGCAATCAATGATTTTGAAGAGTACAAAGAGACACTGGCCAAACCTGTGATTCGGGTAGGTGGTCCAAAGGATTATGCTGGAAAAATTGCAGTTCTATTTGCTGGTGGAACAAACGGCGGTGCTGCGGTGTATAAGTCTTACTTTGATGCAGGCGTCGGAACCATTATAGCAATGCATGTGCCTGAAGATGTAAAAAAAAGCTGTTGAAGAGCAAGGTATAGGCAATATAATTGTGGCAGGACATATGGCAAGTGATTCCATCGGCTTGAATAAGATTGTTGAAGCTTGGGAAAAAAGAAGGGCTTGAAGTAACAAAAATGTCAGGTCTTTAAACATTCATATTAGTAAGTGAAGAGAATTTTAGGAGATGTCTAATTAGACATCTCCTTTTTAAGTTGGATGAAATAACTTTTATTTGACTGAGGGTTTAATATGTCTAGGCATACGCGACGCATTAAAGAATACAGGTCTAATTATTGAATGAAAACCCTAGAAAAACACGGCATAAATATGTACAAAACGCAACATAAAACAGACTAAAAAGAATATTTAGAAAATTATAATAAATGGAAAGGGTTTTCACAGGTTTATGTAGAATTAGATACCTTACACCAATTAAAAGGAACACATATAAGGAGGAAAAGCGACATGAGGGATTATAAAGTTGACAAAATTCGTAACGTTGCGTTGTTAGGACACGGTGGAAGTGGCAAGACAACTTTAACTGAAGCTGTTCTCTATACATTGGGTAAGACAAAAAGAATGGGTAAGGTTGAAGAAGGCAACACAGTTTCGGATTTTGACAAAGAAGAAATGACACGCGGTTTTTCTATTGGCGCATCTGTTATTCCTGTTGAATGGAATAATTCTAAATACAATATATTAGACACACCAGGTTATTTTGATTTCGTGGGTGATGTATTCAGTTCTCTTCGTGTATCAGGAGGATCAATTATTATGGTCGACGCAACTTCGGGCGTCGAGGTTGGTACAGAAAAGGCATGGACGTTTACGGAAAAGCGTAATATGCCTAAAATCATCTTTGTAAATAAGATGGACAAAGACAATGTAAATTACGTGAAGATTCTTCGCGAGCTAAAAGATAAATTTGGTAAGAAAATAGCACCATTTTGTGTTCCGATGGGAGAAGGTCCTGATTTTAAAGGTTTTATAAATGTAGTAGACCTCGTTGGGCGTGAGTTCAATGGTAAAGAATGTGTGGATGTTGAAATCCCAGCAGAGTATGAAGCAAGAATTAATCCTGTTCGAGACATCTTGATTGAAGCTGTGGCGGAAACAGATGAAGAAATGATGGAGAAGTATTTTGAAGGGGAAGAATTCACAATCGATGAAATCCACGAAGGCCTGAGAAAAGGCGTTTTAGCAGGTGAAATCGTTCCAGTTCTACTTGGATCTGCTGAAAAACAGATCGGGATACATACTTTGCTCAACATGGTTTATGACTATATGCCAACACCTTGGGACATGCACCAAGAAGGCTATGAAGGCGTAAATCCAGAATCGGAACAAACAGAAGTTAGAATGGTTGATGAAAAAGAACCTTTCTCAGCCTTTGTATTTAAAACAATCGCCGATCCATTTATCGGTAAAATTTCGCTCTTCAAAGTGTATTCTGGTTCCCTTACAAAAGATACGGAAATCATGAATGCCAACAAGGGTGAAGGTGAAAAAATGAACTCTATTTTCCAGTTGAGCGGTAAGGAACAGCTGGAATGTCAAAAAATAACGGCTGGGGATATTGCAGCCATTGCCAAACTGTCTGTTACTGAAACAGGAGACACCCTTTGCGAAAAAGGACATCCAATCGTTTATCCGGGCATAAACCTTCCAAAGCCTTGTTTGTTTATGGCAGTTCAGCCTAAGTCAAAAGGTGATGAGGATAAAATTGGGACATCTCTACACAGACTGTCTGAAGAAGATCCGTCCTTCATTATTGAAAGACCAAAAGAGACACATCAAATGCTCATCGGTGGTCAGGGCAATATGCAGGTTCAAGTTATTGTCAATAAATTGAAAAACAACTTTGGCGTTGAAGTGGATCTGATTGACCCTAAAGTGGCTTATAGAGAAACCATTAAAGGAACTGCGACAGTACAAGGCAAACATAAGAAACAATCTGGTGGTTCAGGGCAGTATGGGGATGTTCATATCAAATTTGAGCCATCCACAGAACCATTCGTATTTGAAGAAAAATTTTTGGGGGTTCTGTACCGAGACAATATATCCCTGCAGTTGAAAAAGGATTGAAAGATTCTCTTGAAAAAGGCATCCTTGCAGGTTTCCCTGTTGTAAATGTTAAAGCCACTTTGTTGGATGGATCTTACCATGCCGTAGACTCAAGCGAGATGGCCTTTAAAACAGCTGCACATATTGCGTTTAGAAAGGGCATGGAACAAGCTCAGCCAGTGTTACTGGAACCAATTATGAGTGTTGAGATCTATATTCCAGATGAATACATGGGTGATATTATGGGGGATATGAATAAGCGTCGAGGACGTATTCTTGGTATGGAACCTCATGAAAAAGGCTTCCAAAAAGTTATTGCTGAAGCGCCACAGTCGGAAATGTTCAAATATGCCACTGAACTTCGTTCTATGACTCAAGCACGTGGTTTCTTCAATATGAAGTTTGAGAGATATGAAGAAGTGCCTATGCAAATAGCCGTTAAAGTTATAGACAAGGAAAAGGTAGAATAGGTCACACCATAAGGTTAAACCATTAAATGTATACGAAATAAAGGGTTATCGATCTTTCGATAACCCTTTGCTTTTGCACGAGTACAAGAGAAACAAGCTGTATTCATTTCATAAGCCAAGACCACATAAGTATAATTGAGCATGGACGAGACAGGTTGTAAGAAGGCCTTATTTGTGTGTAAGAATTTGAATGAGAATACTGTGAGCCTGTGACATCCCCCTAAAAAAAGGTATAATAGAAATATGCAAACTCTTGTTCCCTTTTTGAGGGAAAGTCGGTGAGGTGAATTATGAAATGTCAGCACTGTAATAAAAATCAGGCCAGTATTGAGCTCAGTCAAGTTGTGGATGGAACAAAGGAAATCCTACATATATGTGAAAGCTGCGCACAGAAAATGAAACCATCGTCTCCACTTGTGAAAAGTGGTTTTATGTCAGGCCTACTCGATACAATAAATAGTTCAGCCCTTCAAGTCAATTACATAAAGACCACTGCATGTGGTGCATGTGGCATGACCTATGGAAGGTATAAGGAGCTTGGACAACTGGGGTGTTTCGCATGCTATGAAGCCTTTGGTGAAAAGTTGAATCCACTCATACGACGTATACATGGAAGTGACCGTCACACGGGCAAAATGCCTGTGAAATATAGGGGAAGCGCTAAAATTCAAAAGGAGGTTGTCCGTTTAAGAGGACAACTTGATCAGGCCATTCGCAGGGAAGCCTTTGAAGAAGCCGCCATGCTTCGGGATAGGATTCGAGTCTTAGAGCAAACAATTAAAGACAACAAGTTCACCAAGAAGCCAGAAAAAAATGGGGGAACAGAAGATGACGAAAAAATAAAGAGACCTGTGTCCTCTGTTCAAGGGTGGAACTTACAAGAAACTTAAAACACTATCCATTTCCAAGCCTTTTAAGTGAAGAACTTCTTGATAAGCTTTTACATGAACTTCGCTATATTTTTGATTCCCCAAAAATCAAGGCTGAATATGACCTACTCTGGTCAAATGGAAAAGACCTTGGGAATGCACAGCAGATGCAACTTCAACTTCGAAATGGCTTTCAGCATAAGAAGTATGAAGACGCCTTTTACCAAATGGCTGAAGACCCACAGAAAAATTTGATCCTATTTTTAGGCGCTGGCGACCATATTCAAATGAAAAAGAGCAAATGGGGTTTGACCCTGGATGTACTTTGGGAAGAAATGAGTTATTTAGATGACTTGATAGAGGCCTCGAGTGAATATGCATTCGATCCAGACTTGGGTTATTTAACAAGTCATGTGACAGATGTGGGAACCGGTATGCATGCCTCTGTCCTTATGCATTTACCCGCCTTGAAAGAGAGCGGACTAATAGATGATATAAACCAAGCTGCAGGTCAGTTGGGTTTAACTGTAACAGGTTTGAGTGATCAGGTTTAAGAGGGGCTGGAGCCTTTTATAGAATAAAAACCATGTGACAATTGGACGTTCCGAATGGGAAATGATCGATACAGTCACAGAAATCTCCAGACAAATTGCTCGTAAAGAGAATGAGGCCCTAGAGACCATATACATATCAAATCGGTTGGAAGTCGAAGACAAAATCAGTCGAGCCATGGGTATATTATCAAGCGCAAAGCTAATGGGGAGAGGGGAATTCTTGGACCTTATTTCCAGTGTTCGAATGGGAATAAGACTCAAACTCATTCAAGATAGAGCTTTATCAGATATTGATGCATTGATTTTTAATACAAGTGCAGGAACCTTCAATTGGAAAGCGGGAAAGGGCTCAGTGCCCTGGAGTTAAAATCTCGTAGACTGATGTATGCAGGAGATTCTTTAAATAGAGGAAGGCCGAGTATGTCCGTTTTTGAAAAGCTATCACGTTCAGCCAGAAAAGCAGTCAATACAGCATTTGATGAAGCAAGGCACCTCGGGCACAATTTTGTAGGGATGGAGCATATCCTTCTTGGAATTGTGAGAGTGCCAGACAACTTAGTCTCCAAGCGACTTCTTGAAAGTGGCATACGAATTGAGGACATAAGACTGGAAGTTATAAAACTGACAGGACAAAGCGTATTTCAAACAAATGTTGATGGATACACACCAAGGGCGCGACATTGCCTTGAGCAAAAGTGCCATGATCTCCAAACGTTTGGGGTATTCTCAAATTGAACCGGAACACCTGATGCTGGCTATTTTAGAAGATGAACACTCAACTGCCTACGAGGCCATTGATTCCCTTATGGTGGATTTAAAGGTCTTAAAGACCCAGTTGAGCCAAGCAAAAAGCAAGGAAGAAAAAGCAACGGGAATAAATGAAGATGTTCCTCCTGCACCTGAAACCAGCGGTGTGAAAGGTCGGAGTGGTCAAGGTCCAGTTCGATCAGTACTGGTGGAGAAAAAAGAAAAATTAGTGGATAAATATGGTGTGAACTTAACATCCCTAGCCGCAGACAAGCGACTGGATCCTGTTATTGGACGTGAAATGGAAATAAAGAGAATGATACAGGTTCTTTGCAGGCGCACCAAAAACAATCCCTGCCTTGTTGGAGAGCCTGGGGTGGGCAAAACAGCGGTCATAGAAGGGCTGGCCCACATGATCGTCGATGAACGGGTGCCTGAGAAACTTCTTGGCAAGAAAATTGTTTCCCTCAATATGGGGATACTTCTTGCGGGTACAAAATATCGTGGAGAATTTGAAGAGCGCCTGACAGGGCTCCTAGAGGAAATACAGTCCGACAAGGACGTTCTGCTTTTATAGATGAACTGCATACAATTATTGGTGCAGGTGGGGCAGAAGGTGCCATAGATGCCTCAAACATTTTAAAACCGAGTTTGGCACGAGGGGATATTCAAGTCATTGGAGCAACAACATCGGGAGAATATCAGAAATATATTGAAAAAGATTCAGCATTGGAAAGACGGTTTCAGCCCATCCGGGTTCATGAGCCCTCAGCAGAAGAAACACTTCTTATTCTAAAAGGGGTCAAGGAAAAATACGAGGCACATCATAGAGTTTATATTAAGGATCAAGCCCTGCGCGCTGCCGTGGAGCTTTCAGATAGGTATATAACGGACAGGTTTTTACCTGACAAGGCAGTCGACATTATTGACGAAGCTTGTTCCATGGTGCGCATAAACACGACGGGAGACCCTGCCCATATTGAAGCTTTGGCAGTTCAACTTGAACATGTTCGTCGGGATAAGGCCCTGGCCATTCATGAAATGAATTTTGAAAAAGCGGCAGAACTCAGGGACAGGGAACGGGAAATTATTGAACGTATCGAAATCGAAAGAGATTTGTATAGAGAAACCTTAGATATGAATTTGACTGTAGATCAGAATCATGTGGAATCTATTGTGGCAGAGTGGACAGGTATACCAGTTTCACGGCTAGCCATGACGGAAAAGGAGAGGCTCATCAAACTTGGAAAAGCACCTCCACGAAAAAGTTGTCGGTCAAATTGAAGCAGTGGAGCTTGTATCAAAGGCCATACGCCGGTCTCGTGTGGGATTAGCCAACCCGGGAAGGCCCATAGGGTCCTTTGTATTCTTGGGTCCGACAGGTGTGGGAAAAACTGAGCTTTCAAAGACGCTGGCAGAAACTCTTTTCGGAGATGTATCAGCCCTCATTCGAGTGGATATGTCTGAATTTATGGAAAAGCACAATGTGTCCAGATTGGTGGGATCCCCTCCAGGTTACATTGGACATGAAGAGGGGGCCAACTGACAGAAAAGGTTAGAAGGCAGCCTTATGCTGTGGTTCTTTTTGATGAAATTGAAAAGGCGCACCCGGATGTCTTTAACCTATTGCTACAAATACTGGATGATGGCATTCTAACCGATTCAAAGGGGCGTAACGTCAATTTTAAGAATACAGTCATCATTATGACATCAAACATTGGCGTAGATAAAATAAAAAAGCAGGCATCAGTGGGCTTTGTCACAGACGAGGGCAGTGTAGACTATAAGGCATATGAGCGCATGAAAGAAATCCTCCTTGAAGAGATGAAACAAAGCTTAGACCTGAGTTTATCAACCGTATAGATGATATTATTGTCTTTCATAAGCTAAGTGAAGAAGAGCTTGGAGAAATATTAGAAATCCTGCTCATAGATTTCAGAAAAGACTGGACAAGCTGGGCATAGATATGACAATTACCCAGACCTTAAAGTCATTGATATGTGAACAAGGATACAGCGACACCTATGGTGCGCGTCCCTTAAAGCGAATGATGACAAAATATATTGAAGACAAGATTTCCGAGGAAATCCTTCAAGGTCGTATTGACCAGGGGACCATATAGAACTTGATTATGATAAAGACGTTGTTATTACAAAGAAAGAAAAGAGTCAGTTAGAGGTGTAAAAGTGGCAAAGACGAAGACGAAATTTGTGTGTCAATCATGTGGATACAATTCTCTGAAATGGATGGGAAAATGTCCTGGTTGTAAGGAATGGGACACTTTTGTAGAAGAATTGGAAACACCCAAAGCGGCAAAAAGAACGAAAGTAAGACGATCAGCACGGCATCAAAGCCGCAAAAGCTTAGTGAAATACATTTGAGAATGAGGATAGAACTAAGACAAATATCAGTGAACTGGACCGAGTTCTTGGGGCGGTATCGTAAAGGGCTCGCTTGTCCTAGTTGGTGGAGATCCCGGAATAGGAAAATCAACCCTTTTATTACAGGTGGCTGATCTGATCGCTCGGCAAAATAAGAAGGTCCTTTATGTGTCGGGGGAGGAGTCTATTAAGCAGACCAAGCTAAGGGCAGACCGATTAAAAGCGGGTAGTGATAATCTTCTTATTGTGGCAGAGAACAACCTAGACCGAATTTTAGCTCATATTGATGTGGAAAAACCAGACCTTCTTATAACAGACTCGATTCAGACGGTCTATCATCCGGATGTGACATCAGCCCCGGGCAGTGTGTCACAGGTTAGGGAGGCCACTGGTATTCTTATGCGGGTAGCAAAAGGTCTTGGTATAGCAACCTTCATTGTGGGTCATGTTACAAAGAGTGGTTCCATTGCAGGTCCAAAGGTCCTTGAACATATGGTGGATACCGTTTTGTATTTTGAAGGGGAAAAACACAATGTCTACAGGATTCTTAGGGCTGTTAAGAATCGATTTGGCTCAACGAATGAAATCGGTATATTTGAAATGAGCAATCGCGGTCTCATAGAAGTGCAAAATCCCTCAAATCTATTTTTATCAAATAGACCGGAAGATGCCCCAGGTTCTGTGGTTATTGCTGCCATGGAAGGGAGTCGGCCTGTTCTGATTGAACTTCAGGCCCTTGTGTCTCAGTCCAGCTTTGGAAACCCTAGACGGATGGCCAATGGTGTGGATTACAACCGCGTTATTATGTTAATGGCGGTCTTAGAAAAACGCGTTGGGATGATGATAAGTGATCAAGATGGGTATGTAAATGTAGTAGGGGGAATGTCTCTGGATGAACCGGCGGCAGACTTGGCTATTATTACGGCGATCGCATCGAGTTTTAGAAATAAGGCAGTTGACCCTGACACTATGATTTTTGGAGAAGTGGGTTTAACTGGGGAAATTCGAAGTGTGTCACATGCCCAGAGTCGCCTTATTGAGTCAAGCAAAATGGGCTTTAAAAAATGTGTGCTGCCAAAAGGCAACATGGATGGCTTAGAAATTCCAGAGGGGGTTAAGGTCTACGGAATACAGTCTGTAGAAGAAGCCTTTGCAGTTTTATTTGGGAGGTAGATGATATGGCGTTAAAGCGAGAAATAGATCACAGGTTGTTGGAACCACTTAAGCTACTGGCGCCTGGAACAATCCACCGCGAAGGCATTGACAATATTCTCAACGCGGGCACCGGGGCCCTCATTATTTTCGGTGATGAAAAAGACGTGCTAGATATTACAGATGGCGGTTTTAAAATAGACACAGAGTTCTCTCCAACCCATTTATATGAACTGGCAAAGATGGATGGGGCTGTTCTCTTGTCTTCAGATGGGAAAAAAATTCTAAAAGCCAATACTCAGCTCAATCCAGATCCGAGCATTGAAACAATGGAGACTGGAACACGTCACAGAACGGCGGAACGTGTAGCCAAGCAAACAGGCCACCTAGTCGTGTCTATTTCGCAGAGGCGAGACGTCATAACAATTTACAAGGGCACGCTTAAATATGTTTTTAGAGAAATCAATGTTCTTTTGACAAAGGCCAACCAAGCCATTCAGACCCTTGAAAAGTACCGAAAATCATTTGATGATGCGGTGAGTGTTCTGACAACACTTGAAATTGATGACCTGGTGACCCTGAACGATGTATGCATTTGCATGATGCGGGCTGAAATTCTCCTGCGTGTTACGGCAGAAATAGAAAGGTATATCACAGAGCTGGGACGTGAAGGTCGACTTGTGGCCATGCAGATGGAGGAACTTTCCGGTCCTGTCGATGGAGAACTTCAAAATATTATTGAAGATTACAAGAAAGAAGATCGAGAACGTGATGACATATACCTGAGCCTTTGGAAACTGTCATCAGATGCCCTGCTTGATCCAATGAATATGGCCAAGGCCCTTGGCTATGTGACAAATGCAGATCTACTTGATACACCGGTCTTTACAAAGGGCTTTAGGGTGCTTTCAAAGATTCCTCGTCTACCTGCAGCGGTTATAAATAATATTATCCTGCACTTTGATGACTTTCAGGATATACTTGTTGCAACAAATGACGAACTTGATGAAGTTGAAGGTGTGGGTATGGTCAGGGCGAGAAATATAAGAGAAGGATTAAGGCGTATTAGCGAAAGAAGTTTGATTGATGCCAGCCGTTGAGGTTAACGTACATAAAGGGGC
>LQAG01000343.1_pt1 | contig 14934 bp, 22 predicted proteins | sample 1535801 | NCBI WGS metagenome assembly LQAG01 (sample SAMN04331584, study PRJNA305678) | bioreactor metagenome | isolation source: bioreactor_3 inoculated with Wadden Sea sediment 1st replicate of a... | place: Germany:Bremen | reverse complement strand
ATCTTCTTCTTCTGGCGTCAAGTTGATCACTTGCTTTAGTTCTTCCAGTGTCGTGATGCGGTTTCTTGTTTGCCAAGCCCAGTCATCCCACTGTTCTTTTGTTACGTCTTTCCACATTTCTATTGTTTTATAGTCTCTCAATAATTTGTCCTCCTGCGAATATAGTTCCAGATGTTTTGACGCAATTGTCATCTGCATATGTTTAATCTAGTTTTGATTTGTTTTTAAAGTATAGTTGCCTTTATATTAAAGGCCTAAATTCAAGCACCAGAACCATCTTGCCTTAAAAGCTGAATCAAATGCTTAGCATATAAATTTATCCCTTAAGCATAAACTTAAGTCCTGAGTTGTAACTTCTAGGCGCCTAATAATTATTAAAATAATTCTCGATTTCCCACGCATGAACTGTTTGTTCATAGCGTTTCCACTCTTTCAATTTGGCATTCATAAATATATTAAAGGTGTGTTCACCTAGAGTTTCTTTTATGAGCGGATCCTCTTCCATGGCCTTGAGTGCATCGAACAAGTCTCTTGGATACCGCTTAAGATCATTCTCATCGGCATCATAGACATTTTTATCTATGGCTGCTGGTGGTTCTATCTTATTTCTTATGCCTTCAAGTCCAGCCTTTAACATGACCGCATAAACCAAATAGGGATTGGCCATTGGGTCTGGCGTTCTCAGTTCAACCCGGGTTCTCTCAGCCCCTGCTAGGGGGATTCGAATAAGGGCTGACCTATTGCAGTAAGACCAAGCAATATTGGTTGGTGCTTCGTAGCCCGGTACCAAGCGTTTATATGAATTCACAGTTGGATTACAGACTGCCGCAATGCCTCTTGCGTGCTTTAAAAGTCCACCTATGTAATATCTTGCTGTCTGACTGAGTTTTAAATCATCTTTAGAATCATAGAAGGCATTTTTCTCATTCCTTGCAAGGGACTGATTGCAGTGCATGGCATTGGCATTTTCCCCTGAGAAGGGTTTGGCCAGAAAGGATGCATAAAGACCATGTATATGGGCAATGGACTTGACGATTTGCTTAAAAATCATCCATTGGTCGGCTGTATGCAGGGCCTCATCATACTTAAAATCTATTTCATGCTGTCCAGGAGCCACTTCATGGTGGGAAGCTTCTATTGAAAACCCTAGATTTTTCATAGCAACAATCATATCGCGGCGGGCTTCTTCACCCAGATCAATTGGAGAAAGATCAAAATAGCCGGCTTCGTCATGGGTACTGAAAACAGGCTTACCATTGTTATCTCTTTCGAATAGAAAAATTCCCCTTCTGGTCCAACATTCAAGGTGAATCCCATTTCATCAGCCTCTTTAAGGGCCTTTTTTAAAATGACGCGCGGACAGCCTTCAAATGGCTTTCCGTCAGGTCCATGAACGTCACAAATAATATGGGCAACGCCACTTTCCTTTGGATTCCAAGAGTTGGACTGGAAAGTTTTAAGGTCAGGCACCAAATACATGTCTGATTCTTCAATACGACCAAAACCATCCACCGACGATCCATCAAACATAAGCTGACCATCTAGGGCACCTGGCAGTTCCTCCGATGTGATTGATACATTTTTGCAAATCCAAAGATATCAACAAACTGTAGTCGTATTAGGTCAATGCCTTCTTCTTCTACTTTTTGATGATATCTTGTTTCAACTGTGACTCTTCCATGATATGTTTCACTCCTTCTGGTTTTTAACCGGTTCTATAAATGAGCCTAAAATGGTTAAATATGCATTGATTTTGCATAGTCAATAACCACAGTAAGTAACACTGGGGACATTTTTATTGCAGTCTTCTTACCGCTTCTATGATTTTATAAATCAAAATTTTCAGTCCTGTTTGCGAACTTTTTGAATGTGTCTTTTTACAAACACCAGGATTAATATTTGCGTCGATTTGACGGCAGATAAGGTAAGTGGCACTAAGAATGTTTTGCTCTTTAATACAAAAAAAACAACTCTAACTCTCCTAAAAGAGTTAGAGTGTCTAAGCTTCGACCTTTATGTCTCACATTGAACAACCTATATAAGATTATTCAGTATAAGCCATTTCAGACTTATACAGACCCCAGTTCTTAAAAAGATTTTTCAATACCTTTTCACATGTTGCAGCAGGATTACATCTATCCGTTCGGGCGATTAGACCAAACATATAAATGCTCTCAAGCTTAGTTACTACAGATATTTACTTCACCTAATAACATGAGTATTCAATTGACTTACATATGCCATTATAGCATACTATGCAATTTTATACAGGGGTCTGATCAAAATAGAAAACGTTTTCTAGTCTTGAAACCTTCTTTTTAAGGTCTGCAAGACTAATATTAAACTGGTTTGCTTTAATAAGGGCCTCATTAAAAAGTGACCACCTTATTTTTCCTGTCTCTTTGGCCTCGTAAAGTGCCTTGTCCGATGCCTCAACAAGGGCCTTTGGTGTATAAAGTACGTTGGTGGTTTGTGCCACGCCTATACTCACTGTAACCCCAAAGTCATCAAACTTCAGAGCCTCAATTGCCCGCCTAATTCTCTTTGCAACGTTAACCGCTTCATCCAGACTTGTTCCTGGCATAACAACCGCAAGTTCTTCTCCGCCATATCTGGCGGCAAAATCCATGGTCCGAATACAATCATTTATGGTCCGGCCAATATCATGAAGGACCTCATCCCCCTTTGGGTGTCCGTATGTGTCATTCACGACTTTAAAATCATCAATATCAATCATAAGAAGGGATAGAGGCGAATTGAGCCGCATGGATGTTTCCACTTCTTTTACCAAGACCATGTCGAAAACATCTCGCAGATAGAGTCCCGTCAGTTCATCATTTAATGTGGTATTGACAACAAGCATGCTCTTTTCCATTTCAATTAAACAAGGACTTTGAAGATCAAAGGTTATATTTTGCATATAGTCTAGGGCACTGACAACAACCCCCACTTTTCGACCAAGAATTTTTCCATACGCTCATAATGCTTGACTATACCATCCCACAAGCGCTTGGCCTTATCTTCATCATAGGATTCGTGGGTTAATGACAGTAATATTGTTGAGTATAATCTCCCCGAATATTTGCTTTCATACTGTTCAAAAACCGCTTTGTACTTTGCAATATGCTCGATTTCTCTTATGGTTAAAACATGGTTGTCCATTTCCATGAGATCCTCAAACACACCTGCTTTACTGTCTTTCTCTGGCATCTTAGCTCCGTTACATTGTCATTAATCACCCAAATTGTTATCCTCTAAGACTATTTGATGAATTATGCATTATCTAGTATATCGTTTATTAGGTCATATAAAATAAGAGGAATTCGCTCAAACACATCTGGCCCAAAGACCCGCTCTGTGGTTTTATGAAGATCTTTGCCCCAGGGTCCAATATTGACCACTGGCATAGAAAGTTCTTTAAGGGCATCAAATGGAACATGGTAGATTTCATCCCAACCCGGGCTGTTGTCACAAATCACCTGAATATCTTTCTCGTCACCGACAAAACCGCCATAGCTTAAGTCAGAAATCCCCATAAAGTAGCTGTTGGACTGATACTTTAAGGCAAATCTTGTTTCTGATATTCTGTTCACCCTGTCCAGTAAATCGTATTTATTTCCATTCTCAATGATGTCATTAGAAATATGAGGATAATAAGGTCCTGATAGTCCTAAAACAACGGCTGGACCTTCTAAATCAACATACTCCGCAACAAACTCTATAAGCTTAATGCCGCTTCTGGAAGGGCCACACGGCTTTTCTTAAAGTCACTGTTTACGTCATCAAGATAAGCCTTGTAGTTCTTGGAAAACTTCTCCCCGCCCTCTTCAAGGGCTTGGTCGAATAGCTCCTTAAAGGTTAAGACAACAGGACTGTATTCCAGGTTGTCTGATTCTTCATGGTTCATCATGCAAAATGTGTCATAGGCCTGCTGATTGCGTAATAGGACATCTGTCAGAGCATGTTTTGCAAGCATTTTCATACTTTTTAACACATCAGATGGCGTCCTTGAAAAAGTAAGCCAGTTGAAATAGCCAACGGCCGCTTCTGGAATGGAGGCGTCATAAGCCTTTTTCCTATCCTTTAAATTGATCCAAACAGGTGGTGGAGATGCGTCCAGTCCTTGAACATCGCATAAAGATGGATTGAGTTCTGTTCTCTTTTGAATTTCAGATAAAATCAGACTTGGATTGACCCCAGCAAAGGGATCACCAATATGGCTTTTGACACCCTTTACATAGACGACAGGCATAATTTACCCACCGACCCTCAAACATGATAGCCTTGTCTTTGACTGATTAAATAGGGTTCAGAGTTGATCATGAGGTCATATTCAAAATCATACTCTTCTCGAAGGGATTTTAAGAGCTCCACGGCTGCCAACATTCCGTTTGAAATGGTCTCTTCATCTGGCACAGATAAGAATAGTATGTTGCCTTCAAAGTCTTTGTTCTTGGTGAACATGTCCACAACGCCCAGCTGACTGGCAAGACCACCTTTCATATCTGCTGTCCCTCGTCCAAATATCCATTTTTCATTGTTTGCATCATTCAAGATGTTCTTGTTTTTGGATTTTTTTCAAAAGGGCAGTTTTTAAATCATCCGGGCGAAAGGCCAACTCTGCTAAGTGACCATATTCAACAGTGTCCACAGCATCGTGGTGGTTGATCATAACAAAGGTTCTTTTTCCTAGACCCTTGACCAGACTCCACACAACGGCTCTGGAGTGTTGGTCATCCACAAGAGGATGGGCCCCATAGTAATCCGGGTTTTCCTGATAGTATGGATGCTGACCAAGTATGTTCAGCAAGGCGTCTTCAATAATCGTTTCATAAACCGAGTTGCTGTCGCTTCGTACCGAAACGAGTTGGTAAAATGCATTTTTGATCCAGTTTTGATTTAACATGCGTCTCTCCTCATTTTGATATGCTTGTCTAGATTAGGCGCTTGCAAATTTATAGATTTAAGTGATGTCCTATTTGCCTAGTGCTTTGCAGTCGCTCAAATGCCACTATATGTTGTCTGGTCCCCAAGAGGATGGACCTATTTTCACTTTGCTTATTTTTATACCCTTTATGAGGTCTTTATAAAACAACCCCTTCTATCTCTACCGGTCTGTCTATACCTATCACTCTATCTGATTTTTGATGTTTTTTCAAAATTCGTAGAACTTCAAAATAGTCTGACCATCTTAAAGTTTACAAATTGAAAGTAAAACTTTTCAAAATGTAATGAGAAAAAGCCCTTGAGCAAGGTATGTCTTTGCATCAAGAGCTTTTATACTTATTTGTTCAATTTTGAGGGTTTGTAAAAACTATTTATTAAACTTTTCTTCCCATTCTTTAATTTTGAATCCAGTCAGTCCAAAATCTTCTCCGACAAGAACGGGTCTTTTATGAAAGAGCCAGTCGCTTTCTAAAATTTCTAGAAGTTCCTCTTCACTTAAGCTATCCCAGCGCTCTTTGAGGTTGGCTTCCTTGTACATCTTTCCGTTTGTGTTGAAGAATTTTTTTAAGGTCTAAACCTGTTTGCGCCATCCACTTTTTCACTTCATCCGCTTTGGGATTGTCCTTGTGAATGAGCCTTAAATCATAAGCAATTTCGTTTTCATCCAGCCAAGCCTTGGCCTTACGACTGCTTGTTCATGATGGGTAGTGTAATAATAACATTTGTTCTTTCTCCTTTAGTATTGAGTATTGTTCATTGAAAGACTTTGTAGAATTTAATGGTGTGGTCATGAGACAATCCAAGAAATTTTACAAGCACCTATATTTTACCCTATTTATACCTTATGTTGACTTAACCTAATAAAATTCACAGCCCACGTGGCATATGAATGCTCAAGGAGCCATATCATTATTTTTGTGAGATGGTCGACACGCCGTGAATATATCACTATTTTAGTACAATTAATATCAGAATACAATATCCCCTTTAATTTGTCGTGAGGCGGTCTTATATGCTAAATTTAATACTATAATAGAATCAATTTATATTTTTCTTTCATCTGTTAATAAACTTGCCCTAAACCGGCAAGCCCCTATAGGATACAGGAGGCATTATGCGTAAAATTCACGTTGGCATTATTGGATACGGACTTTCTGGTCGTTTTTTTCATGGCGCAATTCTAAAGTCCCTTTCTCAATATGTCGTTAAGACAGTTGTTACAACTGATCATGACAAGGCACAGCTCGTCAACAAAGAACACCCACAGGCCAAGGTGGTTGCGTCTGCAGAAGATATTTTTTTCTGACAAGGATATAGAGCTTGTGGTTATTTCAAGCCCAAATACAAGCCACTTTGAATACGCAAAGCAGGCTATGACAAGTGGCAAACATGTTCTTATAGAAAAACCTTTTGCCGTTTCTTCAAAAGAGGCCCAAGAACTTATTGAAATTTCGAGGACGACCGATCAACTCTTAACAATTTACCACAACCGCCGGTACGACAGTGATTTCTTAACCGTAAAAAAAATCATTGAAAGCGGTGATCTTGGAGACCTTGTAGAATACCACAGTTCTTTTAATCGCTTTCGTCCCATTGTTAAGTCGGAAACTTGGAAGGAAAAGCCCCTGCCTGGGTCAGGCATCGTCTATGACTTGGGGTCTCACCTTATTGACCAGTCTTTAAGCCTGTTTGGAAAACCAGATATGGTTTATGCCGATATCCGCAAGCAAAGAAAAGGCATTGTTGATGACAATTTTGAAATTATCCTCTACTACCCAGATTTAAAGGTGTCATTGACAGCCGGCGCTCTTGTAAACACCAAACTTCCTAAGTTTTTACTCCTTTGCAAGAGTGGATCTTTCGTAAAGTATGGTCTTGATGTTCAAGAAGAGGCCCTGCGCTCAGGAAAAATATAAATGACAGTGGCTGGGGAGAGGAAGGAAGTGACCTTACGGAGACTTGATACTTGATGGACATGCCCCTTGTAAGGTTAAAAGCCAAGCTGGCTGCTATCCGCAGTTCTATCTCGACCTCTACCAAGCCATTGTTTCTGGAAAACCAGTGCCAGTTTCACCACAGGACGCTCTTGAAACCATTAGAATCATCGAGGCGGCATTCAAAAGCAATGAAGAAGGCCAACGTATAAAACTTTAATCCGGTGGCTTATAAAAGCAATAGACGCGCGTCAACTTTTAAATAAAAAAGACAGGTCCAGTTGATACAGGACTTGTCTTTGCTTTATTTACTCATATTTGTTTTTTGTTATTTTATTTCTTATCATTTGATTATAATTTTCCTCTATACTTTTCTCTAACAAATGATATCAAGTCATTGACTGTCATAAAACTCCGAAAGTCTCTTTTGAAAATCATAACACCATAGGCATCCTTTATTCCGATAATGAGTTTGTCAATGGCCCTTTCACTTATGCCCAGCTCAGCAAATATAAGTGTTTGACCAGTGATATTTGCCTGGTTACAATCCATTTGTCCAGCAAGCATTTCAATAATACCATTTCTAATTCGAATGTTTTCATCCAGTTCAATGAGTTGAAGCGTGTTTAACGCAAAGTTTTCATAGCGTATGCCTCTTGTCATAATCATGCCTCTTTTCAAAAGTTATTCCTATTTTCCTATTCTTAACGACTGGAGCAAACAGATCTTTGCACAAAGTGTATGATATCGTATAAGGAAGTCACACGGTCGAGGAACTGGATAGGTAAAATAATATCGAACTCATCCTCTACAACGGTTGAGACCAAAGCGACTTCCTCATCACTTAGTTTTATCTCGTTAAGTTTTCTTTGCTCATCCATAGTACTTAGGCGTTCAGAATCGAAAAGTTCACATACAACGTGAAGTATTGCTTTTCTAACAATCCCAAACTCTTCTAGACTCAAATCATTCAAACTGATGGTCCTTTCCTTTGGTGCTTTATCTAAAACCTACTTTTATGCCGTTGGCATAAACTGATAACTTCTTTGCTCATCAATGATGCGGATGTTATTGACATCTGTATCTTCTGTGCCCTGGACGTCAAGACCAGACATTTTTTAGCATTTTTAATGTACTGAACAATTTCCTCGGAAATAATTTCTCCCTGGCATAGTATAGGAATCCCAGGAGGGTATGCCATAACCATTTCAGCACTAATAGCACCAATACTCTCCTCTAGGGCAACTGATCTCGTTTTGCTGTAAAGGGCATCCCGTGGAGATAAAACCCGCGGAGGAATACTTGGCACATTCAATATGCTTTCAATATACTCCACTTCCCCATATCTTTCACTGATTTCTTTCAGGGCACCAAGAAGCTTACCCGTAGAAACTTCATCATCTCCAATTGTAAGAACAGCCAAGATGTTATAAAGATCTGACATTTCCACTTGAATCATGAACTCATCTGCTAGGATTCTTTCAAGAGTATAACCAGATATGCCCAGTCCACGACAATTGATTGTGATTTTTGTCGGGTCAAAATCAAAAGCACCTTCTTTTAAAAGCACTTCTTTTCCAAAAGAGTAGAGGCCTGGTAGGTCGTTGATGTCTCTTCTTAGGTCGTGAGACAGTTCGATTGCCCTAGTCAGCAAGTCTTCCCCTTCTGTTGCCATCTGCATTCTAGCTGTATCAAGAGATGCCATTAGAATGTAGGATGGACTTGTGGTGTGCATCATATTCATCATTGTCTTTACACGTTTTATATCCACACGGTCCTTCTTCACATGGAGGATTGACCCCTGTGTCATTGCACCAATCAACTTATGAGTGCTCTGGGCACACATGTCGGCCCCCGCTTCCATAGCTGAAATCGGAAGTTCATTATGGAACTTAAGATGGGGACCATGGGCTTCATCCACAATAAGCGGAATGTTATACCGGTGTACTATATCTGCAATTTCAGCAATATCAGCTGACACACCATAGTAAGTTGGGTTAATAATAAGAACAGCCTTGGCATCTGGGTTTCCGCAAGAGCCGCTTCCACTGTTTGAGGTGTAACATTAAGCGCCACACCAATACTTTCATCTATTTCAGGTTGCATGTAACAGGCTCTGATCCACTCAGTATAATGCCCGCAGCAACTGATTTGTGTACATTTCTAGGCACGATAATCTTATCGCCCAATCCAACAACACTCATAATCATAACTTGAATGGCACCCGATGTGCCATGAACACAGAAAAAGCTCTGATCGGCCCCGTACGCATCTGCAGCAAGCTCTTGCGCTTTTAAAATAGGGCCTTTGGGTTGTGTAAGCTGTCCACACTTTTAAAGACAGTCACATCCATTGACAAAAACATTCATACCAACAAAATCACGAAAGCACTTTGCCATCCCATTTCCTTTTTTATGTCCTGGAACATGAAAAGGAACAGTGTCATTATTCACATACTCAACAAGAGCGTCAAATAATGGTGTTGCGAATTGGTTTGTATTTTTCATTTTTTATTACCACAACCTTTCATATTTTGACCCTGGAAGGTCCTAAAGTATCGCTGACTTCAGCGTGAATTATTTTTGCTAGATGAATTATAAATCCTCTAGAATAAAATAGCAATACTTTTTTATAAGTTTAATATATTAAGTTTTCTCGTTTGATAATCCCAGCTTTTTACCCCGATTTTCAAGCGCGATCAGGACGAAAAAAGCACGGTAAAAGGCCTTTGACCTCTCACCGTGCCTTTAAAAATTTATGTTTTGGTATACGCCCCATGAAATCCTAGGGGAAGACTTCTATCTATACAGCTGATTCTTGAACTTCACACTCAACAGTATGCTTTGCTTTTACTTTCTCAACCAATTCTAAGACACTCTTCTCAATAGATTCAAGATCTTCTGGCTTTGCAGACCCTTTAAACTCTACACTCGGGATAAAGTCCCATCCAAGTTTCGTGTCTTCCATAATCTTAGTCAGTTCTTTTTCTGCACCCCCAGCCCATCCGAAGGAGCCAAGGCGGAAAGCCAGTCTGTTTTTGGCCGTTTTCTTGCCGATTTCTTCAAGAGCAGCTGCCATTGTTGGGAACATTTTGTTCTCATAGGTTGGCATGGCTAGAACCACACCTGTTGATTCCCAAACGGAACCCAGTATAAAGCCCCATGAAGTTTCCATAATGTTGATAACATCATATTCAATGCCCGACTTTTCTAAGGTTTCAACAGCCTTATCAACACCTGCTTTTGTCATACCGTACATACTGCCCCACAGCAGTGTTACTTTTTCTTTAGCAGGTCCTTCTTGATATGACGCATAACGCACATAGTCTTCTACAATTTTTAGAGGATTTTTTCTCCAAACAATTCCGTGGCCTGGTGCGATAATTTTAATATCCAGGTGCTCGGTCTTCTTTAGGGCATTAACAACCATTTTTGAGAAGGCCGCCACGATATTGGCATAATATCTTAGGGCTTCTCTTTCATAGAAGTCAATGGCTTTTTGATCTAGTTCATCATCATAACCATTTGCTTCCACTTTTCCATATGATCCAAATGCATCACAAGAGAAAAGGGTCCCTGTTTTTTGATCAAAGGTAAAGATTGTGTCTGGCCAGTGAACCCCTGGCGCCGCAACAAACTCTAGAACGTGACCATTTCCAAGATCTAGGGTTTCACCGTGCTTGACAACATGAACATTGTCAACATGACCATAGAATGCATCAAGCATACCACTTGCTGCACGGCTACAAATAATTTTTACATCGCTTTTAAGCTTTTGAATGTTTTCAATCCAACCTGAGTGATCTGGTTCCATATGATTGATGATGATGTAATCAATTGTTTCAATGCTCACATCCATATCATCTAGCATCTTAAAAAAATGTTTCTGGAACCCCATCCCATCCACAAAATCCGTCAATTAGAGCCGTTTTTTCACCTTTAACCACAAATGAGTTCAGTGAAACGCCATCTGGTATATCCCACAAGCCTTCAAACAGCACATCTTCAACATTTGTTGTCAGCTTATATATGCCATCCGTTACTTTAGAAATGCTCATACACTTGTCCTTTCCATTCTCACATATTATCTTTTAATACCTTTACTAATTTGGTGCTCATCCGTTTAATGTCCATTGTTCTTTACAGCGAATATTATACATCATTTTTGTATACTATTTGTGAATTTTTTAGTTAATTACGATTTTGTTAAAAAAAATTCTTCATACAAGCGCTTGCTAAATGAAAAATATAGGCTCTCGCTATATCTAATATAGAATTCTTGATTCTTGAATATTTATATAGGCTATAGCGAGGTTTCTTGAATGGTATTTTGCAAGTCGCTCAATACATTATGAAAATGTTCGCTTGTTGCGTCGTATTAGACCAGCAACAGTAACCATTGTATAACATCAGACCCCAGATAAAAACCTTTTTACATGACTTTCACACACACTTTTAGGTCATTTGATAATACATGTCAGGAAAGCACAAGCTACAAATAAACTTGCATGGATTTTTTCACCGCTTCAACTGTTTTATCGCCAATTTTATTGGCTTTTTCACTGCCGGCATGAATAATGTCTTTGACTTCATTTTTGCGCGCTTCATAATAGGCTCTTTTTTCTCTGAATGGTTCCATCAGTGTGTTGAGTTTTCTGACAGTAGCTTTTTACATGCAAAACACCCAATGTCTGCATTTCTGCACATTTCGCATATGTTGTCATAATCCTTTTCATTAAAAGCCTTATGATATTTGCTGACAGTGCACACATCTGGATTGCCCTTGTCTTTGATACTGATTCTATTTTTATCTGTTACAGCGGATTTTACCTTGGTCAGGACGTCTTCCCTTGAGTCTGATAGAAATATACCGTTGCCAAGACTTTTACCCATTTTTCGCTTTTCCATCAAGCCCAACAAGGCGAGGTGTGGCGCTAACCATAGCTTGAGGCACCTTGAGCACATCTCCCTCATGACCATAGAGGCTGTTAAACCTGCGAACAATTTTTCTAGACTGCTCTATATGGGGCAGTTGGTCCTCTCCCACTGGCACAAGGTCGGCCCCACAAAATGTTATATCTGCCGCCTGGCTGACTGGGTAACCTAGAAAACCATAACTTAGATCATTGTAACCATACTGTTTTGCCTCTGTTTTGATTGTCGGATTATGTCTTAGAGCATTGACAGATACGATCATAGAGTAAAAGACTGTCAACTCTGCAATGGCCTTGATTTTCGACTGCAAGAACATGGTTATCTTGTCTGGATCAAGCCCGACAGACAAGTTGTCTATGGCCACATCATAAATGCTTTCTCGAATCAGTTCTGGCCTTTCAAAGTGTGTGGTCAGGGCCTGAACATCAGCTAATATAATAAAGGTGTCATAGTCATTTTGCAGTTTCACTCTATTTTCTAAACTTCCAACATAGTGTCCCAAATGGAGTCTACCTGTGGTTCTATCCCCTGTTAATATTCTTTTCTTTGTAGTTTTGATTTTGTGTTTTCTTTTGAATTTCCATTGTATTTCTCCTTTTTATTTATCCTATAAAGCTCTACATAGACACCACCAACCATCTTCCATAGCATCAACTCCTTTTAATATTTAAATGATCAACTTGTTAATAGACTTTGAACACGGCCAAGCCCCATGACAATTCTAAATAAAAATTTCATTTCTAACTTCGCTATCATGTGTCGTGGCCTACGTTATTACAAGTATGATCCACTCATATTTGTAGTTTGTTTTTACAAAAAAACAAAAAACTCCTGTCCCAAAAAGGACAGAAGTTATACTCTGTTTAGCCACCTAAATGAATGTCACGTACCAACATACGCTTCCATCATAACGGTAGGATTTCCGTCAATACTACTTGCCTAAGCTTTCGCATTGCCCTCATAAGTCCATTCACCATAGGTCGAATTGCTATATTTTCACCATCAATAGCTCTCTAAAATTCTACGCTTATGCCTACTCTTCTTAATCAGCGGTTTCACATCATTCATTTTAAGTTTAATTCATTTGGTCTTTTGATTAATCTGTATTATACACAGGATATAAAGGCTTGTAAACCATAATTTTCTCGCCACACCTCACTTTGGTCAGGCTTAGAATAGGACTCTACTGTAAATATTACAAACATCACCCAATAGACCCGATTCAAAAAAGACAGATCTAATCAAAATAAACCGATTGATTCCACATTAAATACTTCTTAAATACTTCTTAAATACTTTTTAAAATCTTTTTGAATTCTTCCTAAATTCTTCTTAAATTCTCTCTAAATTCCTCTATAGAAAAATGTGCCTGCCTATAGCTTAAAGAATTTCTTTGACACGACCAACAATACCACTTTCAAGCATGACTTTTATACCGTGGGGATGGTTGGCTGACTTTGTTAACAGCCTTTGAACGGTGCCTTCTGTGAGCTGGCCGGTTCTTTGGTCTTTCTTTTGTACGACTTTAACCTTTGTACCTGGTTTTATGTTATCTCTTATTGTGCCTTGCATTTATTGCCTCTTTCTCTGGTCTAATTTAACCGTATATAATACTTCATTGATGAGGTGCCATCATACTTATATGAGTTCTAGTTCCGCCACCGTCTCAACATGATGGGTCTGAGGAAACATATCTACAGGCTGAATTTTTTTGACCTTATAGCCATTTTTAAGAAGATATTTAAAGTCTCTTGCCTGTGTTTCTGGATTACACGAAACATATACAATCCTCTTTGGCTTAAGCTTGACCAAACTTGACAGGAAGGCTTCATCACTGCCAGAACGCGGCGGATCCATAAAGACCACGTCAGCCTTTTCACCACGCCTTGCCATGTCAACCATAAAGGCACCTGCATCACCTTGGTGGAATCTGGCATTTTTTTATACCATTTTGCTTGGCGTTTATTTATTGCGTCCCGAACGGCGTCTTTGTTCAGTTCAATTCCAATGACTTCTTTGGCATTCTTAGCCGCAATAAGGCCTATGGTTCCGATGCCGCAGTAGGCGTCAATGACTTTTTCTTTCCCTGTTAGCTGGGCATATTCTAAGGCCTTATTATAAAGTTTTTCTGTCTGAACAGAATTAATTTGATAAAAGGACTTGGCTGATATTTTGAAATCGAGACCACAAAGGGTGTCCGTGATAAAACCCTTTCCATAAAGAACGCTTTCTTTGTCTCCCAGAACCATGCTTGTTCTTCTGTTATTCACGTTCATAAGAATTGTTGTTATTTCGGGATGCGCTTTTTAAGGCCTTTTACAAAGTTTTTCTTTGATGGAAAGACTGGACCACTCACAACGAGCACGACCATAATCTCCCCTGACACATGCCCTCTGCGGATAAGAATATGTCTTAAAAAACCTCTTTGGGAATCTTCATCATAAGGCTGAAGTTTAAATGATTTAAGCATGTCCTTTATTGTTACAGCAATTGCATCAGCCTTTTCGTGATGAACGAGACACCTGTCCATTTCAATGATTCTATGACTTTTTTCCGCGTAAATGCCAGATATGCTTTGACCCTTGCCATCATAACCAAAGGTGATGTGGCTTTTGTTTCTATAGCCATAGGGATGATCCATTGACTCTATAGGCCCCACTTTGGCCATGCCCTTCATTAAATCGAGGACTTGTTTTTCTTTAAATGCCTTTTGGCCGTCAAGACTCATATGCTGTAAATGACACCCTCCACATTTTCATAGTAGGGACAGGGTGCCTTGACTCTTACTTTTGATGGCTTCACAATTTGCCCCACCTCGAAAGAAACACCGTTTTTATGTCTAAACTTATTAAGCGTGGCTTCTTCACCTTTAAGCAGGTTTGGCACTTCATGTAGCTTGCCTCCAATTTTTACAAGCCCCTTGCCCTCAGCATTGAGGTCAATACATTTTACTGGTCCTTGATCAAGTGATGGCTTTGTGGATTTTCCGCGTTTTTGAATGTTTTTTATTCCTGTACCTTTGTTGGCCCTGAAGTTTTCTTTTTTGGTGAACCTTTGCCTTTATTTGTGTTTTGATCGACCACTTTTTTTTTGATGTGGATTTCTTTTTTACTTTTCTA
>LQAG01000342.1_pt1 | contig 14945 bp, 21 predicted proteins | sample 1535801 | NCBI WGS metagenome assembly LQAG01 (sample SAMN04331584, study PRJNA305678) | bioreactor metagenome | isolation source: bioreactor_3 inoculated with Wadden Sea sediment 1st replicate of a... | place: Germany:Bremen | reverse complement strand
CGAAAACCGGATTCGAAGTTGTTGCTGAGAAACGCCAGGTATCCGGTTTTACTGCAAACCCGTCACCCTCGTCCGGTGCAGGGAAATCAGGGGAGAAAACTGTTTCTCTGGTCGGGTTGTCGGGAAGTGGTTGTAAGAGATGACTTCGGCGTTTATTATCAAAGAGTTACGAGGAGCGCGGGCTTTGAGACTGAGTTGCGGTAGGTCGTCGTTCCCTCCGATTCTGCTGGTCTGAGAGCTAACGCAAATCGGACTCACCTCAAAACCGCAAAATTATTCACCCGGATTTCCCTCGCTTCCGACCTTTCGCCGAAGCCGTTTCGCATCGAAATCCCGATTTTACAATGGGTTGAGCGTCAAGCGCAGTTCAAGACGAATTCGAGAGATTTTTCGGTGGAACGGAGAAAACGCACGTCCGAAAGCGACCCCGAAAAGGAAATGGGATTGAAACGGTACTTCCCACCCCCGGAGAATGCCCATTCCGGCCAACGGCCCGAAACCCTTTGATGGCAGGGGCTTTCCTGCAATCAAAAAGTCGGAGCCGTGGTTGTAATTTTTTCCGCTTTAGCATATGCGTCGCAACGTCGAACGCTCGTCTGAGGAAATCGAAGTGGCCGTTCAGAAAATCCGCTTGATTTTTCCTTCCTGGTCCTTTATTTTAGGATGTGTGGAGAAAGTAAAATAAAGACGAACCTTATTTTAGGTTCGAGGCAGGCAGGATGAAGCGAGAACTCCAAGGTAGATACGTGACCATATCGACGGTGGGTGAGAAGGCCCAGGCCTTCGTGCCCGCGCCGCTGCCGCCACGTCCACCCATCGACTGGACGCCGGAGCTGAGCAGCAAGTTCGACCAGGCGCTGCTGGCCCTCGGTCGGCTGGACAGCGTCTCGACCTTGCTGCCGGACACCTCGCTGTTCCTGTACATGTATGTTCGCAAGGAGGCCGTGCTCTCCTCCATGATCGAGGGAACCCAGTCGTCCCTGTCGGATCTGCTGCTGTTCGAGCTGGACCAGGAACCCGGCGTACCACTGGATGACGTGCGGGAGGTCAGCAATTATGTCGCCGCCCTTGACCATGGCCTGCGTTTGCTGGAGGAAGGGCTGCCTCTGTCGTTGCGGCTGTTCCGCGAGATTCATGGCGTGCTGCTGACCAAGGGTCGTGGCAGCAATCAGACCCCGGGGGAGTTTCGTCGCAGCCAGAACTGGATCGGCGGCACCCGGCCGGGCAACGCGGCCTTCGTTCCGCCTCCGGCCGAAGAGGTACTGGAGTGCATGAGCAAGCTGGAGCTCTTCCTCCATGACCAGCCGGAGCCGACCCCGGTGCTGCTCAAGGCGGCACTGGCCCATGTGCAGTTCGAGACGATCCACCCGTTCCTCGACGGTAACGGCCGTCTGGGTCGTCTGCTGATCGCGCTGCTGTTGTGTGAGCAGAAGGTGCTGCGGGAACCGATGCTCTACCTCAGCCTCTATTTCAAGACGCATCGTCAGTATTACTACGAGCTGCTCAACAACGTGCGCATGACCGGCGACTGGGAAGCCTGGCTCGATTTCTTCGCCGAGGCGGTCATCGTCACCGCCACCCAGGCGGTGGAACGGCGCAGCAGCTCCTCGACCTGTCGAACCAGGACCGCGACAGATCAGCGGCCTCGGACGGGCGGCGGCATCCACCCTGCAGGTCCACCGGGCGCTGATGGAACATCCTATCGCCACCTCGGGCTCGCTGGTGGAAAAGACCGGCATCACCCCGGCCACGGTCAACAAGGCGCTCGGCCACCTAGAGCAGCTCGGCATCGTCAAGGAACTGACCGCCCAGAAACGCAACCGCCTGTTCAGCTACGCGGGCTATATCGAGATCATGAGTCGCGGCACGGAACTGCCGGGCAGGTAGGTCAATTCGATTCCGGTTTCGGGATCGAATCAGATTCGTTGTGAGACTGTTCTTGGTATTCGCTCGTGTTGCAAACCCAGCATCCTCGTCCGGAACTTGGAAATCAAGGGAGAAAAGTTGCTTCCTCGGCGGGAACTTGGGGCGTGACTCGACTTCCTATGTGAAGCCCCTTATTTTCAATGCGTTACGGGGTAGATTGTGGCTGGAGGCTGAGTTGCGGTCGGGAGCTGTTTGCTCCACCAATTAAAGATCCAGAGAAATTCTGGAGAGTCTAAAAGGTCCTGATAATACAGGGCCTTTTATTTTTTTATTGTCCTGCGATGTCCATTGTGTATCATCGAAATCTACCGCATAAAACGGTAATTATTGCGGTACAACTAATTATCATATTATTCTCTTACCGCAAAGATGTCGCATATGCCCAAAATCATTAAACCTTTGACCGATTTGCAATGTCGTAAAGCCAAACCCAAGGACAAAACTTATATTTTAGCCGACGGGGGAGGGCTGCGTCTGTTTGTAAGCCCAGACGGTTCCAAGAACTGACGGTTTGATTACACACGCCCCTCTGGAAAAAGGAATTCGCTGTCCTTTGGTGCCTACCCAATAGTTACGGTAGAAGATGCTCGGCGCGAGCGTGATACCGCAAAAAAGCAGCTCGCCAATGCGGTAGATCCCTCTGATTTCCGCAAGACTTCTCAGGAAGACACTTTCGAGCCCATTGCTCTTGAATGGTTAAGGAAGAAAGCTCCCGGTTGGTCAGAGTCACATAAGGAAACGACCTTGCTCGGATGCAGAATAATCTTTTCCGTGGCTGGGAGCTCGACCGTTCAAGGAGATTGCCGCACCGGAGTTACTGGCCGTGCTGCGTCGAATAGAATCCAGGGGGCCGTTGAGACTGCCCACCGGTGCAAATCAATTGCCGGTCAGGTTCTGCGTTTCGCCATTGCGACCGGCCGGGCAGAACGTGATATTTCTGTAGACCTGCGCGGTGCATTACAGGATGTGATACCGACTCCGCATCCGGCTCTGACCGATCCTTCTGAGATTGGGCGGTTGCTTGTATCCATTGATCATTACAAGGGGCACTTTGTTACCAAGTGTGCGCTAAGGCTTGCTCCTTTGGTGTTTCAGCGTCCAGGAGAACTGAGAATGGCGTGCTGGTCTGAGATCGATTTCGATTTGGCGAGCTGGGCTATCCCCGTGGAGCGCATGAAACTGAAAAAGAATCAGAAGGTCAAGCGCGCTGGAGAAAAGCATATCGTTCCGCTCTCAAAGCAGGCCGTTAAAGTGCTCGAAGAGATTCGGCTGCTGACCGGACGAGGGCAGTTGGTTTTTCCATCAGCGCGTATCGCACCTGATGCTACTGGAAAGAGCGCCAAGCCTCTTTCAGAAAACACATTAAATGCGGCCCTTAGGAATATGGGGTTCGACAAAACAGCGATGACGACTCATGCTGGGGCACAAACCAACTGCGATTGAAAGGCAGTTGTTCCATGCTGTAACCGATCCATTAGGAGAGAGTTATAATCGCGCCCAGCATTGCGATGAGCGACGGATAATGATGCAAAGGTGGGCGGATTATTTGGATGAGTTGAGATGTGTGTTATCTCCAAGCTGATTAAGCTCGGTTCATGGAGGGACGCCTCAAGGTTATATCGTAAAAATTTCCGAGTTATGAAAATGGCAGAGGCCGCTTTGGAAATCTTATTCCAAAAGTGCCTTCTGATTTTTGAAACAAAAAATTTAGCTCGTTAATATGAATATATAGTTAACTAGGCTCCGCGAAGCAGGTTGTGTAAATGTTTCACCGCAGTTGAAACATACCGAGAGTCGATTAGTTGAAATGTGCTCCCTAGAAGGGGTTCGCTCTCTCTTACACTGCTTTGACAATCACCAGGCCTTGTCATCATAGCCTGTATCACATATTGCCCCAGCCTCACAAACTCCAAGTGAGACAACGGTTCCGATATCCCGCCAGCCCATATAGTGAATGATGAAATGATAATGCTTCAGGATGACTTCAGCTGCATGCCCATCTTTATCTCCATGTTGATCAGCAAGAAAGTTTGACCCTTTTGTTTCAATAATCAGCGCAGCAGGGGCTTGCTTTCATAATCAAAGACCGGGGCTGCGGTAGCAACAACTTCATCTTCGCGTTCCTGATCATTGCCACTGACCATGCTGGCGGATCACAACCGTGGCTGAAATCCTCAGACAGGCTGATTCCAGTTAGAGGAGAGACGCCAGGGAAAGCCGCTTCTTGCTTTGGTGCGCTATCTCTTTTTGAGCTTCCGCCACAATGTTGAGCGACTCATGCCAAGAATTTTTGCAGCCTCGGTGTGGTTCCCCCGGGTCATCAGAAGAGCGTCCTTGATCTCTTCCATTTCGTCCTGAACAATCCGGCTGGTAATTTCATTTTCATAAATGTCGTCAAGATGCGCCTGAACCATCTCACCATTGATACTCGACTTTTCCAGCGTCGCTAAGATCCGTTCAATAATGTTCTGCAGCTCACGGACATTGCCGGGCCAAGTGTATTTAGCTAATTCCTCAAGTGCACAGCGGGTGAAATGCGGTGTATTGTTTGAATCGGTTACATGTTTGTTCAAAAAGTATTCGGCCAGAGCTGAGACATCTTCTTTTCGTTCATGTAGAGGGTACAGCCTGAGTTGCAGAACATTCAGGCGATAGTACAAGTCCGCCCGGAATTGATTTTCATTGACCAGTGCCTTTAACGGTTTGTTGGTTGCTGCGATAATCCTGACATCAACCGGAATAACACGGTCACCGCCAAGACGCATCACCTTTTTTTCCTGCAGTACACGCAATAATTTGCCTTGAGTTGCATATTCCATCTCTGCGATTTCGTCTAGGAACAGGGTCCCGCCGTGGGCTATTTCAAACAGCCCCGCCTTTCCCTTTTGACTGGCGCCGGTAAAAGCACCACCAACATAGCCAAACAATTCACTCTCAAGTATTTGTGCCGGCAGTGCCGCACAATTCAAAGCGACAAATGGCCCTTGTTGTCGGGCGCTGCAATTATGGATGCTTTGAGCAAAAACTTCTTTACCCGTTCCAGTATCTCCCAGAATCAAAATGGCCGATTCGGTTCGTGCAAAGCTTTGTGACAATGTGATCGATTTATTAAGCAGCGGACTGGTCCCGATAATGTTCTCAAAGCAATGCGTCGCAACGTGACCGACATCAAATAAATGGCGTCTGACTTTGGCTTCCAGTTTCTGTAGTTTGGTAACGTTCTGAAAATTGACAATGGCACCAAACGTCTGGTCATTGACACATATTGGCACTTTGTTGCAGACGATCCGTTCGTTGTTGATGGTCAATAATTGTCCCAAATCTTCCCGACATGTCTGTAACGTTTTCTCCATCTGCAATTCCGGCAAGATGTCACTGATGTTACGCCCAACGGCATCAGATAGGGTAATGCCGGTCACTTGTTCTGCTGCGGGATTGAAGATTGTAATCAGACCCTCCGCATCAATCGAGATCACTCCGTCATGCGTGTAATCAAGAACAGCTTTAAAGAGATTCCCCTTTGCCTTTTCCTGCTGTCTGGCCTGCGCAATATTATGAGCTCCTGAGCCGCCTGACGCAGACTGTCCTGACTGTTTTCTATCAGGGCAAAAGGGATTCCTAGCCTTTTGGCAGCTTTCCCCATGATTGAGCCACCGACAATAATATCTGCCCGTTCACGTATCGCTTGCTGAAGGTAATGTTCAACTTCAGTTTCGCGGTCAAGAGGATAAAAGTTTATGGAGGTTTTGAACATTGACTGGAAATGTTCCAACCCCAGAATCATCGGGGTAAAGGCAACGACCGCAATATTGCCGTGAATCTTTGCTTTTTCAATGCTCTGCAAAACATCCAGAACAGTTGTCGGGATTTCGACAACCGATATGTCCGGATGGGCTTCCCTGATCATGGCTGCCGTTCTGCCGCGGCTGATGATTATCTCGAACCCTTGCCGGATCAGCCTACTCGCGGTATTAACCCCCTCATCAAGCAGGCCGATATCAATAAATATGTTCCAGTCTATTTCTTGGAACGCAGACTCCGCCTGCGTTGCAAGGGCTCTGTCCGGAAGAATACAGGCAATTTTCAGCATAAGACAAACCTCCCTGAAACAGAATAAAACAACATGAAACAAAGTTGCAACAATATCCTAAATTGCAAAGTAGAGAAACTTGTAACTTGCTGATTAGTAGGGAAAATTTATTTTTGGCATGAGTTTGGCTATTAAGTTTCTGAAATTGTGTTTCTTTCATCCCTATCCTATCTTTAGGAGGAAAAAATGATCGGCAAAAACTCACCAAGGTTCTGTTTTTTCTTATTTATATGGCGATAGTCTGCCTGCCGTTTGTAGCCCTGGCGGAAACCTACCCAGCTGAACCGCTTAACTATGTCATTACCTTCAATCCGGGAGGAGAATCTGATTTGACCGCCCGGATTCAGGAACAACCCCTGAAAAAATATTTTCCGGGCGTCGTGATCTCATACAAAGCCGGTGGCGGTGGTTCTGTTGGCTGGTCTGAGCTGATCGACAGCAAGCCAGACGGCTACAACATCTCCGGCTTCAACCTGCCTCATATTGTTTTACAGCCGTTGACACGTGGAAACGCAGGCTATGAAACCAAACAGCTCAAGCCGATTTATTTCTTCCAGAGCACACCCAACATTCTTGTGGTGCGCAAAGACAGCCCCTTCAAAACATTGAAAGACCTCATTGACTACGCCAAAGAACATCCAGGTGTTATTACGGCTGGTGGCAGTGGCAGTAGCTCTGCCAATGAAATGGGGGCTCTGCTGCTCAACAAGGCGGCCGGTATCAAACTGACCTACATTCCTTTCACAGGTTCAGGCGCTGCTGTTCCTGCACTTCTCGGTGGCCATGTCGGTGCTCTGATGACCTACACCCCGATGGCCGTCCGTTACTCCAAAGATTTTCGCCCTCTCGCTATTATGTCAGATGAGCGGATGGAAGTTCTTCCCGACGTTCCGACCTTCAAAGAGCTGGGTTACGACATTGTTGAAGGGGCCTATCGTGGTGCGGCGGCTCCGCCGGCAACTCCTGACGAACGCATTGTCTATCTGGCTGACAGTTTTGAGAAAGTCATGAAAGAGCCGGGTGTTCTCAAACAGATGAAAGAAAATGGTTTCAAATCTGAGTTTCTTGGTCCAGAAGCCGCTGCCAAGCTGATCGATCAGAAGATTGCCAGCTACAAGGAATTGCTTGGTGAGCTAGGCATGCTGAAGAAGTAATTCTGCCACAAGTGTGAAAGTCAACAAAGGGCGGAGGCTGTCGCTTCCGCCCTCCTTGCGAGTACGATATAAAAGGAGGAGCTGGCCTTGTTCGACAACATTCTTTTGGGCCTGTCCCATATTGTTTCACTGGAAAATCTCCTGCTCGTTTTGTGTGGGACAGTTGGTGGCATGGTGGTTGGATCACTGCCCGGCCTGACGGCGACCATGGCGGTCGCGCTGTTGGTCCCCTTTACCTACACTATGAGTCCGGTTGCAGGCCTGGTCACCCTGGGTGCTATCTATATGGGTTGCATCTACGGCGGTTGTTTCAGCGCCATTCTGATCAATACCCCGGGAACCCCCAGTTCAATCGGAACCACCTTCGATGGCTATCCGCTTGCTCGTCAGGGGCGTGGCGAGGAAGCAATTATCGGTGCAACGACTGGTTCAGCTGTCGGAGGAATTATCGGCACCCTGGCGCTGGTTTTTCTCAGCCCGCCACTGGCCAAAGTGGCTTTAAGTTTCGGTCCGGCTGAATACTTTTGGGTTGGTGTCTTCGGTCTGACCATCATTTCAAGTCTGGCTGCCGGGTCCTTTCTTAAAGGGATTACCGGTGCCATCTTTGGTGTTGTTATTTCGACTATCGGCATTGCTCCGATCGGCGGAGATGTCCGCTTTACATTCGGTTTTACCAGCATGCAGGGCGGCTTTAACCTGATCGTTCTGCTGATTGGCTTGTTCTGTGTACCGGAGCTGTTGAATATGGTTTTCAAAGGGGTCCAGAACCATAAGGCGATTCAGTATACGCGCAAAAGGGTGTGCTCTGGGAAACCTCACGCAAAATATTCTCTAAACCGGGCAACCTGATCCGTTCATCGGTTATCGGCACCATTGTTGGGATTCTTCCCGGCGCCGGCGGCAACATTGCCAATTTGGTTGCCTATAACGAAGCGCGCCGCGCCTCAAAAGAGCCTGAGACCTTCGGCAAGGGGAACATTGATGGTGTTGTCGCAACGGAAAGCGCCAACAACGCCACCGTAGGTGGCGGGATGATACCGCTGGTGACCCTTGGTATCCCCGGAACGCCACCCGATGCCATCATTTACGGCGTACTGATGATGCAAGGACTCAGACCCGGGCCCGAGCTGTTTGCCGAGCGGGCGGATATTACCTACACCTTCATGCTCGCGCTGGGGCTGTCGGCGCTGGTCATGATACCAGTTGGTCTCTACGGCGGCCGTATGCTCAGTCGTGCTGTTGGTACTCTGCCACCGAAGTATCTGGTTCCTGGTATCGGAATTTTGACAATCATCGGTTCTTATGCGATTCGCGGCAACTTTACTGATGTCATTCTGATGCTGATGTTTGGTCTGCTCGGTTTCGGTCTGCGCTATCTCGCTTTCAAGGAGCGCCCATCGTGCTTGGCCTGATTCTCGGTCCGATCATGGAAGAGGGACTTGTACAGTCGTTTCTGATGGGGCAGGGCTACTCATGGCCGTACAAGACATTGTTCATCAATCCGTTGTCTTGGATTTTGATCGTCATGTGTCTGCTTTCCTTCCTCTGGCCCTACTTCGGCCAACTGAAGGGACTGTTCTTTAAACCGGCGCAACCCGCCGGAAACAATGACAAATAATCAGGGGAAGTCGTTATGAATGCTCGTTCACGTGACCTGCTCGGGTCAGTTTTTATGTTGGTTTTCGTTATTTCGCTCTGGATTCAGCGCGATTACATCACGCCGTTCGGAGGCATCTTCCCGGATATCGCTCTGGTCGGCCTCGGCACGCTGGTGATATTGACCCTGGTGCTGATGCCAACATCTTTCCGCGCCATCAAGGATGAAACGGAAGGAGAGAAGAAGGAAAAAAGGCGGCTCACTGGTTTGATATGGTGATTGTCGGAGCCATTCTTCTTGGCTGGACTTTTTGCTCCGCTATCTGGTTTTATTACCACAGGTTAATCGGTTTCGGCAGTATCTCCTGGTTCCTCACGAGCGCCGTGGTACTCCGCGTGGGGCGATCGAAGCTCTCTTGTCGCCTTGGGCATGGTTTCCATTCTGGTTCTGGTTTTTGAGTATGGCCTGAAAGTTCCACTGCCCAAAGGGCTTCTGTTTGATTGAGATCACAAATAACTGAACTTATGCAGGAGCAAAACAATGAAGACATATCACATAGCTTCCATTCCTGGAGACGGCATCGGTCTGGAAACCGTGCCGGCCGGTCGTCAGGTCCTGGATACTGTGGCCCACGTCGGCAACCGTTTTCGCTTCGACTACACCCATCTCGACTGGAGCTGCGAATACTACACGAAACACGGAAAGATGATGCCGGATGACGGACTGGAGATTCTCAGACCGCATGACGCGATCTTTCTTGGAGCTGTCGGTTTTCCGGGGGTTCCCGATCATGTCTCCCTGTGGGGGCTATTGCTGCCGATCCGGCGCACCTTTCAACAGTATGTCAATCTCCGTCCGGTCAATCTCCTCGCCGGCGTCAAGGCCCCTTTGGCCAATCGAAAGCCTGAGGATATAGACTTCCTCATTGTTCGTGAAAATAACGAAGGGGAGTACTCCAACATGGGCGGCAAGCTCTACCCGGGAACTCCCCAGGAAGTTGTTGTTCAGAATACTGTCTTCACCCGTTTCGGGGTAGAAAGAATAATCCGTTACGCATTTGAACTGGCGGTCAAAACCGGACGTAAAAAGGTTCATCAGCGACCAAATCGAACGGCATCAATCATACGATGCCGTTCTGGGATGAGGTTTTCGCCGAGATCGCTCGCGATTATCCACAGATCGCGACTAATCAGTTTCATATCGACGCGCTCTGCGCCCGTTTTGTCACCCATCCGCAGAACTTTGATGTGGTCGTCGGCAGTAATCTGTTCGGCGACATTCTGACTGATCTTGGCCCCGCCATTGCCGGCAGTATCGGCATCGCCCCGTCGGCCAACATCGACCCGACCAAGCAGTATCCATCAATGTTTGAACCTGTCCACGGCTCTGCGCCTGACATTGCCGGCAAAGGGATTGCCAATCCGATGGGACAGATCTGGTGTGCAGCGATGATGCTGGAACATCTGGGGCAGAAGCCCTCAGCTGATTTGGTCATGCGCGCCCTGAAGGAAACCGTCGCCGAAGGAACAACGACAGCTGACATTGGTGGTCGTCACAATACCAGCCAAGTCACTGACGCCATCTGCCGGCGGATCAAAGAGCTGGTCAATCGGGCAGATTAGAAAAGGTTCAAATTATGCACGCACTCGAAAAAATATTTGCCGGCGCGGCCGGAAAAGACTCTGTTCAGACCGGTGAAATCGTCAATTGCAAGGTCGATCTGGCCGGCATTAACGATCTGTATCTGCAAACGGTCAAATCTTTTAAAGAGATGGATGGAATAAAGGTGGCTGCTCCTGAGAATGTCGTTGTCTTTTTGATCACTACGCTCCTGCTTCAACCATTATTCAGGCGGAAAATCACAAAACTTTAGAACGTTCTGCCATGAGCAGGGGATCGAGCAACTGATGGAAATCAACCGGGGCGTCTGTCATCAGGTTCTGGCAGATCAGGGACTCAGTCGTCCCGGTAAAATCATCGTGGTCACCGATTCACACACGACGACCCATGGCGCTTTCGGAGCTTTCGGCACCGGTGTCGGGGCTACCGATATGGCTGTTATCCTGCGCAGCGGTAGTCTCTGGTTCCGAATTCCCGAAATTATCAGGATCAATCTGGAAGGATCACTGACTCAGGGGTCTACGCCAAAGACGTGATTCTGCACATCATAGGTGAACTGGGCGCCGACTACGCTGTCTATCAGGCGATTGAATTTACCGGATCACTGATCGCGCAGTTGTCAATCTCCGAACGGATGGCACTTTGCAACATGACTACCGAGATGGGCGCGAAAGCAGGCTATATTCAACCAGATGAGACCACCTGTAGCTATCTGGAAAAGCTTGGTTGTAACGATTATGAGATTATGACGACCGATCCCGGTTATCAGTACGCCCGGGAGCTCAGTTTGACGTGTCGAAGCTGACGCCGCAACTGGCTGTCCCACATAGTGTCGACAACGTATCCCTCTTAACAGAGCATATTGGACGCAAAATTGATCAGGCTTATCTCGGCACCTGCACCGGTGGTCGGGTTGAAGATATCGCCAATGCCGCACAGGTGTTTGCAGGAAAAAAGTCCACCCTGATGTCCGTTTTCTAGTGGTTCCGGCATCGAAGGATGTGCTGCTCGAAGCGATGGCTCTCGGCCATATTCAGACGCTGGTTCAGGCCGGTGCTACGTTGGTGACACCCGGCTGCGCGGCCTGCCTCGGTACCCATCAGGGGATGCTGACTGCTGGAGAAGTCTGTATCACCACGGCAAATCGCAATTTTCCCGGACGGATGGGTGATATCAACGCCGAAATTTTTCTGGCCTCACCTGCGGCTGTCGCAGCGGCGGCAATTGCAGGGGAAATTGTCGATCCGCGAACATTTCTTGCCGGGGGAGATAATCGAAATGAATTCAATCTTTATTGGCCGAAGCTTTGTCTTCGGCAAGAATATTGATACCGATCAAATCTATCCGGGACGTTTTGTTGAGCTCACCCGCCATAAGGACATTGCCAAACACGCCATGGTCGGTGCCGATCCTGAGTTTCCGCAAAAGCTCAGTCCGGGCGACATCGTTGTTGCCGCAACCAACTTCGGCTGCGGTTCCAGCCGTGAACATGCTGTCATCACTCTCAAAGCGATCGGTGTCAGTGTCGTCGTGGCCGAATCGTTCGGACGGATTTTTTATCGCAATGCCATCAACATCGGACTGCCGTTACTGGTCTGTCCCGGCATCAGTACAAAAGTCAGCGACAAAGATGAACTTAAAGTCGACATTCGCAGCGGAAAGATTATCAATCTGACCACAGCTGTCGAAATCGAAGCGCAACCGCTCTCTGGATACCCTCTGGAAATCCTCTCTCAGGGAGGGATCAAACGAATGATGAAGAAAACGTTAAATGATTAACGGCTAATTGTCGCCATTATTAACTATACCAACAAGGAAAAGAGACATGGAAATTGTAGAAATTCGTGAAGCAACCAAAGCGATCGCATCGCCGATCCGTAACGCATATATCGATTTCAGCAAAATGACATTGAGCCTGGTCGCCGTGGTGACCGATGTTATTCGTGATGGAAAACCGGTTGTCGGTTACGGCTTTAACTCGAATGGACGCTATGGGCAAGGGAGCCTGATCCGCGAGCGTTTCCGGCCGCGTGTCCTTGAAGCAGATCCCGAGTTGCTGCTCGATCCTGAGCGGGACAATCTCGATCCACACCGCATCTGGGACTGTATGATGACTAACGAAAAGCCGGGCGGTCATGGTGAGCGATCGGTAGCGGTCGGTACTATCGATATGGCGGTCTGGGATGTGGTCGCCAAAATCGAAGGGAAGCCGCTCTTTCAGCTTCTGGCTGAGCGCTATGGCAACGGCACACCCAACCCGGATGTTTTGTCTATGCCGCCGGTGGTTACTACTATCCGGGCAAGGATCATAGCGCTTTGCAGGATGAGATGAAGGGCTATATCGCCCGCGGTTACAACGTCGTCAAGATGAAAATTGGCGGCGACACCCTCAAAGAAGATTTAAACCGTATTGAAGCTGTTCTGAAAATTCTTGAGCCGGGTCAGCATTTGGCCGTCGATGCCAACGGGCGCTTTGATCTGACAACGGCCATTGACTATGCCAAAGCTTTGGCCAACTATCCGTTGTTCTGGTACGAGGAGGCGGGTGACCCGCTCGACTACCAACTACAGGCCGAGGTGGCCAAGCACTACCCGAACAGCATGGCGACCGGCGAAAATCTGTTTTCAATGCAGGATGCCCGCAATCTAATCCGCTACGGCGGCATGCGCCCCGACCGTGACTGGTTGCAGTTCGACTGTGCCTTGAGTTATGGCCTGGTTGAATACCTGCGCACCCTTGACATGCTTAAAGAGAATGGCTGGTCTCCCAGTCGCTGTGTTCCTCACGGCGGTCATCAGATGTCACTCAATATCGCCGCAGGACTGGGTCTTGGCGGTAACGAATCTTATCCAGATCTGTTTCAACCTTATGGTGGTTTCCCCGATGGTGTTCAGGTACAGAATGGTCATATCCGCATGCCTGACTTGCCGGGAATTGGTTTTGAAGGAAAGGCTGACCTCTACGAGGAAATGCAAAAACTTGGCAGTTGAACAGGTATGACTTTTACAGACAAGGAGTAAAACTATGCAGCGTGAACAAGCTGTTAAGACTATGACCGACATCGTTGCTCGCTTTACCGATTATGCCGGAAAGCATCTGCCGGACGATGTTATGACGAAACTCACAGAACTGCGCGAAGCAGAAGACAGCCCGCTGGCAAAGGTTGTTTATGATTCGATGTTCGACAATCTGGCCAAAGCGGCCGAACTGGACCGCCCCTGCTGTCAGGATACCGGTGTGATCCAGTATTACATCAAGGTGGGGTCCGACTTTCCCCTGCTGTCAGAGATTCGGCCGATCTTGGAAGAGGCTGCTGAAACGGCGACCAAAACCGCCCCGCTAAGGCATAATGCAGTGGAAATTTTTGAAGAGAAAAACACCGGAACCAACACCGGCGAGCGGATTCCCTGGATTGATGTGCAGATTGTTCCCGACAGCGCAGATATTGAGGTCGAAGTCTACATGGCAGGTGGCGGGTGCAGCCTCCCGGGTCAAGGCAAAACCCTGATGCCTGCTGCAGGATACGAAGGAATTGTAGATTACGTGTTTGAAGTCATGACCTCCTACGGAGTCAATGCCTGTCCGCCGCTGCTGGTCGGCATCGGTATCGGCGGTTCGATCGATGTCGCCGCCAACCTGTCCAAGCGCGCCCTGTTCAGGCCGCTTGGAACAAAGCATCATCACACAAATGGAGCCAAACTGGAAACTCTGCTGGAAGAAGGCATCAACAAAATCGGTTTGGGACCACAGGGACTGTCTGGAACAAATTCTGTAATGGGTGTCCATGTTGAATCGGCTGCGCGCCACCCCTCAACCATCAGCGTTGCTATTTCGACCGGCTGTTGGGCACATCGTCGCGGAACCATCCGCATCGACAAAGATATGTCCTATGAAATTATTTCCCACAAGGGGGCTACGCTGTGGAAAAGACACTGACGACTCCGATCAAAAATGAAGATATTGAACAACTCAAAGCAGGCGACATTGTTTATCTCGACGGCTATCTGATCACCTGTCGTGACATGCCGCACCGGCGATTGATTGATCAGGGACGCAAACTGCCGGTCGATCTGAACGGTCTGGCAATCTTTCACGCCGGTCCGATTGTCGCCAAAGATGGTGACGGCTGGAAATGGTCTCCATCGGTCCGACTACCAGCATGCGGATGGAGAAGCATGAAAAGAGTTTATCGAGCAGACCGGTGTCAAACTGATTATCGGTAAAGGCGGCATGGGCCCCAACACTGAAGATGGGTGCAAAATCCACAAAGCTCTGCATGCCGTTTTTCCCGGGGGCTGCGCTGTTCTGGCGGCCAGTGAAGTTGAAGAAATCGAGCGCGTTGAGTGGCTGGAGCTGGGTATGCCAGAAGCGATGTGGGTCTGCCGGGTCAAGCAGTTCGGTCCACTGATCATTTCTATCGATACCGAAGGGAACAATCTTTTTGAAACCAACAAAAAGAGCTTTAATTCCCGCAAGCAAGAGATCGTTCCTGACATCAATAGTCAGGTGAAATTCATCAAGTAAAGGTGACATTGGCTTTTTGATCAATTGACCTTC
>LQAG01000341.1_pt1 | contig 15072 bp, 22 predicted proteins | sample 1535801 | NCBI WGS metagenome assembly LQAG01 (sample SAMN04331584, study PRJNA305678) | bioreactor metagenome | isolation source: bioreactor_3 inoculated with Wadden Sea sediment 1st replicate of a... | place: Germany:Bremen | reverse complement strand
TACGACATTTGATGGATCCAACAAAAATATGAAAGGGGGGTGGGGGGGATGGTCCGTAAAAAGCATATCAAAGAAGGTTTGATGAAACAGTTGGAAGATCGCGGCAGGTCGGAGGTGCATTACATCGACCTGGTGAATGACTACCTAGCACTGTGGGATATCAAGAATGCCCTGATTAAAGATATCAATGAGCGTGGTGTTTCTGTCAGATATGACAATGGCGGCGGTCAACATGGGCACAAGAAGAATGATTCCATTGCTGAGCTGCATCGAACGAACAATCAGATGCTGAAGATACTCAGTGATCTTGGTCTGAAAGCTTCAGAGCTTGAAGCGGATCCGGGAGATGAGGAAATGTAAATATCATCCGTACATTGATGACTATATCATGGGGATCCATTCAGGCGAGATACTTGTCGGCAAGGACATGAAGCTTGCAGTTTGACTACATCGAAAAAGAAAACTGGATGATCCTGATGTCATTATCGATAACGAGATGATAGACAAAGCAGTTGAATTGATCGAGAAGTATTTCGACTACTCGATGTTTGACTGGGAGCTCTTCATCATTGCACTGATCCACTGTTATTATCAATCCAATGACACTGTGGTCTTTGATGAGTTTCTAATAGTTATGGGCAGAGGAAACGGCAAGAACGGATTCATTTCTCCGGTCGCCTGGTATCTGACGACGCACTATCACGGAATCAAAGGTTATAATGTCGATATCATTGCTAATGGTGAGGACCAGGCCGAAACATCCTTCGAAGATGTTTACAATGTCTTGGAAACATGGAAGGGCAAACTGAAGAAATTTTTCACTTGGACCAAAGAGGTCATCAAGAACAGCAAGACCAATTCATACATCAAGTACAATACTTCAAATGCCCGGACCAAGGACGGTAAGAGAACCGCGTGTATCATTTTGGATGAGCTTCATGAATACGAGGAATATGACTTGATCAACGTGTTCTTTTCATCTTTCGGTAAGAAGAAGCACTCCAGGGTATTCAAGATATCAACGATGGGACATGTCCGCGAAGGTGTTCTCGATGAAGAGATGCGCATCGCAAAGGACGTGCTTGAAGGAAGAATTACTGATATCGGACTTTGCCACTGATCTATCGGATTGATTCTGAGAAGGAGGCCTTGATCAAGGAACTGGCATAAGGCAATCCGTCTTTGAAATATCTTGACACACTGATGATTGAGATGAAAAAGGCCTTCACGAAGATGAAGTACAATCCGAAGATTGAGAAGGACTTTTACACGAAACGGATGAACTGGCCAAAAGGCAACAGGGATCTACAAGTTGCCGAATGGGAGAACATCATTGCTACGAATCGTGAGATTCCTGATCTGACTGGTTATAGTTGTGTTGTAGGTATCGACTTCATGAAGACAACTGACTTTGCTTCTGTGAATCTACATTTTCGAAATGGAGACCAGCGATATGACTTGAATCATACATGGATATGTCTTGAATCCAAGGACTTGAAAAGAATAAAACCACCTTGGAGAGAGTGGGCGGATGATGGCCTGGTTACCTTGGTGGATGATGTTGAGATTTCACCAAGCTTACTTGTTGATTATATCCAGGAGATGGGTACGAAGTACCACATCAAGAAGATTGCGATGGATAACTTCAGATATTCACTTTTTTCTTCAGAGCTGAAGCGTATCGGATTTGATCCAAAGAAACGCAAGAATGTCAAGTTGGTTCGACCAAGTGATATCATGCAGGTCCACCCAGTCGTAGAGAGTTGTTTCGTGAAACAGTTTTTCACGTGGGGCGACAATCCGGTGTTACGGTGGGCAACCAACAATACCAAGTCGATTCCTGCAGGTAAGAAAAAGGGTGAAGACACCGGCAACTACTATTATGGCAAAATTGAAGCAAGAGTAGAAAAACGGATCCGTTCATGGCTCTTGTAGCTGCAATGACAATCGAAGATGAACTTGAGGTCACTAGAAGCAAAGGTGCAGGAGCTACCAAGGTATACAAGTATTAGGAGGTGATGAAACTGGGACTCATAACATGGTTGGCAGACAGGATATCAGGAACACCGACCACTGAGGTCGACATCAGTGAGATGATTGACTTGAGTATAGAACTGAGTATAAGAAAACTTGCTTTTCAGTCAGCTGTGAATCTGATTGCCAACGCTGTAAGCAAATGCGAGTTCAAGACGTATAAGAACAATGTGGAGTTCAAGGGTCAAGTTTATTACCAGTTCAACGTGGAACCCAACAAGAATCAAAATTCAAGCATGTTCATCAGGCAGATGGTCAGTACACTGTATAAGAATAATGAGTGTCTGGTTGTTGAACATAATGACCAGCTGCTGGTAGCTGATTCTTTTAATGTCGATGAATATGCACTCTACGAGTGGATATTCAAAGACGTCGCTGTCGGAAGCTATACATTCAGTAAGACTTTTAAGATGAGTGATGTGCTGTATATCAGGCTGAATAATGAAGATATCAAGCAAGTCATAAACATCATGTATGAGAGTTATGGCAAGCTGATCAGTTTCGCTCAGAAGCATTTCAAGAAATCAAAAGGCAAGAATGGATTTTGAAGGTAGATTCATTTGCTAAGGGTGACCCTGATTATGACGAAACATTCAAAAAGCTGATGACTGAGTACTTCAAGGATTTCTTTGAAGCAGACAATGCAGTCTTGCCACTGTTTGAAGGATTTGAGTTTGAAGACCTTGGCTCAAAAACGTATAGTGAAACAACATCACGAGACATCAAAGCTATGGTGGATGATATCTACGATTTCACTGCGCGAGCATTTCAGATTCCACCATCATTTGCTTAGAGGTGACGTTGCAGACACAAAGGATTCCGTTGACAGGCTTCTAACTTTTTGCCTTGATCCGCTGACGGATATGATTGGCGAAGAAGTGACCAGAAAGCAATATGGATTCAATCAATATAAGCAAGGCAATTACCTGAGAATTGACACAAAGACAGTCAAGCACATTGACCTGTTGAGTATCTCATCATCCATTGACAAGCTGATCAGTTCCAGCGTCTTCAACGTCAATGACATACGTAGAGCTGTAGATGAGCCTGAGATAGATGAACCTTGGGCAAATCAACACTATATAACCAAAAATTATGCAACAGTGGAGGAATTTCTGAAAGAGATGATTAAAGGTGGTGAAGGAAGTGGATCCTAAAGAGATACCAAGAATATGGAGTTCAACAAGCTGCAGATTCAAACGTTCTTGAACTCTATATCTATGGAGAATGTCAAAGCCGGTTATTACGATTGGTGGAATGGCAAATACGTAGAAAGTGAAACGTCGGCAGAGTTCTTCAGAGAGGAACTTGCCAAATACCAGAATGTATCTGAAATCAGACTGTATGTGAACTCATATGGTGGATATGTGTATGAAGCTATGAGCATCAGAAACCAGTTGAAACGATATCCGGCAAAAGTGATTGGATTCGTTGATGGCTTTGCGTGTTCAGCAGCTTCTTTTATTTTGACAGGCTGTGACGAGGTCAGGATGTACTCAAACACGATGCAGATGATTCATGAAATGATTGATTGCGTTTATGGGAATTCAACCCAATTACGTATTGCAGCTGACAACCTGGACAAGATCATGGAGGGTAATAGAAAGGCGTATCTTGAGAAATCGGGTGGCAAACTTGATGAGGAGACTCTTATTGAGTTGCTCAAAAGGATACCTGGTTAACAGCCAAGAATGTCTTGATTATGGATTGGCTGATGAAGTGATTGATGAAGCTGCGACCTGACTGACGCGCAGAAAATGCTTGAACAGCACAGCAAGTCCTTAGAACAGCAGATCAGCTATAACAGGGCACTTGTTGCTATGGCCAGTGAGTTGAATCAGAGCTTAAAGCCAAAACAACAGGAACCAGCAGCCAAAGAACCAGGGCAGCAAGATCCAATCCCTGGTCAGCAACAGAACAACAAACTCATGAATATGATTAGCGCTGCCATGCGCTAGAAAGGCGGTAAGAATGAAAAACCTTGATTTAATGCAACAACGCAGAACGGAAATCCAGCAAAGACTTCAGCAGGCCGTAGCTGATGGAAATGACGATGCTTTTTCACAAGCATTCACTGATTTCACAGAGTTGATTCAGGAGGCGGTCATGGATGAAGCGAAAGGCTTGGTTCAGGCAGCAGACTCAGTTGTCCTCAATGGCCGAGGTGTACGTCAGTTGACCAGCGAAGAGAACAAGTACTATCAGCAGGTCATCGATGCAATGAAACCAGCAATCCTCGCCAAGCACTTTCGGATATCGATGTGGTACTTCCAAAAACTGTTATTGATGCAGTCTTTGAGGACCTGGTTGAAGAGCATCCATTGCTCAAGTACATCAACTTCCAGAACACATCCGGACTGATTGAGTTCCTTGTGAATACTGACGGTACTCAAAAAGCAACGTGGGGAGCACTGACTGCTGAAATCACGAAAGAGCTCACATCCGGATTCAAGAAGGTCGACCTTAAGCTGAACAAGCTGTCAGCATTCCTGCCAGTGGCAAAGTCCATGCTGGATCTTGGACCGAAGTGGATGGATCGCTATGTTCGTGTCATTCTGTTTGAATCAATCGCAAACGGTGTTGAAGAGGGAATTGCAGTTGGTACAGGCAAAGACATGCCGATCGGTATGAACAGACAGGTCGGTGAAGGTGTTACTGTAACTGATGGTGTATACCCGGAGAAAGATACGGTAGCATTGACGGCTTTTGATCCTGTAACTTATGGAAACCTGATTTCAGGAATGGCAGTCAATGCCAACGGTAAGAGCAGGAAAGTCAGCAGGGTCATGCTGCTTGTCAATCCTGTCGACTATCTGAAGAAGGTTATGCCAGCCACAACGATCCGAAGCGCTGACGGTAGATATGTCAATGACGTATTTCCATTCCCTACTGATCCGGTGCAATCCATTCATGTGCCTGAAGGCAAGGCTATCATTGGATTGCCGAAGCGTTACTTCATGGGCATTGGAACGAAGAAGGACGGTAAGATCGAGCATTCTGATGAGTACAAGTTCCTTGAGGACGAAAGAGTTTATCTGGTCAAGCTTTATGGACATGGTGAGCCGCTTGACAACAACGCTTTTGTCTATGCGGATATCAGTGGATTGAAGTCAGCGGTTCAGCAAGTATTCGTGACAAATGACGAGGATGACGCTTTGCCGATCTATCCGATGTTCGAAGCTAGACTCTTCAGCTTGGCAGTCGGTGCGCTTGATTTGGTACCAACCTTCAACAAGTCAACGATGAGCTATGCTGTTGCCACTACTGATGCGACCAACAACATCAAGGCTGTTGCTATCGACGCAAATGCGACGATTGAGATCCTTGTCAATGATGTTGAACATACCAATGACACTGCAGCTACTTGGAATGCCGGTGAGAACACAGTTGAGATCACAGTAACCAATGGTACTGAGACTGAGACTTACAACATCGTTGTAACCAAGTCCTGATAAGTAGGAGGTGCTGATATGGCACTACCAGACGATTTACTCGGTGATGTTAGGAACTACTTGGATATTACCTGGACCGATGAAGCCCTTGACAATAAGATCAAGGGCTTCATCTCCAGGGGCGCCAAGTATATCGATGGCGTTACGGGTGAGGAAGAAGATTATACAATAGAAGACAAACCCAAAGAACTGCTGCTTGATTATTGCAGGTATGCCAGATCACACGCCTTGGAAGATTTCCAGAAAAACTTCAGACATGAACTGTTGAGTCTACAGATTCAGAGGAAGGTGGAACGTGCGAATGAAGCAGCAGACGTATAACGATGGTGTCGCAACTGTCTACTCGGTGGAGAATATTGCTGAACCTGGCAACAAGGCTGAAGAGGGTCTTGTTGTCAAGATTGAGAAGCTGCGATATTCGGAGGAAAAGGTTGGCATTATCCGGTTCTATAACGCCATGCAAGTCAAAATGAAAGTCGACAGGTTACTTCGATTTCCAAGAATCGATACAGTGACGTCATCAGACGTCATAAAGCCAACGGATGACAAGGAGTACAAAATCCTTCAGGTCCAGTATCCGAAGGACGTTTATCCACCATCGATGGATTTGGCTTTGGAGAGGATAGGTGTTGATAATGACACTGAAGGATCTTAGAGATGCGTTAGTTGAAGTTACACCAAAGACTTATCATTACTCAGCAAGTGGTGCAAAAGGAAATTACATCGTATGGGCTGAGGAAGGGCAAGGCGATGTGGAGACGGCTGATGACAAAATCATTTATCAGGGGATTGTCGGCACCATCATCTATTATACAGAAACGGAATTTGATACGAAGTTCGATGAAATCCAAATCAAGTTGAATTCTGTTGATGTTGCATGGAGCTTGAATCGATTACCTATGATGAGAGTGATGACTATATCATTTATATTTGGACGTTTGAGATAGGAAACACAAACTTTGATGCTGTGTGATTGAGGTGATTACATGTCTGGATTCAATTATGAGGAATTCGATCAGATGGTCGGCAGAGTCGAGAGACTAGGAGCTGATATGGATAGAGTGTCAAAAGATGTTTTGAATGCCGGTTGCGAACCGGAAGGCAGGCTTTTGCAAAGAAAATACCTTATGATTCCAAGACACCAAGGAACAAGCGAAGACATGAACATGCTAGAAAAAACATCATTTCTACCAGAACGAAGAAATCAAGATCTGGCAGCAAATACAGAGTGATCAAAGCCCGGGGATGAAACGTTCAATTATTTGTGGTACAGAGAGAAAGGCACATCCAAAATGGAAGCAAGACCGTTTGCTGAAGCTGCATACAAGGCAGCAAGAAAAGCAGCGGTGGGACCGATGAAACAAGCTTTACTTAAAGCACTGAATAAACATTTAAACTAATGTGATAAGAAAAAGGAGGATATATAATGCCAAAGATTGGTTTGAAAGAAGCGTATTATTCATTAATTGCTTCTGATGTGAAAAACAGTATCACCTATGGTAATCCTGTAGCACTAACAAACGTACAGAAAGTTGACCTTAATCCTAGGGTAAGCAGCGCACAGGTTCCTGGAGATGACATGATTGTCGATGATATCTCCGAATGCCTTGGTGCTGACATGTCCGTGCAAAGAGTTGAGTTCACTCCTGATGAAGAGGGCGTGCTACTCGGAAGAGTTTCTGATGGCAGCGGTGGTGTGTATGGAGGCAACTTTGATGATCCACCATATGTGGCTTTTGGCTACAAAAGAACATTCAAGAACTCCAATATGGGCCTTTATGTTTGGATCCTGAAGACAAGATTCAAACCTTCCAGCTCGCAATCCGAAACAAAGCCTGTTGAAAGTGTCACACCTCAATATGATGCGATGAGTGCATCCAGCATCACCAGAACGGCTGACGGTGCATGGATTTATTCAAAGAAATCAAGTGATCCAGACTTCGGAGATACGTTCTTCACAAAAGCGACACTGGAAGCTTTGGTGACTGCAGTATCCGCTGATGCGATAGCACTTTCAAGCATTGATCCTACAGATGGTGAGACTGGTGTAGCTGTATCTGATGATGTCATTTTGACATTCAACAACAAGATCGTGTCAGAAGCCGTCACGGTAATCAAAGACGACGGAACGCTTGTTGCAGGTGCCAAGTCATGGGACGCAACTGACAAGATCCTGACATTCAGCCCATCGGTGGATTTGGATGCAGCATCGACCTACATTGTGGCTGTAAATGGCGTCAAAGACATTTATGGCCAAACGCTCACATCAGTGGCGAAGAACTTTACGACAGCGTGATAATAGGGCAGGATTCCTGCCCCTATCTATTTAAATTGGAGGTTATTATGCAAAAGACAATTGTTTTGGAACATAACGGCAATCAAGTGGTGTCACAGCCGTTTAAATTCATACATGCTTGCCTTATTGACGATGAAAGATATAAGGGTGGTGGACTGGCCACCGGAGCAAGGAATGCGCTTGTGAAGATGTTTGAGGGGACTGTCATAACTGAGGAAATCATCGAGGAAGAGATTGAAATCAAAGTCTTGAGAAATGCAAATGATAAAATCATAAACATGTTCCTTGGTATTGACGAAGAAGTAAAAACTCATCAAGCCCACAACCGGAAGCGGAACAAAAGGCAGTGGGCGATTAAGAGATCTATACAAGAGCTTCATGAAGATGCAGATTATGCCATCCGAAGTGGACAAGCAGGACCTTGATACGTTGATGTGGATCATGTTAAGTGAAAACGAAAGTGATGACTCACAGTATGAAGACAGCGAATACATGGGATTATTCTAAAAGGTGAGGTGAGGAAATGTCGAGCAGTCCAAATATATCCGTTTCTTTTCATAGTTCACAGTTTCAGGCAGAAACCAAGAAAATGACGGATAGCCTTAAGACGGTGCAAAAGGAATTCAGATTGTCAGATGCTGCACTGAAAGCTACCGGCAATACGACCGAAAGGTATGCCAACAAAATCACCAGCCTCAACAAGCAGATAGAGATCCAGCGGAATATTGTCAACAAGACGAAGCAGGCTGTTGAACAGGCGAATAAGGCAAAGGCAGCCGCAGCCACAAGAGCTGATAAGGCAAGAGAAGCATATGAAAAGGCGAATAAAGTTGAAGGTACAAGTGCCAAGCAACTTGAAAAGCTAAAAAAGGAAGTTAATCTGTCATCAAAGGCCTATGAAAAAGCTGAAGCCAATGCAACCAAGTGGAATCAGAAAATGATTGACAGCAAAACTGCTGCAGTCAAACTCGAAAGCGCTTTGAAGCGTACCAATTTCGAACTTGATAATATGAAGGTCGAGAAGCTGACAAAAAGCTCAATGATTTCGGCAATGCTTCTTCAGTAATCGGAAGTAACCTGACCAGAAATGTCACAGTACCTTTGATGGCTGCAAGTGCGGCAATATACAAGGTGTCAACTGACATCAATGCAAGTCTTGCCAACATCGGTACGTTGGGTATTGATAATGACAGACTGCTTCAGATGAAACCCGCTCTGCAGGAAATAGCCATTCTTACTGCAAAGAATACAGAAGACATCGGAGAAGGTGTATATCAGGTTGTTTCAGCTTTTGGGGATACCAATGATACCTTAAAGATTACAGAAATCAATGCAAAAGCGGCTGCGGCTGGGCTTGCAACCACTAAGGAGAGTATCAACCTTACCAGCCTGGTGACAAAAGGGTATGGTGATATATCAGCTGATGCCAACCAGAAGGTAGCTGACTTGGCATTTACAACAGTGCGCTTAGGTCAAACGACATTTCCTGAACTCGCTGCAAATATCGGATCTGTAGTCTCACCATCCAAGGCTTTGAAATATCACAAGAAGAATTGTTTGCTGTATTTGCTACACTATCAGGTGTAACAGGTAATACTTCTGAAGTTGCGACCCAGTATGGAAGCATCTTGACATCTTTGATGAAACCATCAGAAGCCATGCAAGCCGCATTGGAGGAAATGGGATTCAAGAGTGGCTTGCCGCAACAGAGGCGCTTGGTCTAATGGGGACAATGGATGCCCTTGTTCAATCAGTTGGTGGTAGTGAGGAAAACTTGTACAGCTGGCCGGACGCAAAGAGGCAGTAACGGCTATGTTGGCTTTGACTGGATCACAGGCAGAGACGTTCAATACGAAGCTTGTTGAGATGGCTGACTCAGCCGGAGCAGCGGATGAAGCGTTCAAGAAACAGACTGAAGGTGTTAATCAGTCCGGATTCATCATGCAACAGTCAATCATCCGCTTGCAGGTGGCAGCACAGAACTTCGGTGACACTATGGCGCCATCGATAGATAAGGTCGCAAATTCAGTCGAGGATTTGACAGAATGGTTTCAGAGCTTGAATGATGAGCAGCGTGAGACGATATTGAAAATCGGTGGACTGGTTGCGGTATTAGGACCGTCAGTGTTGATAATTGGAAAATTATCCCTGGCTATTGGTGCTGCAGTCAAATCATATGCCGCAATAAAAACGGCAACATTGGCATACATGGCAGCTAATGAATCAGCCACGATTGCCACGGCAACACTAAACGGTGTCATGGCAGCAAATCCGGCATTGATGGTAGCGGCAGCAATCGGAGTCGTCATTGCAGCAGTAGCAGCGTATTCAGTTACTACGAATGATGCATCAAATGAGACTCAGGATCTGATTGATAAGACCGACCAGCTTACAGAATCATATAAAAACAACGTTGATGCAATCGACAAGCAAACAAACAGTCAACTGGGCGAAGTCGAAATCGCGCGAATGCTGGCTGATGAACTAGAAGACCTTGCTGAAAAGGTTGATAAAACTGTTGGTGAGAAGACAAGAATGGCTGAAATTGTCGACCAACTCAACGAGAAGATACCAAACTTAGCGCTTGAGATCAATGCTGAGACAGGAGAGCTGAACGCTCAGGTTGATACTATATATGATGCAATTACTGCATATAGAGAGCTTCTGTTTGTAAAGGCAGGAGAAAAGAAAGCAAGCGCTGCAGCAGGAGTACTGCTTGATCTTGAAGACCAGAAGAAAACTGTTGAAGAAAAGCTAGATAAATACATCAATCCTCAGTTCGACATTCAAACGGCAATCCCGGGTGGCAATGAAGACATTCTTCAGCAGTGGGAAGAAGCAACCCTTAAGGCCGAGCTAGAGAGAATCAATGCTCAAATAGCTGAAGCTGAAAAGGCTATCGATGATTCATTCAATATGGCAAAGGAATATGCTGAAAAATACGGTAGTGATACTTCAAACGACTCCGGTTCGGATTCAGAACCAGAGGTAAGGCGGCCGATTACAACTACTTCGGGAGATGCCGAACGAGCAAGGCAAGCAGCCATTCAGAAGAGATTTCAGGACCTGAAATTCGAGCTGGATATGAGATACATTACGGAGGAAGAGTACTATGAAAGGCTTGAAGCTCTCCGAGACAAGTATTACTCTGTTGGAATGACTGAATGGCAAAGATACACATTGGCCTTGGCTCAATATGACCAGAGTCTATATGCAGACCGCAGAGCCCATTCTGAGCAATGGATAAGGGACCAGAAGCATTATGGCAACCTATCCAGTGATGAAGAAATCGCTGCTTATGAGAGAGTCAAGAAGTATACCCAAGAGTATTACGATGACGGTATCATCAGCTATGAGAAGTATATTACTGAAATCAAAAGACCTGAATAAAGACATCTATGATACCAGGAAAGAACTGCTTGAGGAAGCGCTGACAAAGGAAATTGCTCTTGAGATGGAGGCACTTGATGTTAGGAAAGAGATACTGTCAGAAGAAGAGCAGAACATCAAGGATTCATATGATTCAAGGGTGCAAGCCATTGAAGATTATTATGATGAGATTGACCTGAAGGAAAGACAGGAAGAAAGAGCTTCTGAGCTTTCCGACTTATTGAAGGAAGAGGAAAAGTACAAGAACGCAGCGACCCGAGAGGGCAAGGCCAGACTTGAGAAGATCCGCGACGAAATCGAAGCCATCAATAAGGAGGCGGAACAAGAGGCCAGGGAGATGGAGAAGCAAAAAGAAATTGACCGGGCGACCGCTGCGAGAGATGCTCTGAAGAAGACAGGCTGAGAAGGCTGGAAGCATTGGATAGAGAATACCAGACACTTGACAGTGTTCAGAAGATTTCTTGATAACATCAGTGAATATGCCAGACGTCCATTGGTGCCATCGAAGAAGTGACAGAAAAGATCAAGTTGATGATCAACGCGATTTCAAGCATAAATGCCATATCGAGCAATCAGTCCGGCTCATCTTCAAGCGGAGGCAATGTTACAGTGAATGATTACGGTGACAAGACTATCAATTCTAAAGATGAGATGATCGATTATGCAAGCGAGATGTTCAATGCAGCATTCAACGCTTCAAGACTTGTAGGAGGTAAGATCTGGTGAATTTAACATTTAACAGCAAACATTCAATGGATGATATTGGCCTTAGAATGCGAAGCAAAGTTCGTCACATCCTTCCGGAACCCAAAACCGCCTTCGAGGATCTACCTGGTGTTGATGGAGAGTATGATTTCACTGATGTGAATCCGGATGGTAGGACGAAATACAAGCCATTCACGGAAGAGATTGTTTTCAGTATGATCGAGGCTAATTCTGCAGCGGTAAGAGTAAAAGCAAAGCAGGTAGCTGATTGGCTTGCATGCGGAGAGCAGCAACTCATATACGAAGATGAACCGGATGTCTATTACCTTGCTAGAGTGATCAACCGCATGGATATTGAAAACCAACTCATCAAGTTGAAGACGTTCACAGCTCAGTTCAAGTGTCGGCCATATGGATTTGCTTTAAGTGAAGTGAGTGAAACGTATTCAGGCATTGTGGCACCGGAAAACAAAGTGATCTCCAATCCTGGGATATATGTAAAACCGAAAATCACCATAACAGGTTCATTCACTACATTAACGCTGACCGTGGGAACCAAAACACTATCCTACAGTGAGGCGCTTTCTGCAGCAGAGATTGTCATTGATTGTGATGACATGTCATGTATCAAGGATGGATCAACGAATAAGAACAATAAACTTTCAGGTAGTTTCTTCGAACTTGAGAACGGCAACAATACGCTTGAAATCGGCGGTACCGGACTGAACTGTGATGTGACCGTTTCATTCAGACCGAGATACAGGTAAGGTGGTGTAAGCTTGAAGTACCCAATAGTATTTGACAAATTTTGAGACTGACTTTACCTCATTCGGATTGTCAGTCTTGAAAAAGGCAAAAGAGGTTAGAATAAAGGAAGTCATCAACGGAGAGTATTCGCTCTCTTTTGTTTTGCCAAGAAACGACCCGAAGTGGGCAGTTGTCCTGGAAGAGAATTACATCAAAGTCGATGGGCAATTGTTCAGAGTACGGACCTTTGACGAGATAAGGGATAATACAGGGAAACTTCTGAGCAATGTGCAATGCGAGCATATTTGGTATGATGCCAATGACTGTAAGCATATACCTCATTTCGAGATGATTGGAGCCACGCCTACAGCTATTCTGACAGCTGCACTGGCAGATACGCAGTTTACTGTGGGGAACAGTTGATGCAGGACTTGCCAATACCGATATTGACCTCAGCAAGACCAATCCTGCTGCAGTCATCAACAAATTGATTGAGAATGTTGGTGGTGAGTTGGAAAGGGATAACTTTACCATTGGATTGAGGGAAAAGATTGGCAACAACAATGGTGTCCAGTTCAGGACAGGCAAGAACAATGTAGACATCAAGAAAACGACGAATTCAAAGACTTTGTGCACCAGGTTATATCCTTATGGAGCCAATGACCTTGATATCACCTCCGTCAATGGAGGTGTAGCCTATTTGGATAGTGCATTGAAAGATAACTATGACTACATCCATACAAGGTATGTTGATTATCGTGAGATTGATGATCCGACAGAACTCAAGGATAAAGCCTTAGCCGAGTTCTCAACTGCAGATAGAGACGGTATTGATAAGCCACAAATCACGATTGAGACAAATGTTATTGAACTGAAGAAACTCGCCGGCAGAGTGTTCGAGACTTTTGCACTGGGTGATACGATTCGAGCTATTGATGAAGACCTCAGTATCGATGCGAACGCAAGAATTATGGAGTATGAGTATTATCCATACGAGCCTAATCGGTCCAATGTGGTGCTTGCGAATTTCAAAAGCAACTTCGCTAACCTGATTGCCAGTTTGGCAGATTCCAGGAACAAGCTGCTGGACCTGACAACGTATTCAGGAAAACTCAAGGTTGCATGGTTTGAGAATATCATCGATAGCCTTCAGACTGAAATCGAGGAAGGACTGACCAAAAAGGCGGTGGTACATGATCACGGTGATATTTGGGTGGATGACATAGAGAATCCTACCAAGGCGATGGCCATAGTGAATGGAATGTTTCCATAGCTGACAGCAAGAAGGAAAACGGCGGACTGGGATTGGCGTACCTTCGGTACCGGTTCGGGTTTCGTTGCTGATCTGATTGTGTCAGGTGTTATCCGATTGGCTGAGGAACTGACCGTTGAGAATGATGACGGTACCGTTCAGCTGACTTCTTCAGGTGTCCAGGTCACAGATACAGGAGTGGCCCAGGCCATCATCAAAGCCGGACAGATTGCCTTGCAGGCATGGGATAGCGATTCGGGTACATGGGTGAATGGACTCTACTTCGACATTGCCACCGGGAAATTTGTATTTGATGGTACGCTGTCAGCAAATGTCATTGAAGCGATAGAAGCTGAAATCGATGTCATCGTCAATAATACGTTCATCACCCAGAACCTTTATACTGAGTATGGCCGGATAGCAAACCTGACCGTATCTGAACTGGATACCAGCTGGAAGAAGATAACCAACTATTTGGATACGGATCCTGACGTTAAGACAGCACCGGTTTATTATACCCATGACTATGAGCAATACAAGAAATGGATTGTCGCTGAAACGGATGGATCGGAAACCGAACAGGTCAAGGATCGTTTCGACAATCCACTATACTGGATTGATGGAACACATACCGGTATGACAACAAATGATACAGGCTTGCCGGTTACTGTGTATGTGTATACCGAGACAGTAAAGCTGGATATCTCTTTCAAGGATATCGATGGTGTGGAAAAGCCTGTGATTCAGCTTGGAGCTGGTACCGGTGACGGTGATAAAGGAAAGTCCTTTGTCTACAAGGATACGGATGGCTTACATGTCTTATACTACGATTCAGTGACAGGTGATCCGGTTACACATATTCTTGGAGATGAAGGGCATATCTTTGGACCGGGATTCAACACTGAGAATGAGTTCGTGAACACAGCGGCCATCACATTGACTGCTGCAACACCGGATACCCAAACAGTCAACTTCAGCAACATTCAGAGTACTGCTCAGAGAGTGAGTGTTGAGGTCGGACTGCAACTGTCAGCTGACGCCTACGTGAATGTGATCATCAAGCAGGACGGTGCCACGGTCTATAACAAGACCAAGTGGATGAAGCAGACCAATGATACCTTCGACTGCTATCCGATGGTGCCGGCAGTTGCGAAAGGCGATCATACCATCGAGGTGATCGTCACATCGGACCAGGG
>LQAG01000340.1_pt1 | contig 15159 bp, 22 predicted proteins | sample 1535801 | NCBI WGS metagenome assembly LQAG01 (sample SAMN04331584, study PRJNA305678) | bioreactor metagenome | isolation source: bioreactor_3 inoculated with Wadden Sea sediment 1st replicate of a... | place: Germany:Bremen | reverse complement strand
GGCATGATCCGATAAAACACGAATTTTTCCGGCTGTTAACCGCCTCTGAATTTATGGTAAAAATAAAAAAATGTTTGACAAACAGAAACGGTTTATGATAAATTCAATGGGTTTTTGGCGACGTAGCTCAGCTGGTCAGAGCATGCGGCTCATATCCGCAGAGTCCGGGGTTCAAGTCCCTGCGTCGCTACCAGATACTACAATGCCCCCGTTCTTCGGGGGTTTTGTGTTTCTGGGGGTTGCCTAAAGGACTTTTGGTACAAATTCCTGGTACAAAAAGGCGGCCTCAAGTTCTATCTTGAAAAAGATGAATAGGGCAAATCTACCTCAATAAACGACCTTTAATAATCATAGCATACGGGAATCCCGGTCCATTCCCTGAAAAGCCCCTCACACCAACCTGCCCGGTGCCGGGTGAACAGTATGAATATGCGATGATTTTCGGTCATTTTTTTCTGCCATGAGCTTCCCCAGGGATTTAAGAGCCTGGGCCTTTATCTGTCTGACACGAGACTGAAGTGCTTTGTCAGCCTCATCCGGATCATGGGAAATAACGGCCTCAAAGATCCTTTGATGCTGGGACCCCATCGGATCCTCAGAATGGATAAACAGCAGACTACCGCGATATTTCAAATATAGAAGATCAAACAGATACCGAAGCATCTGACATGGGATTCGTCTTCCGGAAAATGAGGCCAGCAACTGATGGAATTTTCTGTCCCGAATCAGGCGCTGATTCAAAGCTTGATCATCTTGCCCCACCTCTGTCGGCTCCAACAGTTCTTTCAGGCATCGGATGCCTTCCACGGTCAAATTATCGATAACATTCGGAAGCAGGGGATCGTTCGATCATTTCGCGCATATCATAGATCTCTTGAACTTTTTGCATGCTCATCGGCTCAGTTGCATAGCCCTTATTGGGTACATACCGCACAAGGCCCTGAAACTCAAGATTCTTTAACGCCTAAATCACGAGAGTCATGCTCATACCGAGATGCTCAGCCAGCTGCCGATAGGATATTTTCTGCCCCGGTGAAATGGCGTTTATAAAAAGCATCTGCTTAATCCCCTCGTAAGTCCGCTGGGTATGGCTGCCACCCAATTTCTCAGAACCGCTTTTTCCCTTTTTCATCAACCGTTCCTTTATACACAGACCAAGGCCGCTCCTGAAGTATGAACCTGGAAATGTGTATCATCCTGAGCAATCCAAATAAATGATTAACATCCATAATAAGATTTATACCAATAAGTCAAGTACCTCCGGCTTTGCCGGAGGTACTTGACTTTCTGCCGGGGAGACCGGCATGCCAGTCTCTACAACGTGGCCACCATTCAACCTGCTGTTCGACAGCTTTTGACGGACCGGGGTGTCAACATCCTTCTGCAGAGCAGGATAACCGGCGTTTCTATGCATGGCGGCAGCATCCGTTCGCTGGAAGGAAGCCGGCCTTTTGTCGGCCACACAGAAGCTATCTGCACCGGGACTATAGCAGGATATAATGCCTCCAGGCCTGACAAACCCGGGTTGAAAATTCCGGATACCCTGGCCATTGGGGATGCCATCAGCCACGTGCGGCAGGAAATGATGGAGAAAAACCGCCTTGATCGCAAATATACATTTTCAGGATCGGTTCTGTTGCAACGGATGAAAAAAAGGATCTTTACATCACCGATATTACCGTCATAAAAAAAACGGGTTGCAAAAACAGGCCTTGTCAATCTGTTTTCCTGCTAACCGCCGCACACTAATCCCACCACTCTTGGATTGCGGCAATAATAAGAGGAGGAAACATTCAGATGCCCATCACTGTGAATGATCTGAACATGACCCTCGACACCATTACCGGAGGAAGGGTTTTGGGCGATGCCCGGACAGGAAACAATCCCTTTGTGGTCACCAAATCATCGGGCATCCCCGGGAAAGCGGTCACGGAAACCCCGGGGCTTGTGTGGGGACGTCCCAGCCAGAAGTTGAAGAAGGTGCCGGTGGCGATGACCCTGACCGAAAGTGCCATCGAACTTGCCGGAGCCACCGGCGTGGATGCCATCATCGCGCATCATCCCATTGCCGATGCTTCGAATTCGGGCGGTGTCCTGCTCCGAACTTACCTGGATCTGTACAACGTGTCTGTATTTGAACTTCATGAGGCTTTTCACAGGCTTCATCCCGGCATCGCTTTCCTTCATGACCATGACGCCGGGTATGTCAACATCAGCTACAGCCACATCCCAGGCAATATCGTGTTTGTGGGAAATACGCTGAAGGACGTCTCTACCCTGGGAGATATCCTTTCCCGTTTGGACCGGTTCATGGCTCTTGAGGCCGAAAAACAAATTTTGGAGAAAGAACGCAAAATCCGAAACTGTATTGAGATCATGGAGACCGCCGTATGCACGCGGGGGCTGATCCTTGAGGGATTTCCCGATAAAACTGTCAACAAAATCATGCATATTTTCCCTCACACTGGATTCACCCCGGTTCATATGGAACGGGTTCTGAAAGAACATCTCAAGGTGGACACCGTGCTGGCTTCCATCAGCCAGGTTTTTCCCGAACATGCCTTAGTGCAAAAAGCCCGGGAACTTGGCCTGAATTTTATCTGCGGCAACTCTCACGCCCTTGAAATAATGGAAAACGGGCTGCCCTTGGCACGGGCCATTAAAATGCTTTTGCCGGATCTTGATGTGGTCATTTTCAAGGAACGAATGACCAGTATTCCTATAGATCGTTTCGGCGGCAAAGCCATACAGGATTATGCTGAAAACATGGCAGAAACTAACCTGGTGAGGAAACAGGACTGCTTTTTGCCCCCTATCACATCTCCGGGGTGTTTGATGCCATGCTCAACAAGGCCTACCCCATTATCGCCAAGGTGTTTCTCACCGGCAAGGTGAGTGTTGCCATCATTATCAGCGTACTGATCGGCCGGATTCTGGAGCGGCTGTGATCGCCGCAGTCATGCGCCTCATCACGGCAGGCCTCGTGGCCACGCTTTTAACCCCCCCTGCTTCTATAAACTCGATTCCCGGATCTCCCTTTCATGAAGCCCCATCAAGTACAACAGCCCGTCCAGCCCGGTAGTGGAGATGGCACTGGCCGCTTCTTTTCTCACCACGTTTGGCATTGAACGCCACGCCTAACCCGGCAATGGAGATCATGGGAAGGTCATTGGCCCCGTCGCCGACGGCAATGGTCTGTTGAATGGACAGATTTTCCTTCTGGGCGATTTCCCGCAGCAGTACGGCTTTTTTCTCGCCGTCCACGATCTCGCCCTTAACCCGGCCGGTGACCACCCCGTCTTCCATATCCAGTTCATTGGCATACATGTAGTCAAATCCCAGCTTTTCCTTGAGATAGTTCCCCACAAAGGTGAACCCGCCGGACAGGATCCCCAGTTTGTAACCCAGGCGCTTGAGCGTGGCGGTAACCATTTGCGCCCCTTCGGTTAACGGCAGGGTCTGAAGGATGTGTTCCAGATCGGGCTGTGCCAGTCCTTTGAGCAGGGCCACCCGCCGCCGGAAGCTTTCCTTGAAATCCATTTCTCCCTGCATGGCGGATCGGGTGATCTGTTCCGCCTCGGGACCGGCACCGGCCAGCTCGGCCAGCGCCACGATCACCTCGGACTGAATCAGGGTGGAATCCATGTCAAATACCACCAGTTTGCGGTTTTTCTGGTAAATATTGTCCACATGAAAGGAGATGTCCACGCCGGTGGCCCGGGAGATCTCCATGAAGCGGCCCCGCATTTCTCCGAACTGCTTCGGGGTGCCGGATACGGAAAACTGAATACTCGCCCGGGGATGGGGCTGGGGATGAAGAAGAGAAATCCGGCCGGTGAGCCGGGTAATGGAATTGATGTTCAGTCCCTGTTCAGCGCAGACCGATGATACGGCCGCGATCTGACGGGCACTGATGGCCGGCCCCAGTATAGTGATGATCCGGCGCTCCTTGCCCTGGGCATGGACCCATTTTCATAACTGTCCGGCACCACCGGCCTGATATCCACCTTCAGTCCCAGTTGATACCCTTCGAACAGCATGTCCTTGAACACCGCGGAAAAATCCTTTTTACAGGGAATGGCTGCCAGAATGCCCAGAGAAATATGCTCGTGAATGACCGACTGGCCGATGTCCAGAACCCGGACATTGTAACGGGCCAGAATTCCGGCAAAACAGGCGTTCAGTCCGGGGCGGTCCGGGCCGGTGATGTTGATGAGCACAATATCTTCCATAAAAGCCGTTCCTCTCAGTCCATGTCTTTGAGCATCTGCACCAGGGTTTCCCGGGTGTTGAGGGAGGGATCATCCAGCACATTTTCAAACAGCAGCTGTTTGATATGGCCCACTTCCGGCCCGGGATCAATATTGCGTATAGCCATGATATCCTCCCCGGAAACTGCCAGGTCATCCGGCTGAAACGCGGTCTGCCGGGTCATTTCTTGGTATACCTTTTCAACCCGGAGCCGGATATCTGCCAGGGTATAGGGAGATTTGGCCAGATTGCCTTTTTTATCGGCAATGCGCATCCGCATGAAATCCTGAAAAGAGATCCGGTTCTGCGCCAGCATGGCCAGAAGGCGCCGGATCGATTTGGGCCGTGTTTTTTCAGCCAGAGGCGCATATGGCAGCGGACCAGAGCCAGGATATACGCTTTTTCCGGCACGGAAAACCGCAGCCGGTCCAGATCGGTGACCAGGGCTTCCATGCGGGTCTCATGGCCGTGAAACGTGATCCGCCCTTCTTTGATTCCTTGGGCATCCATTTTACCGACATCATGCAGATATCCGGCCAGCCGAAGCAGAGGCTGACGGGCCGGCAAAGAATCCCCCACCAGCATGCAGTGCTCAAAAACCGTTTCTCCGTGAAACGGCCCCCCGTCCAGCGCGTAGCACCGGTCCAGACTGGGAAGGATGCCGGCCAGCAGGCCGGTGTCATGCAGGCAGCGAAAAAAATCGGACGGCCTTTGCAGGGCCATGGCCTTGAGCAGTTCATTGCGGATCCGCTCCCCAGGGACTTCCGGGGCCAGCAAACTGGCATGATCATGAATCGCCTTTTGGGCGGCTTCCGACAGCCTTGCGGACAGCAGCGCCCCAAACCGGCACCCCCGGATCATGCGCACCGGATCTTCCTTGATCCGGGCGGAGGGATCGCCTGTAAAGCGAATGACGCGCCTTTCCAAGTCTCCCCGGCCGCCATGCGGGTCCTCCAGCCGGTTGTCCAAAGGATCATATGCCATGGCATTGACCGTGAAATCCCGCATGGCCAGATCATCTTCAGGAAACCGCCCGGATGCGGCGCGGCAGGGGACCACTTCGATATCATTGACCAGACACACCGGAAAGGTATTGCCCACCACGCGGACCGGCCTGCCTTTAAACAGGGTTTTCAGGACATCGATGGAAGCATGGGCCAGAATATCCACATCCTCAGGCGGCCTTCCTGACACATGTCCCGCACGGCCCGCCACCACAAATGCAGCAATGCCGTTATCCCGCAGCAAATGCAGCAGATCCATTACCGGTTCTGGGATCACTGATGTCATCTCATCCCCTCCCACCGGGGCATCAAGGCCTGATCCACGCCCAGATGATCCATGATCCGGGCCACCACTGTATCCACCAGCGCATCTACCGTTTTAGGAAAACTGTAGAACGAGGGGCTGGCCGGCAGGATCACGCCCCCAGCCCGGGTCAGGCGGACCATGTTTTCCAGGTGGATCAGGTTCATGGGGGTTTCCCTGGAAACCATAATCAGAGGGCGCCGTTCCTTGAGCGTGACGTCACAGGCCCGGGTGATGAGGTTGTCGGCAAAGCCGGCTGCCACGGCTGCCAGGGTTTTCATAGAACAGGGAACCACCACCATACCGTCCTGACGAAACGATCCAGATGCCGGTGCGGCTGCGATCTCATCCTGGGAAAAAACGGACAGATGCTTCAGAAGAATCGGGTCGACCCCATTTGCTTTCAGAAAGGAAGGAAACCCGGCCTCCGCATCATATCCCATCTCATGGGTCAGTACTTTGACGCCGGCATCCGACAAAACAGTGGCCACCTTCATCCGGCGGTTAAGCAGAGCTGAAATGAGAACGCACCCCGTAATCACGCCGGAAGCCCCGCTGACGGCCACCACAAAAGTCGGGAACCGGTCATGCGCCCCTCTGAGAAAGGCCTGGATCAGAATGCCGGCAAACAAAAGCACCGATACTGCAGAATTCACATGAAAAAACGCGACATCAATTCGGGACAGGTCCTCCGGCTTGACCAGGCGATGCTCGAAAACGATCAGCCCCGCAATCACACCCCAGAACACCAGAAAAACGGCATGCATGTCAAAATACCCATACATTCCCAGCAGAAATACCAGAAACAGGCCATGCAACAGGTTGGATACCTGCATGGCCCGGGCCGGACCCAGATATACTGGCAGAGAAAATAACCCGTGTTCCCGGTCAAAATCGATGTCCTGGCAGGCGTACAGGATATCAAACCCGGCGATATAAAACCAGAGCGCGGCTGCCAGCATAGCAATGCCCCAGTTGAGCGTTCCGGTAAGCGCCACCCAGGCCCCCACCGGCGCCAGGGAGATGACGAATCCCAGCACCAGATGACACAGGACGGTGAAGCGTTTGGTATAGGAATAGAAAAACAGCAGCCCCAACACCGGAATCGACAGCCAGAAACACAAGGACGACAACAGGGCCGCAGCCCCCACAAACACCAGGGAAGACACCCCCACAAACACCAGGGCCTGAACCTTGGTCAGGACCCCGCTGGGAATTTCCCTGACAGCGGTCCGGGGGTTTTTTTATCAATGTCCGCATCCACGATACGGTTGAACCCCATGGCCGCAGACCTTGCCCCCACCATGGCTGCTGTAATCAGAAACAGCTGCCAGGCGGACGGCACATGTATCCGCCAGGCCAGAACCACCGCAGAAAGAGCAAACGGCAGGGCAAACACGGTATGGGAAAATTTGATCATTTTCCCGTAATCCAGAATTTTATTGTTCAACATTTTTTTTGATCTCTCAGAAAATACCGGAAATACGGGTGCCGCAACCAGGGCACACGCCACTTTCCTTCATATGGTTGCGGATGGTATAGCCCTGCCGTTCCACCAGCCGGGCCTCACAGTCCGGACAAAAGGTATGCGTATGAGACGAGCCGGGTAGATTGCCCACATACACGTAATCCAGGCCGGCATCCTTTCCGACCTGCCAGGCCGCCTCCACCGTGTCCGGCGGCGTGGGACCCCGGTCGGTCATCTGGTGGGTCGGATGAAACCGGGACACATGCCAGGGGGTGTCCGGCCCCAGGTCATCCGCAATAAACCTCGCCAGGGCGGTCAGTTGACCGGGGTGATCGTTCAGTCTTGGGATCACCAGCGTGGTCACCTCCACCCCATACCCCGCCTGCTTCAGGAGCTTCAGATTCTCAAGCACCGGCGTCAGCCGGGCATTGCAGAATGTCCGGTAAAATTCATCGTCAAATGCCTTGAGATCGACATTGGCCGCATCCAGGCAGGGCGAAATCTGATGAATCAGGTCCGGACTCATATATCCATTGGTGACAAACACGTTGAAAAGACCCTGGTTTTTGGCCAGCTGGGCCGTGTCAAAAGCCAGTTCAAAAAACACGGATGGTTCGGTATAGGTATACGCGATACTCTGGCACCCGGCAGCCACTGCATTGGCCACGATCTGTTCCGGAGTCATGCTGCGGCCTGCAATCCGGGTGGCGGAATCGTTGGAAATCTGGGCAATGTCCGCATTTTGACAGAAACGGCAGGTGAAATTACAGCCCAGGGTGGCTATGGAATAGGATCCGGAACCGGGTTTGAGATGATAGATCGGTTTCTTTTCAATGGGATCCACCCCATGGGCGATCACTTTGCCGTAATTCAGGGCCATGAGCCGGCCTTCCCTGTTTTCCCGAACCCCGCATTTTCCCCGAATGCCCGGTGTCAGCACACAGAAATGGCTGCATGTCCGGCACCGTACCCGCTTGTTTTCCAGTTTGTCATACAGATACGCTTCCATCTCAATCCCTGATCCGGGCCCGAGAAGAGGTGGCCAGTTCGGTGGCCCGGTTCTGAATTTTGTGCTTTTTGATCTTCAACGGCATGGGGCGAACCCTGAACTTGGGCACCGGTTTGATCCGCATGCCGATAAATGTTCCGAAAATGGATTTCTGGACCCACCGGTTGTTTTCAATGGCTGAAATAACTTTTCCCCGAAGAAACGGAAACTGGGCCGTAGTCCGCCAGTGAACCGGCACATCCCCCAGAATACTGAACAGCATCCTCCTGAGTTCCCAGATGCTGAAAAACGGGTATTGGAATAGATGCTGGGAAACACGAATCCCTTGCACCGACGACAGACATTTACCGGGGCATGCCGGTTCAAAACCCCGATCACCACCTGTTCCCGTGCCACCCGGCACGCTTCTTCAATGGCCTTGGCCGGGCGGTCCGTAAATTCCAAGCTGGTGAAAAACAGTGCGGTTTCAAAGGCGTTGTCCTCGAACGGCAGGGCTTCCGCCGGACACCGGTGCAGATCCACCCGACTGCCCAGCCGCTCATGGGCCACATCCAGCATGTATGTGGAAGGGTCCACACCGGTCAGGCTCAGCCCGCGGTCCAGCAGGGGCAAAAGGCTCATACCGGTGCCGCATCCGATGTCCAGCACCCGCTGGCCGGGCCGCAGATCCATCAGATCCAGGATCAGTTTGATTTCAAGGTCAAAATAGTGGCGGTTTCCCGGTTGTGAAAACCAGGCATCGTAATGGCCCGCCTCTTTGAAATCAAACACGTATCCCATAGAATCAGGCTTTGACTTTGAGAACTTTTTCCATCAGATCGTTCACTGCCAGCACGGCCGGTGAATCATCCGGCAGTTCCAGCATGGAACGTCTTTCCATGTCAAATTCCAGGAGGTTGTCATCCTGAGGGATGGTACACATCAGCGGCACCTCGATCTGTTCCACTTCATCCAAAAACGCCTGGTTCAGTTGATTTGGCGCCCGATTAACGATCAATCCCTTACTACGGACGTCCAGTTTCAGATCATCCAGCAGGCCGTTGATCCGGCCGACAGCTCTGAGCCCGCGCAACGCGTAATCCGTGACCATGAGCAGCATATCCACCTTTCCCGAGGTGCGGCGGCTCAGATGTTCCATCCCAGCTTCATTGTCCACCAGCATGTATTTATAGTTGTTTTCCAGCTCATCGGCAAACCGGTTCAAAATATTGTTGACCATGCAGTAACACCCTTGGCCTTCCTGACGTCCCATCACCAGGAGATCGAAATTCTTGTTTTCGATCAGCACCTGATTCATGAGCATCTCCAGGTACAGGATTTTGTCCATCCCGGACGCACTCCCTGGGATCTCTCATGAATCCTCCCGGATATCGCCACGGTTTTTCAATGGCCATGCCTAAGGTTTCCCCAGGTTGCTGTTGGGGTCGGCATCAATGGCCAGAACCGGGTCCTGGACGTGCCGGGTGAAATATCTGACGATTAATGCGGACACCGTGGTCTTTCCCACGCCTCCCTTGCCGGCCATGGCTATAACAGTACTCATATATTCTCCTGTATTTCAAATAGGGTTTTCACAAACATGTGTTTTTTACATCACAACTAAAGAAGATAACGCAAATTGATAAAAAAGCAACCGGCGAAGAAAAAAGGAAGCCGGATTCTGCTATTTTCTGGATTTGCGATACCAGTCGGAATCCCCGTAAAGTTCATCCATGCAGATGGGACAGATACTGTGGGAAAATAAGAGGTTGGAATGGGCTTCAAAATATTTTTCCAGCTGTTCCCAGAATCCTTGATCATCTCTGATTTTCTTGCAGCGGGAACAGATGGGCAGAAGCCCCCGGAGGATTTTGACCTCGATATGGGTTTTGACCCGGGCCAGCAGTTCTTCAGAATTGAACGGTTTGGTCACATAGTCCACCCCGCCGACCTCAAACCCTTTGACCACATCATTGGTTTCTGTCTTGGCAGTCAGAAAAATGATCGGAATATGCCGGGCCGCCAGATTGGTCTTGATTTTTCACACACCGTATACCCGTCCATTTCAGGCATCATTATGTCCAACAGAATCAGGTCCGGTTCATTTTAAGCATGAAGTCAGCGCCTGCTGGCCACTCTGGGCCATGGCCACTTCAAATCCGCTGCTGGAGAGCAGTTTTCCCAAAAACTGCAGGTTTTTCGGATTGTCATCCACTGCCAGAATCAATTGCTTTGCGGTTGTCATGACCTGTTTTCTCCCTGCGAATAAAGAATCCGGCCCAGTTCACGAAATGTGAAATACGGATCGTCGTTTTTCAAATACGGCAAAACGATTTTTTCCGCCTGAGCATGTCCTTTGAAATACCCCCCATTACCACATCCTCATCATTTTTAGCCGCCTTGTAGATCGCATGGCCGAACGGATTGATGATTTCACTGCTGCCCCAAAATGGTAGGTCTTCTTTAGTTCAGGCAGCCGGAACGCATCCGGAAAACCGGTTTCTCCGTTTTTGGCTGGCACGCATCTGAACGCTTCCGGGCCTTCATCTCCCACCCGGTTCACGCAAATATTGTAAATTCCAAAAATCCGGGAATAAAACCGATTGATGATTTCCCAGCTTTCGATATTGCTGAATTCCTCCGCCATGGACCCCTCGGATGAGTTGAACAGAGTCAGGAACACATCGGCTTTCTGAGTAATGCCCAGATAAGGCAAAGAGGGATGCCACAAATCGTTACAAATGAACACCGCGATGTTCAGGCCCTGAAGACGGAACACTCTGATATGCTTGCCGCTAGAAAAAAAATTTGCTTTCTTCAAACACCCCGTAATTGGGAAGGTTCAGTTTCCGATAGGCAAACTGAATCTCACCGTCCACAGCCACAAGCGCGGAGTTATAAAAATTCATGGACCGGGATTCTTCGATAAATCCCACCACGGCGGCCGTCCCTCTGGTGGCAGCTGCGATACGGCGGATATAGGCGGAATCCATGGTCAATGCCGCTTCATGATACCCCAATCCCACAAAATATCCGGTCAGGGCCAGTTCCGGAAATACAATGAGATCCGCCCCTTTTCCTTGCACATGTTGATGTGATCGATGGTGGTTTCGACATTGGCGGTCACATCCATTAACACCGGGCGGGTCTGACACATGGCAATTTTCATTTTTTGGGGTTCCCTGTGACATAAAACAAACGATCAGGTTCGGTGACACCGAACCTGATCGCATTTAAATGATTTTCACTCACTATTGAACATCAGCACCCCTGGCAGGAACCGGATTCACACCCGCCGGCACCGCATCCTGGATCGTCCGGATCCAATCCGGTTTCCCTGACCGTAATATCAAACATCAGGGTTTCTCCGGCCAGCATATGGTTAATGTCCATTTTCACGTTTTCATCGGTAATTTCGGTAACGGTGGCCGGTACCGGGCGTCCATGGGGATCCTGAAGCTGAAGAACAAGGCCTTCACTCAACGGAATCTCCTCAGGAATCTGTGCTATAGGAATGTCCACAAACGCATCCTCATGGCGGTGCCCATACGCCTGATCCGGCGGTATTTCCACAGTTTTGGATTCACCCGGTTTCATTCCCACAACCGCATCGTCAAATCCCTGGATCAGCATTCCCGCCCCCACGGTGAACTTGAGGGGCTGTTTGCCTTCAGAAGAGTCGAATACGGTGCCGTCCTGTTTCTTTCCCGTGTAATCCACAGAAATGGTGTCACCTGCCTTGATGGTATCAGTCATTGTAAAAAAAATCCTTTCAGGGCATATCTGCCTGCCCCGGTCACCGGTCTTTGTTGCTTGAATTTCAAGACCGGTCATTCATAATATTTCCCTGGTACCAGAACCGGGAAAAACGAAATACGGAATCAACATAAAACGTGAAATACCGGTTGTCCAATATTTATTATCTGTTTTTTCTTTTTCCAGGGTAAAATTTGGTGTATAATCCTGGGATGTAAACAGTCGGCCTGATAGCTCGAACCCGTTACTTTGAATCCGTTATCCGGGGAAGGTACAAAACAAATGGAACTGCTCAAAATCATCATTGTCATCATCCTGCCACCTTTAGGGGTTTTTCTCCAGGTCGGAATCGGTAAGCACTTCTGGCTGAACCTGGTCCTCACGCTGCTGGGATATATTCCCGGCATTGTTCACGGAGTCTGGGTCATCGCCAAAACAAATGACCGTTCGAATTGCCGGTCAAAAAGAAACAACCTCTCCGGGAGCGGGTATGACCGCATCATACCCATTTTCCTTCAAATGGGCGGCTAAGGCCCTGCTCTGGGATTCTTCCCCATGGACAATGGCGATTTTGTCAATATCAAGATTGGACTGCGTGACCAGCCGGTCCAGCTCATGCTTGTCTGCATGGGCGCTGAACCCTCCAATTTTTTCCACCCGGGCGGATAGGGGATAGGATTTACCCAGAATCTTGACATCAGGGCTGGGTGATCCGGGGTCTTCGGCGACCTGGGCACCCAGTTCCTCGATGCGCCGGCCCAAGGTGTGCTGGGCCATAAACCCCACAATCAGGATCGTATTTTTGGAATTGTGAATCCCATGACGTAAATGGTGGAGTATCCGCCCTGCCTCACACATGCCTGAGGCGGAAATTACCACATGGGGGGTCTCATCCCGGGTCAGTTTCATGGACTCTTCCACGGTCTGGACAAACCGGATCTTGTCAAAATAAAACGGGTTCAGCCCTTTTTCCAAAATGTGGTATGGGTCTCTTTGTCATACGTTTCCGGATGTTCACCAAACACCCGGGTCAGATTGGATGCCAGGGGACTGTCTACAAAAATCGGCAGCCGGGGTACCTGACCGGATTCATACAGCTTATGGAACACATAGATCAGTTCCTGGGTCCGGCCGTAGGCAAAGGCGGGGATGATCAGGGAGCCCCCCCGTTCATGGGTGTCCAGAAGCACTTTTTTCAAGCTGCCTTCCAGGTCCGCCACCGGGCCGTGCTCCCGGTCCCCGTAGGTACTTTCCATAATCATCAGATCGATCTTTGTGTCTTCTTCATCAAATGCCAGTGTCGGATTTTTGAGAATCGGCTTGTCAAAACGTCCCACATCCCCGGTATACAAAATTTTTCGGATACGGCCGTTATCCTTGACCGTGAACAGAGAAAAAGCAGACCCCAGAATATGGCCGGCCACATAAAATTTGACGGTGATGTCACGGCCGACAGGAATCTCTTGGTTGAACGGATACCCGTCGATATACGACAAAGCCTGCCTGGCATGGTCCTGGGTGTACAGGGGAACAACCGTATCAAGGCCATACTGATTCTGAAGCCTGGCAATGGCATCCGTGTCCAGGTCATAAGGGGTCTTCTTGAGCAGCCGTTTGATTTGGGATTTTTCCTTGTTGGTCAACTGTTGATTTCTCTTTTTCTGCTCCTCTTCGTAAAGAAACGCTCTCAAAGATTTGTAATTAAGGTACTGGGCATCGGATTCCTGGATATGTCCGCTATCCAGAAGCATATAAGACAAGGCATTCTGGGTGGGCCGGGTGGTGATGACCCGGCCGGAAAACCAGCCTGGGTCAGCATGGGAATCCGCCCGGAATGATCAATATGAGCATGGGATAGCACCATGTTGGTGATCTTTGCCGGATCCACAGGAAAATACCGGTTTTTTTCATTGCTCTCTTTTCGCCGTCCCTGAAACATGCCGCAATCCATGAGTATCTGATCTTGGCCGGTGTTCAACACATGCATGGAACCGGTCACCTCACCGGCTCCGCCCAGAAATTGACATTCCATATTTACCGCCCTCCCTTTTTCCGTTATCTTTACTACGCCTGATCCACCTGAATCGGGCTTTTTTTATTGTCTGCTCAAAAACCGATCTTACTGAAACACTTTTTTGAGCAGATCGGTGGTCCGCTTGACCGGATTCTTTCGGATGGCCGCCTCTTCTTTGGCCATGTAATGAAAAATTCCGTCCATTGCCTTGGTCACCACGTGATCGGTGAGATCTGCCTTCACATCCGGCACAAAAGGCAGGTCCGCGTATTCTCCCATCATTCGGTCATAGGACTGCACCGCACCAACCTCGGACAGCGTGTCATCCACCACAGGGGTCATGGCTTCGGCCAGATCCGGAGACATGGTTTTTTTGAAATACTGAGTGGCTGCATCCTCAGGACCGTTCAGAATGCCCCTGGCATCTTCAAAGGTCATCTGGGAGATGGCGTTCAGAAAGAGTTCCCGGGCCTTGGGCGTTGCCGCCTCAGCCGCCCGGTTCAGTTTCAGTTCCACATCGCCGGCAAAAGATCCCATTCCCACCTTGTCCAAAGCGCTCTTCACGGTGGCCAGTTTTTCGGGCAATGGAATATGGATCCGGGGGTCATTGTAAAACCCGTCAGTCTGGCCCAGCTGCTGCACCACCTGTTCCGATCCGACCGCCAGTGCCTCCTTGAGCCCGGCGATCACATCGGATGTGGGCAGGTTTGTTCCGATGGCGGCACTGTTTTCAGCCCCTCCGGTGTCCAGCGATTTTAACGCATCCGTTCCTTTCTGCAGCCAGTTACTGGAGGCTGAGGCAGCAATGGCCATCCCGAAAACCACCAGGCAAACCAACATCATGCGAACAATTTTCATGATCCGCTCTCCTGTGAGATAACATTACAATGCTGCTAAAGCCGCCTCATAATCCGGCTCATGGGTGATATCGTCCACCAGCTGGGCATGCATCACCTGATTGTTTTCATCCAAAACCAGCACTGCCCGGGCCGTCAGGCCCCTCAAGGGACCATCCGTGATGAGGACGCCGGCTTTTTCTGCAAATTCTGTATCTCTGAACAAAGATGCAGACACCACATTCTCAATGCCTTCCGGCCCCGCCAGAACCGTTTATGGGCAAACGGCAGATCCATGGACAGACAAATCACCCGGGTGTCTTCCAGGGCCGCGGCTTTTTCGTTGAATTTACGAACGGATGTCGCGCATACATCCGTGTCGATACTGGGAAAAATATTGAGCACTTTCTTTTTTCCCTTGAAATGGTCCAGAGAAATTTCAGACAGATCCTGGGTGACAGCGCTAAAATTGGGTCCCGCCGCTCCCTTGATCGGAAAATCACCTGCCAGAGAAACCGGATTGCCGGACAATTTGGTC
>LQAG01000339.1_pt1 | contig 15164 bp, 19 predicted proteins | sample 1535801 | NCBI WGS metagenome assembly LQAG01 (sample SAMN04331584, study PRJNA305678) | bioreactor metagenome | isolation source: bioreactor_3 inoculated with Wadden Sea sediment 1st replicate of a... | place: Germany:Bremen | reverse complement strand
CTTCGGGATAAAGGATGAGAAACGGTTTTTCCCGCAGTTTGTCCTGCCTCCGGCGATCACGGAAGCCATTTCATACACATATTCACACCCGAGTGGCGAATACCCGATAAAGGCCGCCGGTTTGACGGTATTGGCGAACAGGGCCGGGATCTCGTGAACTTCTGCGGCCGCGCCAGGCACATCCTGGGATGAACCCATGGGCATGACAAAGTCGATATGGGGCAGGGCATCCGCCACTTTGGCTCCCAATGCAATGTCTTTGATGCTGGTGGGCCGGATTTCCCCGGTAAAGGGATCCCGGTGGTTGGGGCTGGCCGTGGAGGTGCCGTAATGGCTTTTCTCTCCTTCCACTTCCAAAGCCCTTCGGCCGTTCCGGTCGTAGATGGTCCATCCTTTCGGGGTCGTGACCACACAGCCCTGGACGATATATTTGGGGATTTTGATGGTATCGTCCTTGACCCATGCCCCCGGCGGCCGTCATCATCTTTTTGACCCCGGAATGCCGGCATTTGAATCCGACTTTTTCAATAATATCAAAGGCAGCCTGTTTGATTTCCCAGATCTGGTCATCGGTCAGAATCCGCATGCTCACGGACCGGTTTCTGGTGGAGGAAGATTGAATCACGCCCGTTCCTTTCAAAATAATTGGGTTTCAATAAAAAAAATTAAAATGATGGTTTTTTCGTGCTATTCAAGTCCGGAGGTATCCCGTTTTCATCCCAGCCCATGGCCTGGTAGAATTCCGTTCGCATGGCTGCCAGGGATTGCCGGGAGAGTCCGGAGGGGTTGTCTTCAGAAGCAAAGAACATCTCCGGCAGATCATCTGAAAAGATGTTTCTGCGTGGCGCAGATTGAACCGTTTTCCATTGCCGCGATGGCCAGCCCGGTGTCGGTCAGTTGACTGGAAGAAAGATCCGTTTCAGCCAGGGCATTGACCAGTTGGATTTCCGGTTTCAGGTTGAAGGATTTGAGCATAGAGAGCACCGGCACCTTGCACAGCCCCAGCGCATCCACCAGAATATTGGTGACTACGGCTTTGCAGATCAGCCGGCCTTTGGCCTCGGTCGCATGGATATCCACGGCCGAGGCCGTGCCGAATTCTTCAACGGCCTGTTCTTTCGACCAGCTGTATTCCAAGGAGGCGTAAATATTGTTGTAGTCCCCTCCCCGGCTGGACACGGCATATCCCAACGCCGTTCCCATGATAGCGCTGGGGTGGTAGGCGGTCAGCTCCAGGCCTTTGACATGGGCGGCCCGGGCGGTTGCACCGCCGCCGATTTTTCTGCCGCCTGCCGGACCCCGCATGACAGAATCCGTCCCAGCGGGGTGGTGCCGTTGACAATCCAGTGAATCAGGGTCTCCATGGTTTCGGCATTGCCCCAGGACAGATCCAGGCCCTGTCGGAGCGATTCCGGCATCACCCCGTTTTCCGCCAGGTCCATGGCAAATGCGATTACCGATGCCGTCGACGTGGTGTCCACTCCCAGCCTGTTACACAGGTTGTCCAGCCGGACAATGGCGCCCATGTCCATCAGTCCGCATTTGGGACCGAAATTGATGACCGGTTCGAATTCCGGGCGGGTGGAAATCTCTTCCGGCGTTTCCGGATTCATTGCCAGATCAGCCTTGCATTGAACCGGGCATTTGAAGCATCCGGAAGACCGGACGATCTGTTTTGCCAGTTTGCGGCCGTCAATGGGATCGATATCGGTCACACCGATCTTGGTGTAATTTTTAACGCCCATGATACCGAACTCGTTGACCCACGACAGATATCCAGCCCCGCCGTATCGGGAGAAAAAGGAAAATTCGGGTGCATTTTTCACCAAGCCTGCATAGGTTTTCACTGCCTGTTTTTTGGGGGAGTATCCGCCGGCAGGTGTTTATGGCTGTCTCTGACAATGACGACCGCTTTGAGGTTTTTGGCTCCCATGACCGCACCTAAGCCGGTGCGGCCTGCGGCGTGGTCTTTTTCCGTCATGATGGCGGCAAACCGGACCTGGTTTTCGCCTGCCTGCCCAATGGTCAGAACCCGGATTTTTCAGAAGGATGGACCAGCCGAAGCCGGTCCTGGACTGCAAAAACATCCATTCCCCAGAGATCTGAGGCCGGCAGCAGCCTGGCCGATGTCGCATTAACATACAGATAGACCGGATCAGGGGATGTACCGTTAATGATGATGGATGCCAGATTGCAGGACCGCAGCCAGGCACCGGCGTAACCGCCGATGTTGGCACTGCCCAGAATGCCGGTCAGTGGGGACAGCGCATTGACATGAAGCCTGGCACTGCACGGAGCGGAGGAGCCGGTGAGAAGTCCCGCGGAAAAGAGCAGACAATTGTCCGGTCCCAGCGGATCAATGCCGGGTTTCAGATACTGATGCAGATACCAGACATTGAATCCCCGGCCTCCCAGATACCGGTGTGCCGCATCCGGATAATCCTGACTTCGGCAGGTCTGGCGGGTCAGATCAACCGTCAGCACCCGTCCAAACAGGTCAGAGGGGGGCATGCGTGATTTTTGTCCAGATGTCATGGGGTATCTTTTTCATTGAACTGCCTGCGGGTATATCTTTTATTCAACTTGTATCATTTTCGCGTGATGAGATCAAACCGTTTTGTCCGGTTTATCCATATTCCGCAACAATTCCCACTGAACATGAAAGGCAACGTCACCCGCCAGATGCGGATGACTGGCTGGAAAACTAATCCTTGTATCAAGTCTTTGTTCATCATAATATCGGGACAAACCACAACCCACCCATATGGACCGGTGGCCTTATGGGAAAAACAGACCGGAAACCGCCCGATTTGTGACACCGGCAGGAGTGCGGAAGTACGTCGTGTCGGTTTGTCAGGAGATATATGAACCGTGATCAAGCCGTCAAGGAGCCGGAAACCTTTGAAGGACACTGGGATATGATCGTGATCGGCCGCGGGGCCACCGGTCTGGGAGTGGGGGTGGTTGCTGCCTCCCGGGGATACAAGACTCTGCTGCTGGAGCAGCATGATTTTGCCAAAGGCACCTCCAACCGCTCCACCAAGCTGGTACACGGAGGAGTCAGGTCCCTTTGCCAGGGCAATATCTCCCTGGTGCTGGATGCCCGGGCCGCCAAGGACATGACTTCGGAAGTGGCACTGATCATGGCCCGGGACATAGGATATGACGATGCCTGGAAAACCGCCAGGTCGATGTGTTCGCCAAACTGGAAAAAATTATCTGGTGACATCTCCTTAAGCCGGCGCATCCCTTCCCTAAAGGGTCTCCAGCATGATCTGGGCAAAACGAGGCAGGATAAAAGCGGCTTCATGGATCCGGGGGGTATAATATTTCAAACGGCTCTGAAGGTCCGCTGGCATCTCTCTGGCGGGGCGTGTCAGTTCCGGTCCCAGCGATCCCAGGCAGATGCCGATGTTGCCCCCGGGTAGGTGGGTACCATGATGCAGGCGTAGGCCTGCCGGTCAAACAGTTCACGGGTGATTTTCGCCAGGCGGGTGACGCAGTCCTTGTGAAGAAAAATGGACTCCCCCTGGGTGGCGATAATGCCACCGGGCTTGAGCGCGTTTTTCAGACTCTCGTAAAACGGTTTTTTGAACAGGATTTCCCCGGGGCCTATGGGGTCGGAAGAATCCACGATGATGACATCGTATACACCGGTATTTTCACGGGCAAAAACGGCCCCGTCCCGGATAAAGACATTGACCCGGGGATCGTCGAATCCACAGGCCAGGTCCGGCAGAAATTGTTTGGACACCGCGATCACCATTTCATCTATTTCACAGAAATCCATGGTTTTGACACAGGCGTGACGGCCCACCTCCCGGAGAATACCGCCGTCTCCCCCGCCGATTACCAAAATGTTTTCAGGCTGGGGATGGGCGAACAAAGGAATGTGGGCCAGCATCTCCTGGTAGCTGAATTCGTCTGACTGCGTCAATTGAATAATGCCGTCCAGCACCATCATTTTCCGTGATGCCTGGTGTCAACACCTGGATATGCTGATGGGCTCTTTCATCATACAGATGGTTCAATTTCAAGGACAGGGCCATGCCGGCCACATGGGGCAGTTTCTGAGAACCAGCCGTCTTTGACATGTCGGGTATGTGTCATGTTTGAACCTTATTTTTGTAAACGTTCCAGATCTGCCAGCCCTTCCCCGGCACCGTCGGCGTTCACCGGCGTCAGGGAAAGGCGGGACATCTGCGTTACTGACGCAAAGCGATCTGCATTTTGTAGTGGCCCCCCTTGAAAAGGACATGGCAAATTCCGCCACTTCCCGGGGATCATAAAATTTGCAGCTGAACACATCCAGGTAAACGGTGTTGTCGGCATTGGCAAAGTGACCGGAAATCAGGGAGGTTTCGATCAGCTGGGTCATGCTGAACCCTTCCACCCGCTCATCTTCGCCGAAATGGACCACCTGGCATTCGCCGAACCGTTTCATGTCGATTCGGTCGCACAGCTCATACACAAACTGTCTGATTTTTTCCGCATCCCGGATGGTTTCAGGATCACTGTCGTAGATATCAATGGAAGACAGAACCCCCCAGGGATTTTTATGTTCATATTCTTTCTTCCAGGATATGGGATGAGTGGTTGAATTTTTAAGGGTCTGTCCAATCTGCAGCTGTTCAACCGGCCGGGAAATGATTCCTCGGTTCTGATCGGAAGAGACCACCACATTTTGAGATTCAAATGACGATTTCATGGACATGACGGCGGTTTCCATATCAATGCTGTCACCGCAGGTGAAAATGTCCACGGCGGCATAGTCATGTTCCGGCCAGGCATGGATGGTGAAATGGGATTCAGCGATTACCACCACTCCGCTGACCCCCTGGGGATTGAACTGATGAAAGGAGGAACTGATGACGGTTGCCCCGCTGTCTTTTGCCGCTTTCAACAGGGCGTTTTCAACCCGGGCTGCATCCAGAAACGCGGTGGCGCCGCACTCATAGTATTCAATGGTCACCTGCCTTCCCAGGGCAAAAAATCACTGTCCTGAACATCACCGGTCAATTTGGGGTTTTTGTTGAGCATGGGTATTGTCTCCAAAAAGTTAATCCGCATCCGGGGCAATCCGCATGACGCAGGGAATGCCCGTCACTGATTATAAAAAAGTTAATGGACTGGTCCGGAGGCTGAAAAAAATCAACACCGTTCCAGTACAGTCGGTTTTTTTAATTGGGGGTTGTCCGGGATATGGGAGTGATGGGAGGGAAAGAGAGTGTCACACGTGTTGAAAGCAAAACGGTTCGAAACGTCAGACAATATCTGTTTTATCCCCCCGGCATCAGCGACCATTCCCGTGACGGCGGAACAAGCAACGCACCCGAGCTTGTTCTTTGAATATATAAATCTCCGAATAACCATAAAATTTTAAATTCTAAATGCATAAAACCTTCAAGTTTGGGTTATTACCTGCCCACCAAAAATTTTTATTATGGTAAGCGCTTTTCCCGATAAAAACAAATCCTTTTACAGGATTTGTTCCAAAATTGAAAAGGGAAAATTTCTGGAAAATTGAAAAAAATATTTGATTTCTCAACGCTCCCTGGTACACAGGACCAAGGACAGAGGTCCGGCCATGAAATGACTGCCATGCCTGATATCACGATTCAGGGGTGGTTTTCTACATTCTGGTGCCGCCGGTTCTCTTTTTCGCGGAGGGTTATATTAACCAGCATTTAACCGTCAGCCTGTCGTTTCTGGGGATTTTCACCGGTGTCTGCCTGTTTGGCCTGATTCACGTTCATTTTTCCCTGAAAACGTTTGCCAACGGCCGTCATGAAAAAAGCCACACAGCCATGTTTGTCGGCAGCATTCTGTTGACGGCCCCGGCAAAAAGATCACCTGTCCAGAGGCGCCATTCGGATATGCTGCACAAAAAAATCCCGGCACTCATCCTCCCGGTGGCTTACGTAAAGTATCGTGCTCAGCGCTTCTTTTGCCACATCCGCCAGAAAATCCAGCACCGCATGCCGATTGGGCGTGTCCAGTCCCTGGGTGGGCTCATCCAGGATCAGCAGTTTTGGCCCTTTGATCAGGGCACGGGCGATGAGGACCAGTCGCTGGTCCGCATAGGTAAGATCCCGGAAAGGCACTGAGGCCGTCGATACCATGTTCAGCCGGGCCAGCCAGGTTATGGCTCGCTTTTTCTGGGTCTCGGTCACCGGGTCGTACAGGCCGATGGAATCGAACAGTCCGGAAAGAATACAGGCCAGCACACTGCCCGGCACCCGGAAGTTGCGGTGCAGGTCCGGGCTGACAATGCCCAGGTGCTGTTTGATGTCCCAGATGGATTCCCCGGTGCCCCGGCGGATGCCGAACAGGGTCAGGTCACAGGTGTAGCAGCCCGGATGGTCGCCGGTGATCATCTGGAGCAGGGTGGATTTGCCGGTACCGTTGGGGCCGGTGATCAGGGTGTGGTCCCCTTGTCCCACTACCAGGCTCAGGTCCGTGAACACAGCCCGGCCCTCATATCCGGCCGTGCATCGGTCAAGCCGGATCAGGTCCTTTTTTTTCATTCGTTTTTGACCAGGCTTTTCCGCCGGAGAAAAATCCTGGACCGTGGCCTGGAAATCCGGCCGGGAGGTCAGGTTCAGGCAGGATACCGGCACCTGGTCCGCCGGACCCTGGTAAACCAGGGTTCCCCCGGCCACAACGCCCAGATGGGTGGTCCATGAAGGAATGTCCGCCTTGTTGTAGACAAAGATCAGGATCTGGATCCCTCTGGAAAACAGGTGACACATGGTCATGTCCAGTTCTTTGCAGCTGTCCGGGTCCAGGCCGTCGAACGGGGCCTGGATCATCAGACAGGTCGTCCCTTTTGTGATGGGGGCCAGCAGCAGCAGTTTCCGGGTCTGGCCCGTGGACAGCTGGCGATACCCTTTGTCCAGACTGTCCGTCATGCCCATGGCCTCAATCAGACCGGCATGAGCCTCGATATTTTCCAGGAACTCTCTGGCCGGGGTGCCGGGGTCCAGCCGGTTCAGAAAATCGGTCTCCTCTTTTTCAGCTCGGTTTCATACACGGCCTGCTGGTCCTTGAAGGACACCACGCCCGGCTGATCCGGCAGTGACCGTTCCGCCACCCGGCCCTTGATCCGCCTGCCGGACACCAGATCAAACAGATCATCGATGCCGGACCGGTTGGTTCCCAGAAGGGTCCAGGCCTGGCCGGGCAGTGCCTGGAATTGTTCAATCGTAACATGGTTCGTTCGTGCCTGGATAATTTTCATGGCGGCCATTGAAACAGGAAGCGTGCCGGATGGCAAGACAAAAATGGTTAATTTGGAAAAGGAACAGACGTGAATAGTGTTTCATAACGCATCAAGGGACATAACCGGGTTGAAATTAGGAAAAGATCGTTTGACTTGGCACGGAGTCCATTAATATAATGTTTCCCTGTATGAAACAGAAGCACGGTGTTTCAGCGATTCGGCGCGTCTGGCAGACATGTTGGGAGTGCCCCAGACAAAGGTTGACAAGATACTATCGGAGTGTGGAGAACCTGAAAAGATCAACGATCATCCCCAGACCGCACCGTCAAAAAGACTGGCGGCCCTTTTAGATCGTTTCAAAAAAACCTCCACCGGTATATTTATCGCATCAGAAATCGGTATCCCGAAAATGCGGACGGCTGTCCTCTGTTTGATGCCTGGCGTTCCAGGCTGGAATCCGTGGTTCGGAGTGATCATGGCTAAGCGTAAACAAAGAGGTCCCAGACAGCATTCCTTCAGAAACAGGCTGCTGCTCAACCAGTGGCAGGTGAGTCTGTTCGGTATCGACCCTCTGGCGGAAAACCGATGGCAGGGACGCACAGCCCGGCCAGTGAAAAAATTCTGTTCCACAAACGGATCAAGAATGTCCAAAAACGGTTGACTGGCCCGAATGAGATTCCGGACAGCTTCATTCTGTCCTGGACCCGATACCCGCAATTGCAATGGGGCCATTCCCGGGAAGATCTTGTGAATATGCATGTGCTGTTCATGACTGATGACCGTGACAGATATATCGACAAACTGTTTGCCAGGTTGAGATGGATGGCGAAATGAGCTTGAAAAACACATTCGGTATTATGGGTAAAATATGAAACGAATATACGTGGATCTGGATGACGTGATCTCCAAAACGACCGATACCTACAGTGCGGTTATTGAACAAGAGTTCGGGAGAAAAGTACGGTTCGAGGATCTGACCTGTTTTGATTTGCAGGTGTCATTTCAACTGACGGACAGGGAATACCGGCATTTTTTTTGATAAAATTCACCAGCCCGACATGTTGATGAACTTTGATCCGGTGCCGGGGGCAAAAGAGATGATGGCCCGCTGGATCGATGCCGGGCATCGGGTGGACATCGTTACGGGCCGGCCCCCTTCGGCCAGGGAAACGTCTCTGGCCTGGCTGGATCGGAAGAGAATTGTCTTCAGTGAATTCATCATGGTGGATAAATACAACCGGAGCGGTGAGGATCACCCCGGGGTGATCTCCAGGACCCGGCTGACGGCCTGCCGATTTGACCTGGCCGTGGAAGATTCCCTGGAAACTGCCTTTTTCCTGGCAGAACAGATGGGAGTGACGGTCCTGTTGTATGACCGGCCCTGGAACGCCCGGCCGGCAGAGCACCCGGGCATCATCCGGGTTGGTTCGTGGCAGGATATCGGAGCGCTGCCCTGCTGCCCCTGACCCTCAGTTTTGCGGCAGATGTTTTTTACATGTTTTTTACAACCTGTTTTACGCGTTGATGACACAATCTGTGTGACGGTTGTGTAAGTTGGTTTGAATGCAGGACAACAAAGAGAACAACGGGCCTGCAAAAACCAACTTATAACAGGAGAACAATCATGGCAGATGACATGCAACACAAGGCAAGGGCATTGGTGACAATCGCAGGGCTGCTGGTCCTGTTGCTGGCAGTGGGGATTTCACAGGCGGCTGCGGCATCGTCTAAAGTGATCTGCACTGTTGAAACCGACCGGGCCGTCCTGCCGGCGGGTGAATCCCAGGACGTGGTGCTGAAAGTGACGCTGGATGCCCCGCCGGTCCCGGCCGGCATCCGGCGGCCCAGGGTGAACCTGGCCCTGGTCCTGGACCAGTCCGGATCCATGAGCGGGACAAAGATGGAACAGGCAAAGGCCGCTGCCGTGAGGCGCTCACCCGGCTGGGCCGCCGGGACGTGTTCAGTGTGGTGGTGTATGATACCAATGTGCACACCATTGTCCCGGCCCAGAGCGCCGGGTATGTGGACCGCATTGTCCGGACCATCGAAAACATCCAGGCTGGAGGTAACACGGCCCTTTTCGGCGGGGTCAGCCAGGGGGCCGCAGAGATCCGGAAACACCTGGAAAACGATTTCATCCACCGCATCGTGCTGTTGTCAGACGGCCTTGCTAATGTGGGCCCGCGCATGCCCGAAGATTTAGGCAGGCTGGGGGCCTCGCTGCTCAAGGAAAACATCTCCGTGACAACGGTCGGGGTGGGAACGGATTACAATGAGGACCTGATGGCCCGGCTGGCCCAGAACAGTGACGGCAACACCTATTTTGTGGAATCCGGCGTGGACCTGCCGCGGATTTTTGCCGCGGAACTCGGAGATGTCCTCAATGTCGTGGCCACCCAGGTAAACGTGACCATCACCCTGCCCGGGACGGTGCAGCCCGTGGAAATCATCGGCCGGGAGGGCAGGATCCTGGGACAGAAGATCGAGCTGTTCATGAACCAGCTCTACGGGGATCAGCAAAAATATGCCTTGGTGAAGATCCGGCTGCCTGCATCCGGGAGGGGACCGGCTGACAATCGCCCGGGCCGAGGTTCACTACCAGAATCCTTGACCCGTCAACCGGAGAGATCCCGCGGGACGTCCCTGGTGTCGTTCAGTCGTGATCCCGTGCAGGTGGAAACGTCGGCCAACCCGGAGGTGGTCCGGGAATACCAGTTGAACCTCAAGGCCCTGGCCCAGGAAAAGGCCATTCAACTGTCTGACGAGGGCCGGCAGCCGGAAGCGGTGACGGCACTCAAGCATTCTGCTGAAACACTCAGGCAGGTGGGACGTCTTTACAAGGATTCGGAACTGCTCAAAGAAGCGGAAGCCATAGAGGCTCAGGCTGATCAGATCGAAGAAGAGGGAATGAGCAAAAAGAGCCGGAAAGTGCTTCGGACCCAGTCGTATCAGCAGAAAAACCAGCAGGTTTCCCAATAGATGAAAAATGATATGGCAGCAGGCATGACACGAAAACGATCCATCCTTTTTCTGGGCACTGATCCTGGTGCCCACCTTGGTCATGTCAGGGGCTGCATACCGCCTGCTGTCCCATGAGCAGGAACGGATGAACCGTTCGGCCCAGGAAGCGCTGATGGCACAGGCTGCCGCCATATCGGAAACCATCCACCTGACCGTTGACACCGTGAAGGACAACCTGGTCCGGTCTCTGATGGCCATTGATCCGGATGTGCTCAACCCAACGCTCCAGGACTGGGAAAAATCCAATCCCCTGGTCAGAAACGGGTTTGTCTTTGAACCGAAAGACACACTGATCTATCCGAAGAAAGGAATGGCTGCCACACCGGAGCAGCAGCAGTTCATCGCCCGGTTTGATGCCCTGTTTTCAGGCAGAATGGTATTTGATCACCTGGAGAGGGCCGGGGGGCCGGAGCCCCCCGGGGGAATGATGCCGGCAGGACGGATTCCTTTGCCAGGCAGGGGATGCCCGCCGGCAGCTGGTCACCCTGTCTAAGGCTGACCGGAACCAGGCGGCACGGGCCGTGGCCCAAGTCCATATGGAAGCGATGGAAACGGTTGACGATCCGGCATCGATGGTTTCATCCGGCTGGCTGCCCTGGTTCAGTGAAAATCGGCTGCATGTGCTGGTCTGGGTCAAATCATCCGTATCATCACGGATTTATGGACTGGAGGTGGAACTGGTGACCCTGCTGTCCCGCCTGGTGGTGGATTTCCCGGCGCTGGAAGATCCCGGTTCCGCCATTGTCCTAACCGACGGCACCGGCGGTGTCATCCATCAGTCCGGTCAGCTGAGGGTTTCTTCGGAAAGTCGACCCCTGTCCCAGAATGCCGTATCCAGTCTGCTGCCGCACTGGAACATGGAGATTTACATGGATAAGGACCGCCCGGGGGGTGGCCGGGGATTTTTTACCTGTCACTGATCCTTGTGGGGATATTTATGGCGGCCATCCTGTCCGGCGGCATCCTTTTGACCCGGATGACGCTGAAAAACTTGAAAGACGCCCGGCAGAAACCTCATTTGTATCATCCGTGTCCCATGAATTAAAAACGCCTCTCACCAGCATCCGGATGTCTGCGGAACTGCTGTTGTCGGGCCGGGTGTCTGACGAGAAGAGAAAGGGCCGTTACCTGTCCGTGATGGTGTCGGAAAGTGAGCGGCTGACCCGGCTGATCAACAATGTCCTGGATTTTGGAAAACTGGAACAGGGCAGAAAACACTACCGGCTGGCACCCTTGGCGGTGGACCGGTTTTTGACGCAGCTCATTGAGGTCCACCGGGTCAGGATTACTGCACAGGGTTGAAGATCCTCACCCGGATCGAACCGGGCGGTTTCACCATCAGAACGGACCGGGATGCCCTGGAACAGGTGGTATTGAACCTGATGGACAATGTGTTGAAATATGCCGGTACCGGGGAATTTATTAAATTTGTCCTGGCAAGAGAGGCCCAGACCGTCCTGCTGACCATATGCGATGACGGCCCGGGAATTCCCAAAGCCCTTCAGGAAAAGGTGTTTGACAAATTTTTCCGGGTGGACAGTTCCCTGACCGCCACACAGCCGGGGTCCGGCCTGGGACTGAGCATTTCCCGCCGGATTCTGAGGGACCTTGGCGGGGATCTGTATCTGGAACCCGGAAAAAAAACGGGGTGTTGTTTTACAGCGAGGATAACCGATCATGACACAGATAACGATTCTGGTGGCTGAAGATGACCCGCACATCCGCATGGGCCTGAGGGATACCCTTGAAAGCGAAGGATACAGGGTTGTTGAAGCCCATACCGGGGTACAGGCAAAGGCACGGTTTCAGGCAGGCGGGATTGATCTGATTCTGCTGGACGTGATGATGCCGGAAAAAAGCGGGTATGATGTCTGCCGGGATATCCGGGCCGCCGGTGACCCGATTCCCATTATCATGCTCACGGCCAAGGGAGAGGAGATCGACAAGGTGATCGGGCTTCACCTGGGTGCGGATGACTATGTCACCAAGCCGTTTGGGGTGCATGAGCTGCTGGCGAGAATTGCCGCCGTGCTCCGGCGGATCGTGCGTGTCAAAAACCGGAAACCACCGGAGAATCCCCATTTTTGTTCGGACCCTTTGAGGTCAACCCGAAAACATACCAGATGACCGCCGGCGGGGTCTGTCAGGATCTGACGGATCGGGAACTTACGCTGATCCGCTGTTTTCATGCCCATCCCGGTGAAGTGCTGAGCCGGGATTTCCTGTTGAATGCCGGCTGGGGCATCGAGTATCTTGGCACCACCCGGACCCTGGACCAGCATATCGCCAAACTGCGCAAAAAATTGAACCCGATCCGTCCCATCCCCAACTGATCAAGACCGTTCACGGCTTAGGGTACCGGTATAACGCCGGATGAAAGAATGGGGCCCGGTGTTTCATCCTTGAATGCCCTTGTCATTTTCAAACCATCCGTGATAGAAGAAGCTATTAAAAAATTGACATAATTTTTCAATCATTCAGGGTGGTATCATGGAAAAAAAATCAAATTCCGGAAGGAAATTGAAGTCGGCCAAAAAAGATAACGATTTATGACATCAATCGGTTGGAAGACGCAATGGGCGTTCCTGATATCGGCAAACTTCCTTTTTCCATTAAAATCCTTGTAGAAAATTTGCTTCGAAAATTTGATGGCCGGATTGTCACTGAAAAAGACCTTTTAAACATTGCAACATGGAAAAAACAATACGAAATCCCCGTGGAAATCCCTTATCATCCGGCACGCGTGCTCATGCAGGATTTACAGGGGTCCCGGCGGTCGTGGATCTGGCAGCCATGCGTGATGCGGTCAAGGCTCTGGGAGGTGACCCGGGCAAGATCAATCCTTTGGCCCCCGTGGAACTTGTTGTGGATCATTCGGTGCAGGTGGATTATTACGGAACCGGCAGTTCCATCACCAAAAATGTGGCAAAAGAGTATGAGAGAAATCAGGAACGGTACGCGCTGTTGAAATGGGCTCAGAAAAGCTTTAAAAACTTTAAAGTGGTGCCGCCTAACTCCGGCATCTGCCATCAGGTAAACCTCGAACATCTGGGACGGGTTTTTATCATGGAGACGGATTCACAAGATACGCTGGCCTATCCTGATACACTGGTGGGCACGGATTCTCATACCCCCATGATTAACGGGATCGGGGTGATGGGGTGGGGTGTCGGCGGCATCGAAGCGGAAGCCGTTATGCTGGGGCAGCCTTATTACATGTCCGTTCCAGAAGTCATCGGTGTCAGGCTGACCGGAGGCTTAAAAAAAGGCGTAACCGCTACCGACCTTGTCCTGACCATAACGGAAATACTGAGAAAAGAAAAAGTGGTGGAAAAATTTGTGGAGTATTTTGGTCCGGGGATGAAAAACCTGTCGGTCACAGACAGAGCCACCATCGCCAACATGACCCCGGAGTATGGAGCGACTCTTGGGTTTTTCCCCATTGACGAAAAAACAATTGAATACCTTGAACTGACCAACCGTGCAGAGCAGGCGGCCATGGTGGAAAGTTGTGCCAGAGCCCTCGGACTTTTTTACACCGAAGACAGCGAACCGGAATATACCCGGGTGGTGGAAATTGATTTATCCACGGTTCAGCCATGCCTTGCAGGCCCTGCCAGGCCCCAGGATCGTATTCCCCTGTGTGATTTAAAATCAGGCTTTGCCGAAGTACTGGGATGTGAATATCATCGGGATACAGAACCGGAAAATCTGTCAAAATTTATAGATGAATCAGGGTGTGAAGTCAGGCGTGCCCCAAAATGTGTGCCTGTCAGCAAGCGGCAGATCGATCTGGAAATTAACGGGAAACCTTTGAAGCTGGGTGACGGATGTGTCGTGATTGCGGCCATTACTTCCTGCACCAACACGTCCAATCCTTCAGTCATGCTCGGTGCCGGGCTTATGGCCAAAGCAGCCGTCGAAAAAGGCCTTAAAATCCCCGCTTATGTAAAAACCTCATTGGCACCGGGCTCAAAGGTGGTGGTTGATTACCTTGAGGACGCCGCACTGTTGCCGTACCTGGAAGCACTTGGTTTTCACGTGGCAGGGTTTGGGTGTACCACATGCATTGGCAACAGCGGTCCGCTTCACCCGGATATTGAAAAGGCGGTTGCCGATAATGACCTATACGTCGTATCGGTATTATCGGGCAACAGAAACTTTGAAGCCAGAATTCACCAGAGCGTTAAAGGCAATTACCTTGCTTCGCCCATGCTGGTCGTGGCGTTTGCTATTGCCGGAAGAATCGATATCAACCTGAATACCGAACCTGTCGGATTCGACCCGAATAACGAACCGGTGTACCTTGAGGACCTCTGGCCTTCGGATGAACAGATCCGGGCGCTTGTTCAAAAACATGTGAAACAGGCATTTTTCATGAAAGAATATGATAAAATTTTTGACGGCGATCGCTTCTGGCAGGGCCTTGAAGTCAAAAAAAGTACCACATTCATGTGGGATGAACAATCCACTTATATTAACAATCCTCCTTATTTTGAGGGGTTTAAAGTGGAAACAGAAAAGCCTGGTGATATTTCAGAGGCAAGTGCCCTTGTTTTACTGGGAGATTCAGTCACCACCGACCATATTTCTCCTGCCGGAGCAATCCCCAAAGAATATCCTGCCGGTCAGTATCTGATTCACAATAAGGTCAAACCCGAGGAATTCAATTCCTATGGTGCCCGCAGAGGAAACCATGAAGTCATGATGCGCGGCACATTCGGAAATATCCGGATAAAAAATCAGATGGCCAACCTCAGGGAGGGCAGTTTTACCCTGAAGTTTCCATCGGGGGAAGAAAAATTTATCTATGATGCAGCCATGGACTATCAAAAAGAAAAGAAACCCCTGGTGGTATTAGGGGGAAAAGAATACGGCACCGGATCATCACGGGACTGGGCAGCCAAGGGAACCGTCCTTT
>LQAG01000338.1_pt1 | contig 15186 bp, 18 predicted proteins | sample 1535801 | NCBI WGS metagenome assembly LQAG01 (sample SAMN04331584, study PRJNA305678) | bioreactor metagenome | isolation source: bioreactor_3 inoculated with Wadden Sea sediment 1st replicate of a... | place: Germany:Bremen | reverse complement strand
ATTTGAAAAAGGGGAAACCATACTCATAAATGGTGCTGGGGGAAGCATTGGAACTATGGCCATCCAACTTGCCAAAAACCAAGGAGCCTATGTTGTGGCTGTCGACAGACAAGACAAACTGGATTTTTTAAAAGCCGTTGGTGCCGACGAGGTGATTGATTATCAAAAAGAAGACTTTACCCTGGGCCAGGATAGCTATGATGTTATTTTGGATGTTGTGGGGAAAGCTCATTTTTGGAGAAGTCTTAAAAGTTTAAATAAGGGCGGCGATATATGATAGCCAATCCGAGTATGAGCCTACTTTTGAAAAAACACTTGCATCTATTCGTAAGAACTTTATCAGACAAGATGCCCAGAAAAAAATATATATGAAAATGACCAATCAAAGCAATGACGATATGATAAAAATAATCGAAATGCTCAAGACAGGTTCTATAAAAGTTTTTATCGACAAGGTCTATAGACTTGACACAATCACAGATGCCCATCATTATGTTGAAGGTGGACATAAAAAAAGGCAACGTGGTAATAGATATTGAACAATTGGGAGATCAGAATGTATAAGAAACTATTTGATCAAAAAGCACAAATTGAGATGGATGCATTTTTTTTTGAAGCACTTTTCAAATATGGGCAAGGCAACCTGGTATGAAAAAGGTGCAGTTATAGACCCACCCGACAATGACCATATATTTTGGTGCTTGAAGGGGAACTCAACCAGGCTATGTATTCAAAAAGCGGGAGCATGATTAATTATTATAGGCTACTCAGGGGAAATATTTTTGGAGAAATTGACTATTTTGATACGGAAAGGGCCAATGTTATAAATAAGGCCGTCAGAAGCTGTAAAATTGTCACCCTAAGCCGACAGGCTGTGGAAGAAAAATTGGCACAGACACCGACAATGTACAGATATTTTCTTTTAAGTATTGCAAAAAAGTATAGGATTATAATGCACGAACTTGCCAATTATCGCTTCAATGATGCCCATGGAAGACTGGCAGACTTTTTCCTTAGACTGTTTTACTCAGAAGAAGAACCGGTGGAAGGCAAGGTCATTGATATTGCATTTACGCAAGAGGACTTGGCAGATCGAATTGGACTCAATAGGATCACAGTGACAAATGGTATTAAAAAATTTAAAGAAATGGGTCTCATTGAAATAGTTCATAGAAAAGTGATCATTAAGGATGTAGAAGGTCTGAAAACGTTCACGGATGTTCCCCTTTAAAACATTGGTATTGCAGTGAAAAACAGAGTATGTAAGTCATGAAAATATTAAGATGATTCATTTGTGAAATCAGTCACAATTGAATCATTTTTTTACGTTATTATAATAATTGTCTCTTTTGAGAATGATTTTTTAAAGTTAATGTCTTAAAAATTGTAGTTTAAGCGACATAAAAATTTTAAAAATTGATTTACCATTTTCCATACAGGTGTGGCGAAATGGCCACGAAAAAAACAGACAATTCTTGAAGTTGCGGAGGGGAACCCAGTGAACAACATAAAAGAGTTAATTGACAATAATTTTGATAATTTCTTGACGGACTTGAAAGATATCATAAACATTCCGAGTGTTTATACAGAAGATAAAAGCCCATTCCCATTTGGAAAGCCCATTGATGAAACATTGAGACAAACGCTTTCCCTGGCTGAAAAGCTTGGATTCAAAACGCATTATGATAAAGATGGATATTATGGCTATGCTGAGTATGGTCAAGGGCATGAAATGATCGGTGTTCTAGGGCATTTAGATGTTGTGCCTGCTGGGGATGAAAGCAAATGGGTTACCAATCCATTTGAAGCCACACTGAAAGACAATGTTTTATATGGCAGGGGCACACAGGATGACAAGGGACCGACACTGGCGGCTCTGTATGCATTTAAGGCCCTGGTAGACAGCGGTGAAGAAATAAACAAGCGGGTCCGCTTTATATTTGGTATTGATGAAGAACTGCTATGGAGAAGTATTTCAAAGTATGTGGAAAGAGAAGAGATGCCAAGCGTGGGATTTACCCCAGACGCATGTTTCCCTGTAATATATGCTGAAAAAGGTCTTCTTCAGATAGATTTAACGGCCCCGAATACAAGTGATTTAAAGCTAGTTGGCGGAGATGCCTACAACGCTGTGCCTTCAAAAATGACTGTGGACACCACGGAGAAACTGACCAATGCCCTTGAAAATTTAGGCTATGAGTTTACAGTCAGTGGGGACAAGACCACAGTTTTAGGAAAAAGTTTCCATGCCAAGGATGCGGACAAGGGCGTGAATGCCATAGCTCGGACTGTCCTGGCAGGTCAGTCAATAGGCTGGCGCTCAAAAGCTATTGACTTCATAAACGACTATGTGGGGGAAGACGCCCTAGCTCAAAAGATATTTGGCATATGTTCCGATGAAGCGTCTGGTTCTTTAAAATTCAATATCGGCAAGATTGAAACTGAATGAGACAGAGGAAAAATAAGCATAGATATTCGAATTCCGGTTACAGTGTCTAAAGATTTTGTTTGGGACAAGCTGGAATCGATTGTTAAAAAGTATGGCTTTGAAATGAAAGAGAACGACTACTTGAAATCAATCTATACCCCGCTTGATGCACCGCTTGTAAAGAAGTTGGTTGAAGCCTACCAAGAAGTGACTGGTGACAAGGAATCTAAGCCTCTTTCATCTGGTGGAGCAACCTATGCTAGAGCCATAGACAATTGTGTGGCTTTTGGAGCAACTTTTCCATTCACTAAGGAAACAGAGCACCAACCCAATGAAGGCATAGACCTAGACGAGTTAAAAAAGGCAATGCTTGTTTATGCAAGTGCATTCAAAAAGTTACTTGACTAGAAGTTACTTGACTAGAAGTTGCTTGACTAGTAGTTACTTGACTAGAAGTTGCATGAATTAAAGTCGCTTTAATTTAAAAATTGCTTAAATTAAAGTTGCATGAATCAAGAAGAGGGCTTTATAAGTCAACTTCATCGGTTCATAAAAATGTTTATGACAGAATATACGTGTTTATATTCTGTTTGGGCAAGGGGATAAGCACCTATTTTGGCAGATGCCTATGTGTAACACTAAGATACATTCATATTTTCAGGTGGACATTTAAGGCGGATGGGGCAGTCAATACAGGTGTTTTAACCAAGCCAAGATATTATCTATTATTTATAACATTATTAAATTGGAGGCAAAACAATGAGTACAAATTTAGCGCACGAGAAAAAAGCAAAACAATGCGCCGCAGAAGAAGAAAAGAAGTTTTCCAACCGCATATACGGTTCTTTTCATCGTTCTGGCCCTGGCAGCACTCCTGACCCACACAATACCAGCTGGGTCATATGCAAAACTTATTTATGATGATGCATCAAACGCCTTTGTCGTGACAACGCCACTGGGTCAAACATCTGAGTACGAAGCAACACAAGCCACTCTTGATGAACTGGGTGTCAAGGTAGATGTTGAAAAGTTCTTAGATGGCAGCATTTACAAAGCGGTGGCCTTGCCTGGCACATATGAAGAACTCCAGTCAAATCCTCAAGGCTTTATAGAAGTGATTCAAGCACCGATTTCAGGTGTTTATGACACAATTGATATTATTATGTTCGTATTTATCATTGGTGGCATTATTGGTGTGCTCAACGCAAGTGGCGCCTTTGATGCTGGATTTGCGGCCTTGTCACATGCGACAAACGGACGTGAGTACCTGCTGATTATAATTGTAACCTTCCTAATCGCATGTGGTGGTACAACGTTTGGATTAGCGGAAGAAACAATTGCCCTGTATCCAATTCTAGTCCCTGTCTTTATGATCGCTGGCTATGATGCTATTGTTTGTATAGCCGCACTTTATATGGGATCTTCAATAGGTACAATGTTCTCGACAGTTAACCCATTTTCATCGGTTATAGCATCCAATGCAGCAGGCATTTCATTTACAAATGGCCTTGCATTCAGAGGTGCGGGTCTTGTCATAGCAACAATCATTACCATCACTTATATCATTAAATATGCAGAAAAAATTAAGAAAGACCCATCTAAGTCACTTATTTTTGATCAGAAAGAAGAACTGGAAAAGCGTTTTTTACATGAAACAAAAGAAGTTCCAGCCTTCACTGGTCGCCGTAAACTTATGCTGGCCTTATTTGCATCAGCCTTCTTTGTAATGATATGGGGCGTTGCAACACAAGGATGGTGGTTCATGGAAATGACATCCCTATTCCTAGTGGTTGGTATTGTACTTTGCGTCTTATCTGGTATGGGAGAGAAAAAAGCTGTTAGCAATTTCGTTGCTGGTGCCGCTGACCTAGTGGGTGTTGCCTTAACAATTGGTGTGGCGCGTGCAGTAAACCTTATAATGGACAATGGTCTAATTTCAGATACAATCCTACACGGTGCAACTGATATTGTTTCAGGCATGAATGGTGGCGTCTTCTCAATTATTATGCTGGGTATATTTATGATCCTTGGTTTCTTCATTCCGTCTTCGTCGGGTCTTGCAGTGCTTTCTATGCCTATTATGGCCCCTCTGGCAGATACAGTTGGTCTTCCAAGAGACGTGATTGTTAGTGCATATCAGTATGGACAAGGTCTAATGGCATTTATCACACCGACGGGGCTCATACTTGTAACCCTTTCTATGGTAGATGTCACGTATGACAGATGGCTCAAGTTCATTATGCCACTTCTTGGTATGATTGGTGGATTTGCGGCGGTGATGCTGCTTATTCAAGCTTTGATCTAAAATATTATAATAAATTTTTAAAAGACCAAACACAGACTGTTTTTTCAGTCTGTGTTTTTTTTATGCGATTCAGTCAAGAATATAGAAATGTGTGAAGCCATGACAAGTATAAAAATATCGCTGGTGACAAAAAAAATTCAAGTTTAAGGTAGAAATTGGTTGTTTATATGATGAAAATCAACTCATCAATCACTTGTTTTAATAAATTCATGAAAATGCATAATTATGCTCGTGTTTATGTCAGAAATCACTCTAATTGTTAATATTTATGTAACATCTTATATGAGTTTATTCAAGTAAGATGTTATCGTGAGAGATTTATTGAGCAAGAAAGTTGATTAACGGAGGACTAGATGTTTAGAAACATGAAACTAAACAAACAAAATAATACTGCTTGCGGTGGTCATAGTTGTCATAAATTTGGCACTGCAAACCAACTTTATTTTGAACATTCGAGAAAATGACTTGAATGAAACCACACTGGCAGTGGAGAGACTGTCAGAGTCACAGGCCAAAATCTTTTCAGAACAGTTAAAACATGTGGAATTTGTTGTGAAAAGCTATGCTGAAGACTTTGGGATTCTTATTGAGAATAAGAGTTTAACAAGGGAGGATGCTATAAAATCCTATCTGAGAGCCTTCAGGAGAATGATCTGATCGTGGCTCATGGACTGGGTTTTGAGAGAAATACCTTTGATGGACAGGACGACGTCTATAGAAGCAGGCCTTCTCCTGGGTCAAATGCAGAAGGTCGATTTTTGCCCTATATGTATGAAAATGCAAGTGGAGAGATCGTTACAGAGACACTTGTAGGGTATGACCAGCCAGGTGATGGGGATTGGTACCTCATCCCTAAGCAAACCAAGGATGCCATTATAACCGAGCCGTATCTCTACCCGCTCAATGGTGAGGAAATCCTGATGTTCACTGTGTCTTACCCTGTTATTGTGAACAGCCAATTTGCAGGCGTCATAACAGCAGATATTGCCCTTGACGCAGTGCAAACAACGATTCAGAAGACCAGGATAGACAAAGATTGAATATGAACACCCTCTTTTTACCGGCACAGGAGCGGTCATAGCTTCAACACTTGATGAAAACATGATTGGCAATAGCATTCTAGGCAGTCCAGAAGTGGATGCCATTGTTTCAGGAGAGACCTTCCAAACAAGAATTGCCCACATTGATGCCCTTCAAAGTCGCCAACTGATTGTGTCTTATCCGATTGCCTTTATTGATAGTCATACCAAATGGTATATCATGAACTTTGTCCCAGAGAAGGTGGTCTTTGCAAAGTTTAAGTCCAATTTGACCATGAACGTAACAGTGGTATTGGTGGCCCTTGTCTTCATAGCTGTTCTTATATACTTTATAAGCAGAAGTATAAAAAACCCATACAAAAGCTTATGGAGACCATAGACTATGTCAGTGAGGGAGACATGACAAAAGCCTGTAGCTAGGCACCACAGACGAAATGGGACAGCTTTCAAGCAAGTTTGACCACATGATAGACCAGGTCAAAAACCTCAATTGAAAATGTTCAAAACTCCGCTGGTGTCGTTGGGGAAAAGTTCTGAAAAAAATGTCTCAGTTTGCAAGCGCCAATGCAAACAGCATTCAAGATGTAAACACGATTGTCAGCCAAAATTTCTGAAGCCAATATTAAACAGTCAGAAGATATCGAAGGTATTGTGGAACAAACGGCAGAGTTAAGTCGAATGATTGACGAAATGACACTGGCCATAGAAGATGCCAATGCCATTTCAGATCAAACAAGAGCAGTATCGAATGAGGGTATTGCAATCCTGGGAGACCTAGATGCCAAGTCAACAGATACCCGTGAGAAATCCCAGGAAATATCATTAGCTGTTAAAGAGGTCAACGCATCTGTTGGAAATATTGAAAGCATAACAACACTCATAGACAATATTGCCTCTCAGACCAATTTGCTGGCCCTGAATGCTTCTATTGAAGCAGCAAGAGCAGGAGATGCAGGGAGAGGATTTGCTGTTGTTGCAGATGAAATACGCAAGCTTGCTGAGGAGACAGCCAAAGCGACAAGTGACATTAAAGACATTGTCACAGTGGTCATTGAAAAGTCTCAGAAGGCCGTTGTGACTGTTGACGAAGTGAATGAAGCACAAGACCAGCAGTTTGCCATAATTGAAAAATCAGTCAACATTTTCAGTGAAATCAATGAAGCCTTTGAAAGTCTTTCTAAAAAGATTAACAATGTGGATAAGAATGCAGGCATAATTGATCGAAATAAAGATGAGATTATGGATGCCATTTCCAACATCTCAGCGGTTTCTGAAGAGACAACGGCAAGTACAGAAGAAGCCACATCAAACAATGAATGAGCAAAAACAAGCCATTGACGAATTAAGTGAGTATAGCAATGGCCTGCGCGGTTTAACAGATGAATTGCAGGCCCAAGTGAATAAGTTCAAGGTATAAAAGCATCATCCTAAATGGCATAGAAAGTTCCAGTGACAGGTTAAAATCTGACACTGGAACTTTTTTTAGAAGCAGTGTTAGGCGGGAAAACAAGTGAATTGTGGTTTTGTATTTGACCTGTGAAATAAACCAGTAAAAAATTCTGAAATATGTTAGCATTTATATAAAGAAGAGCTTAAAATAATTGATTTTGACCAGGCTATAAAATAGAGACTAAAGCAATCAGTCCTACAGATAGATTCGGGAGGATGGTGAAGATGAAAATAGACATAAATTGTGATTTAGGAGAAGGCTTTGGACGGTATACTTTAGGGGGCGATGATCAGCTGATGAAATATATTTCATCAGCCAACATTGCCTGTGGCTTCCATGCGGGTGATCCGACAACGATGGAGAAGACGGTCAAAATGGCCCTTGAAAACGACGTGAAAATTGGAGCCCACCCTGGCTATCCAGATTTACAAGGCTTTGGTAGACGAGCTATGGATATGCATCCTGAAGAAATAAGAGCAATGGTCATTTATCAGGTGGGGGCCTTGAAGGGATTCGTCAGTGCCTATGACGGCCGGCTTCATCATGTGAAACCACATGGCGCCCTATACAACAGGGCCAGTCAGGACAAATTAACGGCTAAGGCAATTGTTGAAGCAGTAAAATCAGTTGATCCTAACCTTGTACTTTATGGACCTTATAATTCAGAACTCCACAAGGCAAGTGTGTTCAATAAGCTAACCTTCCACTGTGAAGCTTTTGCAGACCGAGCCTATGACAAAAACGGACAGCTGGTATCAAGAGCAGAACCCGGGGCCTTTATTGATGACGTCAAGACCTGTGCGCAAAGAATTGAAAAATTAATACAAGAAAACCGCATAGAAACAATTGAAGGGAACTTCGTAGATATGAAAGCACAAACCCTATGTGTTCACGGAGACAATGATAAGGCCCTTCAGTTCGTTAAAAGTTTGGTTGATAAATTAAAAACCCTTGGTTGTGAGGTGGGATAAAGAGTGATAGAGAATCCAGATATACATATAATTTCAGATAATGCGGTTATAGTCGCCTATCCTGAAGTTATAGATGAAAAGTGAATGCTCTTGTGATGGATTTATATTTATGTTTGGGCCATGAAAAAGAGACAAACCAAGTTTTAGGGGTGTTCTTGAAATGGTTCCTACCTATCACACCTTACAAATTATCTTTGACCCTCTTGTATGCAACCCCTATGACTTAGTCAATGAAGTTCAGAGTCTTATTAAAGGACAAAAAGAGATCTCTAAACACAATGGGAGAGTGATTCGTATTCCCGTCTGTTATGAGCTTCCATATGGACCGGATCTGGACTTGGTGTGTCAGCATCATGGATTAAGTCGAACGGAAGTTATAAGAAGGCATACAGCCAGAAAATACTTGATATTTATGATGGGATTCACGCCGGGATTTCCATATCTGGGTGGCATGGATGAAAGCATTTCCATGAATCGTAAGGAAAAACCGCGACTTAAAATACCGGCAGGATCTGTGGGGATTGCAGGTGCCCAAACAGGGGTCTATCCTGTAGAAAGTCCTGGCGGGTGGCAAATCATAGGCAGAACACCATATAGATTATTTGACCCCCAGGCTGTGAAGCCTTTTCTATTTGAAGCGGGAGACCAGATTGAGTTTTACTCGATTTCTGTAGAAACATACAAGAGACTCAAGCACAAATCCACTTGATAAATTATTCAAAACAAACTTGCGACAGGGCTTTACTATGAAAAGATAAAGATCACAAAAAGAGAAAATCAAAAATATATAGGTGATAGGCATATGGGCAAAATAAGAATTATAAAAGCTGGTCTTTCGTCCACAATACAAGATCAAGGGCGTTTTAGGCTATCGAAGCAGGGGCATTAGTGTTTCTGGCGCCATGGATAGGATCGGGGCAAGACTGGCCAACATGCTGGTTGGCAATGCACCAGAAGAAGCTTGTATTGAAATGACACTTTTAGGCGATACATTTGTCTTTTCAGAAGACACCATCATCGCTATATGCGGTGGAGATTTCAGCTTTAAAATTAATGGAAAACCAATAGGAATCAATACCTCCATCCCTGTTGTTAAAGGGGATATATTGACATCAGAATTTGCTTTAGCGGGATGTCGAGCCTATTTAGCCCTAAGAGGCGGTCTGAAAACAAGAGTGGTTTTATCAAGTCGGTCCACATCTGTTAGAGAGTCGCTGGGTCATTTTGGAGGCAGGAAACTTAGAGCTGGGGATGAACTCCCATATACAGCTTGCTCTGCCAGTTTTACAAAACAAAAAGTGCCGGCTGACTTGCTAGACAGGTTATACAAACCCAGATCCATAAGATTTACATATGGAGCGAAGGCGAAGCGTTTTTCAGACCTTTCAAAGGGTGTTTTTACCGAGTCGGATTATAAAATCGGTCAGTCGTCTGACCGGATGGGCTACCGCTTGTCTGGTGGATTCATTCATGCCCAAGGGGGACATGATATTATATCGGGTACGGTGAATTTTGGGTCCATCCAGGTTCCGGGAAATGGGCAGCCAATAATAATGATGGCAGATTGCCAAACTGTAGGTGGCTACGCTAAGATAGGCCAGGTCATCCAGGCTGATTTACCCTACCTGGCCCAGTGCAAGCCAGGAGACACTCTAAAGTTTCAAGCTGTTTCTGTGGATGAAGCCATTGGTCAGTGGCGTGATTTGCATAGTCAAATAGAGGCTGGAGCCGTGAAATTTCAGCCAGCTTTCGTGAGGATGAAAAGACTTTGAGCAAAAGAAGTATTTTGAAATTGCCATTGATGGGAACCTGTATAACGTAAGAGTGAGTGATAAAATATGAAAATTGGAGTGACAACAGCTATACAAGCAAGTCAGCAAGTAATAGAGCGTGCTCAAAAGGTCAGTAGGGACTTGCAAAGACCCTACTATGAAAAGAAAAAAAGCTAGGGCTTAATAAGCTACTCGCCTTGCATGATTTAGACCATTTATTGATTGTTCAAGAAGCAAATTGCTTCTAAAAGTGGTGACAGTGAGATGTTTTGGCATCCTGGTACAGCCGTGATTAAGTTGTGGACACAGGAAGTGGTATTTCAAATCAACTTCTAAAGGCAGTGTGTCCACAAGCCGATGATGTCATTTTAGATTGCACCTTGGGGTACGGATCAGATGCCATTGTCCTGGCATCAGCCTTAAGGGGGAAGAGGGCGAGTGATAGGCCTAGAGGGCAGTGAGATCATTGCATATTTGACCAAGGATGGCTTGGAGAATTATGAGAATGTCAACCCAAAGGTGAAAGAGGCCATGTCAAAAATTGAAGTGATTCACACTGACCACACATCTTATTTAAAGACCCTTGATGACGAATCTGTTGATATAGTTTACTTTGACCCCATGTTCCAAAATCCAAATATGAAATCAAAATCAATGAATGTCCTTAGAGAATTTGCCAAAATGAATACTTTAAATAAAGATACACTGGATGAAGCCCTTCGTGTGTGCAAAAAACGCGTCATTGTTAAAGAACGTATTGGCAGTGGTGTCTTTAAAACACTTGGAATAGAAAATAGAGTGGGTGAAATTCGCTACGGGTCAGTTGTCTACGGTGTTATTCATAAAAATACAGAATGTACAGAAAATTATACAATTTAGAAGAAAACAACTTTACGAAAATTTGAAGTCTTCCATAAAAATAGACTTTATGAAATAGTGCTTGAAAGCCGTATTTTCTGTGTGTTAATATAAACTTGGATGCGAGAAACGTTTCCAAAGGGGTCTATACTTATAACAGTGCTCGGTTGAGTGATTCCGAGTGAATCTTAGGAGGAAAACAAATGAACAAACCCGTTCTATCGACTCACTTTCAGTCAAGAAAGCCTTCAGCGGTAAGACTAGCGCAAATGAAATACGAAGAGCGTGAAGTCAAGCCTGAGGCAGTAATTAATGTTGGTATTGGTAATGTTTCATTGCCGACAAATCCGGCTATGAAAAAAGAATGTTTGAGCTAAATGGTCCAAACAGTCCATTTGCTGAAGGTGTTGTAAGATATTCTACAACTGCTGGTATTCAAGAGTGTCAAGATGCATTCCTTAATATCCTAAAGTGTGAAGGCTTTGATACAAGCAAACTTCACGCGCAAGTTACTGATGGTGGTTCTGCTGGTATGGAGCTTTTACTAATCGGTATGTGTGGCCCTGCAGGTTCTGATGAAAAGCCACTTATGATGATTGATCCTGCATACACAAACTACATATCAATGGCGCAAAGAACTGGTAGAAAAACAGTTACAGTGAAGCGTCACCTTGATGAGAGCGGTAAATTTACACTTCCAGAGCTTGATAAAATTGAAGATGCAATTAAAGAGCACAAGCCTGGTGCACTTCTGGTAATCCCTTATGACAACCCAACAGGTCAGCTGTATGACTACGAAACACTAAAAGATCTTGCAAAGCTATGTGTTAAGTACAACATGTGGATGGCAAGTGATGAAGCTTACCGCGAGCTTTACTATGAAGAAGGCGAAAAGCTTGTTTCTGTTTGGGGTCTTACAAATGAAGACGTTCCTGGTATTGAAGGCCGTCGTGTAAGTATTGAAACGGCTTCTAAGGTTTGGAACGCATGTGGTCTAAGAATCGGTGCTGTTATAACAGACAACCCAGAATTCCACAACCGTTCTGTTGCTGAGTACACTGCCAACCTATGTGCAAATGTTATTGGACAGTATATTTTCGGTGCACTGGCGCATGAAACACCAGAGCAAATCCATGAATGGACAAAGGGTCTTAAAGACTACTACAGAAAAGAAATCTTCAGCGTGTATGACGGTCTGAAAGAATTAGAACCTAAACTGATTGTTTCTAGTCCTGATGCGTCAATCTATACAGTTATTGACGTTCGTAACGTTGTAAAGCCTGGCTTTGACGCGACTGACTTTGTCCTATACTGTGCAGGCGAAGGTTCAGCGGTTATTGATGGTGTTGAAACCACACTTCTAGTGGCACCGATGACTGGTTTCTACGATATTGAAGAAGGCCAGCCAAATCCAGGAAACACTCAGTTCCGTGTATCGTTTGTTGAGACGCCTGATAAGCTAAAGCAGATTCCTCAATTGTTTGTGGAACTTCTAAGACAATACGAAGCAAAAAGATAAATATAATAAATATTAGAAAAGGGCTGCTTTGCAGCCCTTTTCTGACCCTTGAATTTTATGAAAAGTCGCTTAACCCTTGTGAATTATTAACGGTGTTTAAGCGACTTTTATTTTGTGCGGCATTGGTCTTGCACCATCCGCCTAAGACACGATTAAAATAAATAGCGAATTTTAACCAATATAGGGTAGAATAATCATATCAGATAAGGGCGAAGACCAGATTTTTGGAGGCGTAAATGAAATTAATAAAAAGAGTGATATTCAGCCATACATTTATGGTTGTTGTTGCAATCATGGCACAGTTCGTTTTTGTGCTCAATATGCTGATATTTTTTAAAGACTATTCATCAATATTCTATGGGGCCAGCCTGATGCTGAGTGCTGCCATAGTCCTTTGGATTGTCTATAGTGATAAAAATCCAGCTTATAAAATTGCTTGGATTATCCCCATTCTCATTCTTCCCATCTTCGGTGGTTTATTCTACCTGGCATTTGGTGGTAACCCTTTAAGTCGTAAGGAAAAAGCGCGAATTAAACAAGTTGAGATGGACACAAAAAGTCATCTTGACTCAAACGATGATGTTATCAAAGAGATGAAAGCAGATGACAAAGACGCTGGCAATCAGTCAACCTATATTCAAAACTATGCCTTGTTTCCACCATACAAAAACGTTTTTTTCTGAATATTATCCTTTAGGAGAAGACAATTTTGCAAGATTGATAGAAGTTCTTCGCGGGGCAAAAAAATTCATATTTATGGAGTACTTTATTGTTCAAGAGGGCAAGATGTGGAATACCATTTGAGTATCCTTGAAGAGAAAGCAAGAGAGGGTGTTGATGTACGTTTTATCTATGACGACATGGGGTGTATGCTTACATTGCCAAAGGGATATGACCAATTGCTTGAAAAAAGGGCATTCGGTGCGCGGTCTTTAATCCTCTGGTTCCAATTCTTTCAGCCAAATTTAATACAAGAGACCATAGAAAGATCACTGTTGTAGATGGTGAATTCGGTTTCACTGGCGGTATAAATCTTGCTGATGAGTACATAAATGAAATAGACCGCTTTGGCCACTGGAAAGACATGGGGATTTTGATTAAGGGAGAAGCCGTTTGGAACTTTACAGTGATGTTTCTCAGCTTATGGGACTCCATAAAAGGTCAAAAGAGTGATTTTGAATCCTTTAAAGCAAGTCCAGAAGTATTTGATGAAATTGTCGAAGAAGGTTACGTTCAACCCTTTTCAGACACACCGCTTGATAATGAACCAGCTGGACAAGTGGTTTACTTAAATATAATCAATAAGGCAAAAGACTATGTCTACATAACAACGCCGTATCTTATTATTGACTCAGAAATGATCACGGCCTTATGCAGTGCAGCCAAATCGGGTGTCGATGTTCGTATTGTTACGCCTTATCATGCTGACAAGAAGTATGTTCATGAAACAACACGGTCCTTCTATCCTAAGCTTCTGCAAAGTGGTGTTCGAATATATGAGTATTTTCCAGGATTTATGCATGGTAAGACATTTGTATCAGATGACAAATATGCAGTTGTTGGAACAATTAACTTAGACTATAGAAGTTTATTTTTACATTTTGAATGTGGGCTTTGGATGTATAAGACAAAGACTGTGCTTGACGTAAAAAAAGGACTTTATGAAAACCTTAGAAGTAAGTAAGGCAATAGATCGGGACTATCATAAGGATATTGGTATTTTCCGTACCCTTTTAAGTTTGGTACTGAGATTATTTGCACCCCTTATGTAAGACCAGGTATATTTGTATGGGGGATAATATGGTAGATAAAAAGAAGATTGACCAATTGAATGAACAAGCGTGGATAGTACGACGAAATGAAATGGATAAGTCTCTTGAACTGGCCCAAACCGCATACAATAAGTCCCTCGACATAAAATATGACAAGGGGCAGTTTGTCAGCCTCTTAAATATGGGGATCAATGAAGTGTATCATAACAATTATAAGCAGGCCATGAACCACTTATTCAAGGCCATGAAGTATTTTTCGGACAATGATTTAGAACTTCATCAAATTCGGGCACTGAACACCATTGGTATGGTCTATATAATTCGCGGTGATTTTACGAAAGCCTTGATGGTTTTAAATAGGGGGCTCAATATTGCCAGAAGCCACTCAGATAAAGAGATGATCGTCTACATTCTTTACAATATAGCTGAAATATACAAGTTCTCTTATCAGTTGCATGACAAGGCCTTACCCTATCTAATAGAAGCCAGCAAATACTGCCAAGACAACCCCCACGCTTTGTGTGGGGCTGTGTTGTCGAGCTTAAGCAATTGTTTTCAGCAGACAGGTGAGAGTCAACAAGCTTTAGAGTATGCACAGCTTGCCCTTAAAAAAGCAGAGTTGTTGCAAGATAAAATCAGTTTAGGTCTTTGCCACGAAATGCTTTGCAGTCTAAAAAAAGACATGGGTGAATATGATGAAGCCTGGTCCCACTGCCATAAGAGCCTAGCTTATAGAAAAGACATTAAAGATGAATTTGCACAAGCCAACGTCTGGTTGGTTATGTCACAAATATCTCTAGAAAAACACAATCATGATCATGCAATAGCATATGCTGAGAAAGCAATCGCTATTGCAAAACCCCATAAGACAGACTCAATTCTTGTGCATCTGTATTTGTCATGGCAAAGGCATATCAATCAAAGGGGCGTTTTGACAAATCATCTGAATACTATGAGCGATACATCGCCTTAAACAACCAGAGAATATCAAAAGAACTGGAAAACAGAATTAGTATCCTGACTTCAGAAATGAGAAATAAGACCCTTAACAAAGATATGGAAATATATAAA
>LQAG01000337.1_pt1 | contig 15243 bp, 21 predicted proteins | sample 1535801 | NCBI WGS metagenome assembly LQAG01 (sample SAMN04331584, study PRJNA305678) | bioreactor metagenome | isolation source: bioreactor_3 inoculated with Wadden Sea sediment 1st replicate of a... | place: Germany:Bremen | reverse complement strand
AGTGCAAATGGATTTAAAAAAAACAGTTTGTAAACTAAGAGACACAGGGTCACCTCCATAAACGAATTGATTAAAAGTGATCCTGCTCCATGCATGAAAAGGATAAAAAAAAAACGCCTACCACAGGCAGACGGATTACGTTTTCGATAAATGTCATGCTGACATTCGCTTTTTCGCACATTCCATGTCACTTGATTGAGATAATCCTGTGAAATAGAAAACCCCTTCAAAAATGAAGGGGGTCATGTACAAGTCGAATTTTTATCGATCGTAACACCACCCATCCTCGTGGGCCATTCGGTATTGATCTTCATGGCAGGTCTCCTGACTCAATCTGTATGGTTTTATCAGCCTTCCCATTCTTTTGAACAGTGGCATATTGATAAAACACAGATTTTACAGTGGCGGGACCGTGCTGGATTTTCACCAGTCTTCCCTTTTAAATCGATCGAAATCGATACCATAAAGCGCATTATTAAGTTCAGATACATAATAACAGTGGTTTCAATTGCTGTCAACAAACATTCGATTTATATTCGAAGAATGCCACAAACTCAACTTATATCAGAACTAAAATGGAGTTCTGATATAGTGATGTTATTATTTTGCCTTAAGCTAATAGGTGTGTATTCATAAGCACCTTTTTTTCCACTTATAATTCTTATGTCTGGTCTAAGTGGGAATCCTTTTGGCACATGATCTACCACGGCCACTTGACCTGTATTCAGTTTAACAAGCGACCCGGTCGGATAGGGATTGATTTTTTTTACAAATATATTGACCAAGTCCATGTCATAGTGTCTGCCTGCTCCACCCATGATAAACTCAATGGCTTCAGTTGCAGTCAGAGCCCTTCTATATGGTCTATCTGATGTCATGGCATCATATATATCTGCAATGCCAACAATTTGAGACAACTGATGAATGGTTTCTTTATTGGCCCTATTGGGGTAGCCTGTGCCATCTAGGTGTTCGTGGTGCTGTAGGGTGATGGCCTTCACATAGGCGCTCAAAAATGCATGCTCTTTTAGATAAGCATGCCCTTTTTTAGGGTGCATTAATACCGCCAATTTCTCTTCTTGAGTCAACTCACCACGTTTATAGGTTATAGCAGGGTCAAGTATGGCCATGCCTATGTCATGGAAGATAGCGCCCACAAACAGTTGACGTATCATTTCGTTTCCAAGCCCTGCCTCCCAGCCAATAAGTACAGATAAAATGGCGGTGTTAAATGCCGAGCTAAAGAGATAATTGTCCACATTCTTAATATCAATATATTCCAGCTGGGCATCTTTTGCTGAGCTTAAATCATAAATCACATCATCTGTGAGCTTATTGAGGCCATCGACATACTCAAATATTGATTGAGGCTTCCACTCCCCTTGGGTGTCTCTATGACCTGCTGCATTAAAAATATCTCTTATAAGCATCATGCCCTGATGTCGTAAGTGGGGGTCAACCAATTTATTGATTTCATTGTCGATGTGTTCATCGTGAATGTAGACCGTGAAAATACTATTAGAATTTATTTTTTCAATCATACGTGCCGTAAGCTTGGCACCCTCTTTAAGAAGCACACGTCCATCTAAAGTATAGAGCGTGTCTGCTAAAATTGCGTCCTCTGGTATGAGTTCTGTAGGTACTATACGCATATTTTCCCCTTCTTCATTAGTTATTTTGACCTATTTCTAGCATAGTCTACTTGATTGGTTTTTTCAATATTCGTAGTAGCGAAAATGACTATAGTCCATAACGTTTCTCATTTTTTAGGCCCATGCACAGTATAAGTCACTATTATTAGTCATACCCGTTGTTTGGATTGAACAACATTCTATTGGAATATTTCTTATTTTAGGGAAAATGAAAGAAGCCCTATAACATAATATTATGATTATAGGGCTTCTTTCATTCATCCACTCACCGCTGGTATATGGGTTTGTATATTATTGACTTTAGGCATGCATAAACAAGGACAAACATACCCCAGTAGAAGGCTAAATTGCCGTATCCCCATAACATTTTCCTATAAATGAACTTATGGACTCCAACCGTTAGTAAAATTAACATAATGTCGTATAGGATGAATCTTAAGTTTTTCATGGCTTTCTCCTAACCTTACTATTATTCCTACTCCAATCCCTTCAGACTAGCTATTTACATTATAGCTTTTATTTAAGTGAATTTTTTCCAATTAACCACATTGTAAAACTGAATAAAAAAATTACGGTTTACCTTTGAAAAACGAATAACATAAGTAGCCCAACAAAAAAACGCCACCCAATTACGATGAAAATCGTACTTAGGTGGCGTTATTATATTAAGGTTGATTTAATGCATCTATTACTTAACAGCTTCAACAGCCACTGTTTCACCAAGAGCTGATTTTACAGCTTCAACGATGTTTACAGCTTTTAGGCCATATGCTTCCATAAGCTGGTCTGGCTTGCCTGATTCGCCGAACGTGTCTTTGACACCAACACGTACAACTTTTGTAGGCGCGTGCTCAGAAACAACTTCTGAAACTGCAGAACCAAGACCACCAATGATGCTGTGTTCTTCAGCTGTTACAATTGCTTTCGTTTCTGTTGCAGCTTTTACGATAATGTCTGTATCGATAGGCTTGATTGTGTGCATGTCGATTAGACGTACTGAGTAACCTTCTTTTTCAAGTGTTTCTTTTGCTTCAACGGCTTCAGCAACAAGAATACCTGTAGCAATGATTGTTACATCTGTACCCTCTGACATTTGAATGCCTTTACCAATTTCAAACTTAACGTCTTCTGAGTGAACCACTGGCACAGCTGCACGACCAAAACGTGCATAAACTGGTCCAACATACTCAAGCATAGCCTCAACAGCTTTTTGAGCTGTCACGTCATCACCTGGGTTTAGGACAACCATGTTTGGTAGCGAACGCATGATTGATAGGTCTTCGATGGCCTGGTGTGAAGCACCATCATCACCAACAGTTACACCTGCGTGTGTTGCACAGATTTTTACGTTTAGTTTCGGGTAGCAAACTGAGTTACGAACGACTTCGAACGCACGACCAGCAGCAAACATGGCAAATGATGAAGCCACAGGAATTTTACCCGATGCAGCAAGACCAGCAGCAACACCGATCATATTTTGCTCTGCAATACCCATATTGAAATGTCTTTCAGGATAAGCACCACCGAAAACAGCAGTTTTTGTTGACTTTGAAAGGTCAGCATCCAGAACGACTACATTATTATTTTCTCCACCGATACGCTTAAGAGCGTTACCGTATGATTCACGAGTAGCAATATTCTTAGACATTAGCAGTCACCTCCAAGTTCCTTGAGGGCCTGAGCAAGCTGCTCATCACTTGGTGCTTGTCCATGCCAGCCGTAATCGCCTTCCATGAATGAAACACCTTTACCTTTAACTGTATTAGCAAGAATAACTGAAGGTTTTTCAGTCTCTTTTTTTGCTTCTTCAAATGCTGCAAGAATAGCGTCCATGTCATGGCCGTCAATTTCAATAACATTCCATCCGAAAGCTTCAAACTTCTTATCAACCGGCTTAATGCCCATTACAGAATCATTTGAACCGTCAATTTGAAGACCATTGTAATCTAGGATAGCTGTCAGGTTGTTTAGCTTGTAGTGAGCACCTGCCATTAGAGCTTCCCATACTAGACCTTCATTGATTTCGCCATCGCCAAGTAGAGTGTAAACTCTGTTGTCACGGCCATCAATTTTGTTTGCTAGTGCCATACCCACTGCAGTGGAAATACCTTGGCCTAGAGAACCTGTTGACATGTCAACACCTGGTGTGCCTTTCATGTCTGGGTGACCTTGAAGCATTGCACAAACTTACGTAGCTTTAGCAGTTCTTCTTTAGCAAAGTAACCACGGTTAGCAAGTGCTGCATAAAGCACTGGCGCCGCATGACCTTTTGAAAGAACAAACTTGTCTCTGTTTTCTTTCTTTGGTGCCTCTGGGTCAATATCCATAACGTTAAAATATAGTGCTGCAACAATGTCGGCAGCTGACAGTGAACCACCTGGGTGGCCCGAGCCTGCCGCGTTAATCATACGAACAATATCTTGACGCATGATATTCGCTGTAGCTTTAAGCTCAGCACATTCTGATTCATGTGTGTTTCTCCCTTCGTTTTTCCTAAGCTGTGATTTATGTAAGAACACAAACGCTTTAGGTTATGGATTAACTATTTCTCTAAACCCTTCGCCAAGGACTTCATGGGTTGTTGAAACCATTATAAATGCACGTGGATCAACTTCCATAACAATGTCTTTGAGCTTCGAGACCTGTGCACGGTTAACCACAACAAGTAAAACTTGTTTGTCTTTGCCCGTGTACATGCCCTTACCATAAAGACTCGTTACACCACGTTCCAATTTTTCTATAATGACATCACTAATCTCTTGAGGATGATCAGTGATGATATGAAACGACTTAGAATAATCAAGACCTTCCACTATAAAGTCTGCGACTTTTACAAGCACATATAGACCTATCATGGAATAGAGTGATGTTTCTATGCGCTGGTCCACAACACCAGCTGCAAGTATTACAAATAAATCTAGAATCATCATCATTTTTGCAATAGAAAAGCCTGGGAATAATTTATTCAGTATTGCACCGCCTAAATCTGTGCCTCCCGTTGTTCCACCGCTTCTAAAAACGAGACCGATTCCCACACCAACCATAATGCCACCAAATATTGAAGCCAGTAGCACATCATTTGTTGCCATATAGGAAACATTGTCCCTTGAAAACATCCATAAAAACACACTAAGTGCAGCTGTTCCATATGCTGTTTTGACGCCAAATGAACGTCCTAGCACATAAACACCTGCAATGAAAAGGGGCACATTGATTAAAATGTTGGTCACATAAATCTCAATGCCACTTAATTTTTTTATGACTATGGCAAGCCCTGTTACGCCACCTGGCGCAATCGTGTTTGGTTCAAGAAACAGTACGAGTCCTGCCGCTAGAAGGAATGTTCCCACTGTTAGCAGTAGATAATCCAGAATCACTTTATACAAATTCTTTGACATAAGACACGTCCTTCCATTAAATGTGAACCCTTGAAATAATCACATTTTGCGCTGGAATCAGCTCACAGTATCCGATTATAACATAGATTAATGAACATGCAAGGGAACAAATGCCCTAATCAAGTTCATGACAAATTATCTTAGGATCTTCCAAAACAAAGAATTCAGGTCGTCTGAGGCAGACAGTATCTTTGAAATTTTAAATAATCTTATGAAAATTTTATATAATTTAATAGACTTGTGAATATGTCATATGTCATGTAAATAGGTCTTTTCGACTTAATCAGAAGTGTTTTAGATTCGATCCACCTGTAAAACAACATAGAAAAAGCAAATGACCATGCTCAGGCAAAATCATTTACTTTGGCCCAGATTACCAATTTCATCAGCAATCCAGGTGTACATTTATTTTGAAACATCACGCGATAGCAAAACTTTTATCAAAAATTTTGGCAATGACATCATGCGTCCTATTCGGCTAGGTTCCCTGAGCAGTCTGTAAAACCACTCCAGGTTGAGATCAATAAATATTTTAGGCGCTCGTTTTGACGATCCTGCCCAAACATCAACACTGCCACCCACACCCATAGCAATTTTTGTGTTCAGTATTTTTCTATGTTCATAAATCCATTTTTCCTGTTTTAGGACAACCAAGGGCAACAAATAGAATGTCGGGCTTTACTTCGTTGATTTTATCAACGACCCTCAGCTCATCATCATCTTTGAAATAACCGTCATGATACCCCGCTATTTCTATATTTGGATATTTGTCCTTGATTTTGTTACATGCCTTTTCAGGTATGCCTGGCTTTCCGCCTAAGATAAAATAGATCCATTCGTGTTGTTACAGAACTTGAGCATGCGTTCCATAAATTCAATACCAGGCAGTCTTTCCTCAAGCCCAAGATTATGAATACGTGATGCGTAAATAACGCCAATCCCATCTGGAATCACAAGGGATGCATCTAGGAGTGCATCTTTTAGATCTTGATCTTCCTGTGCCATCATGATGATTTCAGGATTTGGTGTGTATATTGCATTAAATGTACCTTGCTTGAACAGAGACAGAAATTTATTGTATGCTTCATCAGCATTCAACTTATCAATTCTTACGCCTAGAATTTTGACCGATTTGGTGTCCATGCTTACTTCCCCTTCTGCATTAAGTCTCCAAGAATCGCTTCATTGGTCTTAAACTTCAACTGAAGTTCATTGACATGTTCTCTAAGATAGGTTTTCGCTGAGTCATGATTGTCCATAAGTTGGTCCAGTGCCATTTTAATCTTATCTGAATTAAAATCCTTCACCGTACAAACAGCTTCAAGGCCCAGGGTCTCAAGAAAATAGTCGATCTTGGGGTCATATGAGATACCAATCAGCGGTACCTCAGCAACTGCTGAAAATATAAGCGAATGAAGTCGAACACCCACCAGGGCATCCAGATTTTCCACCACGCTCATAATCTCACTGGCCGTATATTCTTTGTCTATTACAGCCACAGTATCCGATTTTGCAAAGTTGCAAATATCCAAATCCTCTTTTATATAAAAGGGGATCATTAGGATATTATACGACTCAGTCAGTGATTGTATCAGGTTTTTCAATTTTTGTCTATCTGCACGGGTTTTAAAATCCTTTGTACGCATTGATAGGCCTACAATAGGCTTGTCATCAATTGGTCTGTTAAAAGCCCTTTTAATTATTTTTTGACCCGTATCTAGTTCTATTTTTTCCATGTCTACAACCGGATCTGCAGTGACATGTATTTTATCAGGCTGAATGCCCATATCGATGAGATCAATTTTAGAATTTTCTTCCCGCACCGTAATGGCGTCGACCTTTTGCAACACCCATTTCATTATCTTTCTATTGATGTCCTTATTCACAGGCCCTATTCCATGAGAATAGAGCATTATCTTTTTTCTAAACATCAATCCAAAAATAATCACAGCCAGGTAGTAATGAATGCTTCTCTTGCTTGTGGTGTCTTGAAGTAGGCTACCACCACCTGAAATAAGCACATCTGTATTTTTTACAGCCTTTATAACCGAGAAGACTTTTGATCTATGTACAGTCTTAATGCCCAAGTCACGCTCCGTTTTTTTCAGGGGACGCCGTTAAGACTGTCAATTCAATTTTTTCATCCATCCTGGAAATCGAGCGTATCATTGTTTCAAGAATGGCTTCGTCACCCAGGTTATTAAATCCATAATAGCCTGATATGAGTGCCTTATTCATTCAGATATCTTCCTCTCAAATTCACTAGAACACGTACGAGGACATTGATAATCAGTATACCGACAATTCCTATCAGGGCGCCTAATCCAGCTCCATAAATGGTACGAGCTATGGATAGGTAAAGCGGGGCACGTAGATGGCTAAATGTGTTGACGACTGATGTAATACCAATCATCACAACCGCCGCAAACGGGAATACCAATGACTTCCACCCTTTTAAGGCAAAGTAAGACACAACCATAACCGATGGGAAAGCAAGAAGCAGTTCCTTTGATCGCGGTCTGGCTAAGAAATTGTACTCAAGGAAGTTTCTAAACAACATTTCAAGATTTGAAGGCTGAATTGTTGTTTCATGTCCAGTTCTAGCTATATATACTACACCAAGTATCCCTACCACTCCCAGTATTAGGAGATGGAGAACCTTGATTCGTTCATTTACCAGTGCTTTAAGATCGAAATATAGGTTTCGTTCTCACTCATATCACGTATAGGTCTGTCATAGCCAAATCGCAATATATATATAATACAAAATAGGGCCAGCGGAGCCAGTTGGCTCACCTTGACGCCTCTAAAGAATTCCATTTCAAGCAAAATAGGCAGAACTTGATAAAATGCTTCCAACAAATATCCCCCCCACCATGGCAATTGAGGCCACAATAAGAAGTAGGGATAGACCTTTTAATATAATGCTCTGCATTTTATCTATTTGTCGATTCACTATAAACTGCTTTAAGACATCCATCATTGCAATTGCAGCTAGGGTTGGGAATAGAACAGATGCCCCCAGTGCCATTACAATCACAGACAGGTTCGGCACCACAAAGTTTGCCCCTGTGACCCCCAGAACTCCCACAGATAGAAGAAGGGCCTGCACTTTATCACGCATCGGAAATAAGCTGTTTAGTGCAATGATTCCAAGAACCACAAGACCATAACCAATCACGCATAAATTAATAACACCAGGTTCATTATATGCTAGCTTTGATGCATTTCCTAATGATATTTTGTGCTCTGCCAGTCTATTCTGCAAATTATTAAAGGATTCTGTATAAATTTCTGGGTCTGTTATATAAATAATTTCATTGTCTTTATCCCGAAATGGTCTAAAATAGACACTTCTGATATTTCTTTCCGTAACGGCCCGGTAAATTGTGTTCTCAATTTCCTCAGCCCCCTTATAGCCATACCACTGGTATCTTTCCTGGATGTATCCCACTACAGGAAAAACGCGTACAGCATCATAATCAAGCATTTCTGTTAACTTAACCAGACCCTCTTGCTTAACCTGAGACCTTTGTACACCGGTTTCTATTAAGCCTGTTGATATATGATTTTCCTTCATATAATTGTAAATGTCATCAAGACTTTCTGTTTTGGAATTGTATCCAAGAACGGACTCACCTTGAAAAACAAAGTATTTTGGTAAAATATCAAAGGCCTTTCATTTCATTTTCAAAGGCTTCTACCAGTTTTTCTGGATATCTGTCAAAATTACTTGGCCGTGGCAAAACTTCCAAACCACTTGCCTGAACTTGGGCGATCACATCACCATCAAAGCCAAGACCAATCCAGCTGAGTTTTGAATCCACAAGCTTACGTAGGGTCCTTTTACCTTCCCCTTCTTCATCAACCAAATAGCCTGTTTCTGCATAGAGACCTTCCTCAGGCTCACCATCTAAAACAATAACGTAGTTGTCCCCTTCAAAGCCCTTGAAGAAAGATTTAGGGTAGCGCTCTGACAAACCTTCCATTATAAAGTCATACCATACTTCTGACTCTGTTAGAACGATCATGTCAAATTTGTCTGTCGAGTTTTTTACATAGTTTGCCACTTTCTCTGATACACGGCTTTGCCAGTAAATGTCCTCAGTGAATTTTGCCATCACCTCATACTCAATGGGCTTTTGGTCTGCTTTTAAGTTTTCAAGAGTGCTTTCCTTTACAGCAACACTTGTGAAGCCCAGCGACTTGAAATGTTTAAACCAGTAGGCAAGATCGTATTCAGACTGGTCTGCAAGCAGTTTTGCTTCTTCGTAGTCAAGACTCATTTCAACAGTTTTGTGGGCGCTTTCCACACCGATTCTGTCAAAGGCCACAATCCCCACAACAATTAGACTGATCACCAGTATAATCATGTATAATTTTTTAGCATAATCGTCCACCAATTCCTTATATGTATTGTCTTTCTATTTGAGCGACTTGCAAATCATCATTCAAGAACTCTTTCTATACCATATATAGAAACATAAGAACCAAAAATTCTATATGGTATATAGATAGAAGGCATTGATCTGTAAATTTTGCAAGCGCCTGAATTATATGTTTTTTCTCTCATAATATATGTTTTCTTTATATATAACTTTTCTTTCATATATAATTTTTTCTTTCATAGAGAAGGCAAAAGCCTGTTCTTGCTTTTGCCGCTATGCACACACTTCCATTATTAACCACAACACCGCCCCAACGAGTCATGGCTGACTATCCTCTCTGAAATGAATTTAAAATCATATGTGGGATGGATGGTGATTTTGGCTCTAATTTTCTACAACTGTATAAGGCCCCTTGATCATAACCCATGCATCACTTGTAATGGCCACTCCACGACCATCATTTTGGGGATTAAGTATTTGGTGGTTCTTTGGAACTTTCTTGCCCTGCGCTATATCATAGCCTTCCGTTAGATTGGCAAGTCCCCCATTGGCTGACGCAATGGCCACCCCTTCACCTGATCTGAGAATGAACTCAGAACTGTCTCCAAGATAGACCATACTGCCTGCCTTGACTTCTACAATTTCAAACAGGGCCCCACCCCCATTTGAAGAGGGACTAGACTCTTCAGCAAGTTTTGATTCAAGATACGTGTCCAGTTCTTCAAATCTCTTGTCCACATAACTCAACGTGACAAGGGGGTCTGATTCTGTCCCTGGCGCCGCCTGAGACATTTGTCTTGGTCCTGTAAGCGTTAAACCGATAACAAGGCCTAAGGCCACCAATCCTATATTTTTAAATGCTCGCATTTATGCCTCCTAGTATTCCCACAAGAACTTCTATCAAATGATCCGTAAATACTTTCATCATCCATGTTGGTAAAATAAATTAACGGCCTACAAAACAGCTTATTATTTCACGACACCATTGATGCAATTTATCATAAGCTCTAAATTCCAAAAGAAACGTCTAAGTTTCCACGTATATTTTACTATAAATAATTTCCTATTACAAAAGCTTGTGTGGATTGAAACCACTTCGTAACACAATACCATACCAGATTTTATTTGCTAAAGGGGTCGGGACCGATAAAGACCTATTCTTTTATTCAATATAAAAAGCCAAGCATATGCTTGGCTTATAATTTAATAAAATATGTTATTTAGGGTCGTGCCACTATGTAGACTCGAACAAGCCGAGTGATATCATTAATCCGCGATCTACTTCTTCAACAAGTTCTGGTGTTAGAGCACCAATTTTTTGAATAAGTCTTCGCTTATCAATGGTACGAATCTGTTCGAGTAGTATGACGGAATCTTTAAGCAGGCCAACTTCGTCCTTACGTACCTCAACATGAGTAGGCAGTTTGGCTTTGGAAATCTTTGCAGTGATTGCAGCAACTATAACCGTTGGACTATACTTGTTTCCGACATTGTTTTGCACAATAATAACGGGTCTTTGTCCCCCTTGTTCTGATCCCACGACCGGATTTAAATCTGCGAAATACACCTCTCCTCGTTTAACGATCAAGATCGTCCTCGCTTTCCAGCTGGCTCTCGTAGGATTCTAGGCATCCAACATCCGAACACAAACCTGATTCGGCCATGTTTAGATTGATATCAGCCATGCGCTCATAACCTGAACGTAATTCTTCCAGTACACCATCCATTTTAATTGGCGCTTTGAAATGAAATTCTCTACTTAAGTTCCTCTTTATCATTTCTGGGTTGCTGCCAACCTTTAGTTCTGCCATTAATTCACCCGGCAGTTCGATTTGTACTTGCTTAATATCTTTCATCTGGGACACCTCCAATTTTTAGCCAGTATGTATGAAGGGACAAAGTCATTATAATAATAGATTACCACAATGTAAAGCGATAAGCTATATTTGTAATATACAGAAAATTCACAGTAACACAATTTTAAGATTAAAGGTTGATTACCTTATAGGACTGCAAGAGCATCCTTAATTTGGATAATTTCATCCTGTGCCTTATATACCCTTGGAACTCTTTTGCTAATCATACAAACAACTTCATAATTGATAGTATTGATCCAACCAGCCACTTCATCTATAGATATGAACTTATCTTGACCAGTGCCAAAGAGTGTGATTTCATCCCCTCTTTGTACATCAAGTCCTGTTAAGTCAACCATACACTGGTCCATGCAAATTCGTCCAATAATAGGTCTGATTTCTCCACCTACAATGGCCTTTGCCTGACCTGTATATAGGCGGGTGTAACCATCGGCATAACCAAGGGGTATTGTTCCAATTCTCGTGTGCTTGTCCGTTGTGTACAGAAGACCATAGCTCACTCCAACACCTGGACCAACATCCTTTACATGACTAATTCTAGCTTTAAGGCTCATAACCTCTTTTAATTTCACATTTTCATGAGAAACTTCATGGGAAGGATATAATCCATAGAGCATAATACCTGCTCTGACCATATTGTAATTGATTTCTGGTAAGTCTATTATGGCTGCTGAATTGGATACATGTTTGATTGGAATATGAATATCCCTATTTTCAAGTGCCTCTATGACTGCATTGTATTTTTGACCTGACCCAGTGTGTAGGATTTATCCACTTCATCTGCGACCGCAAAGTGGGTATAGATCCCTTCAACCTCTATGTTGCCAAGCTTAGAAATATACTCTGTCACAATTACAGCATCATCTTCAGCCCTTAGACCTAGACGCCCCATGCCCCGTGTCAATTTTCACATGGACTTTTGCTGTAACCTTATTCTCTTTCGCCACCCTATCTAAGGCTTCAGCTTGTTCAAAAGCATACACAGTCTGAATCAAATTATGCCGAATGACTTCGTCAGAGTCTTCTTCAGGTGTGTACCCTAAAACTAAAATAGGCACATCCTTATAGGCTCTTCTTAACTGGACAGCTTCTGTCAATGTGGCAACAGCGAATCTGTCTGCACCATTGTCAAGGAGTGTTCTTCCGATTTCCACAGCCCCATGTCCGTAACCATCGGCTTTAATAACTGCTGTTACAAGGGCATATGGTTTTGTCACACGGCGCACTTCTCTGATGTTGTGTGCAAGATGGTCTAGGTTTACTTCCGCCCATACGGGTCTTCTCAGTTGTTGTTGCATGTTTCTTCCCCCGGTTAAAATCATACACTTGTTGAGTTTCATCTGTCTAAATATACTGTTTATTGAGCGACTTACAAAATATCATTTTAGAACCTTCGCTGTACTATCATATAAATTTTAAGAGTCAGAAATTCTATCTATGGTTCAGCGAGGGCATATGTCTGTAATTTTGAAAGCGCCTGCTTTATAAAGAATTGTTCGACAATTCAAGTCGAACAATTGGCCTTTGCCTTTCAGCAAAAGCCAAGTTTACTTCACTCTCGAATTATACCCTAATTAATCGACAAGTTCCATGAGTGTATGTGTCAAACCACTCACAATATCGCCTGCTAGAAGGCCAAACTCACCCTTGCGTCCTGCCATAATATCCCCTGAACGACCATGTATATGGACACTTAAAAGAACGGCATCAGATGGTTTCATGCCTTGGGCTATGAAGCCTGTGATAATGCCTGTTAAAACATCACCACTGCCTGCTGTTGCCATACCGCTATTGCCTGTTAAATTGACAAAAACGTTCCCTTGAGGCATTGCAATAATTGTACGCGATCCCTTTAATACGAGAATCACACCGTGTTTTTGGGCAAATTCTCTGGATATATCTATGGGGTTTTCGCTGATTTCTTCCACAGTCAAACCTGTCAACCGAGCCATTTCGCCTGGATGTGGTGTGAGGACAATATCCGCCTTCTTGTGGTCCAGCCATGATACATTTTTGGCTAAAACATTCAGGCCGTCTGCATCAATGACCATTGGACACTCCACTTCATCAAGCATTTGTCGAACCAGTTCAGACATTTCACTGGACATGCCACAGCCTGGTCCTATAGCCACAACATCAGCCTCAGAGGACTCTTTATAATTTTCGTAATTTGATTGATATTGATCACACCGCGTCGCATTTCATTTAAAGGAATCGTGACAACTTCTGGAACACTGGTTGTGATCAGCAAATTGAGACTTTCTGGTATATAGAGCTTAAGAAGACCAAGACCACTTCTTAAAGCCGCCTTGCACGTCAATATGGCTGCACCCGTCATGCCTGAACTTCCAGCTATAACATGTGCTTTCCCATACGTTCCTTTATGAGAGTTGCGTGGTCTGTCAGGCAAGAGCTTAACAATACGCTCCTCCGTTATTATATGATGCTTCATATCCACTTCGCCAATGGCCTTTTGAGGCAGACCAATCTGTCGAACCACAAGTTCACCATTAAAATCTGCACCTGGATACATGATGTTTCCTAGTTTAGGCAAGGCGAATGTAACCGTTTTATGAGCTCTTACTGCGCTGCCCATAACCCTTCCTGTATCACCACTTATTCCTGATGGTATATCGACAGAAACTGTGCATAAACTTAAGCGATTCACCACATCAATGGCACCTGCATGAATGCCCTGAACTTCTTTTGAAAGACCAGTCCCAAAAATTGCATCCACAACCACATCGTGAACAGGTATGAGCTTTTCAAGTTTTATGAGTCCACCTTGGTCATTCACATTGTCAATTTGAATATCAAGCTTCCTAAGAACTTGTAAGTTTAAGGATGCGTCCCCAGCAATATCTTTCGGTTGTCCCACAATAAAGAGTCTGATTTTCACACCTTGATTGTGAAGGTGTCTTGCAATGACAAACCATCGCCTCCATTGTTGCCTGTGCCACACAAGATTAAACTTTGTTGACAGGTTTGTCTAAATTATTAATTTCATCCACGACAGCACGACCAGCGTTCTCCATTAGGACAATGCCAGGTATGCCATACTTTTCTATTGTTACCCTGTCAATTTCACGCATTTCATTATTTAAGGCAAGTTTCATAAGATCAACCCCTTATACTGCCACGCCATTTGCTACCGCATACGTCTTGCAATGTGAGATAGAAAGCATAATTTGAGAAATCTCCAAATCTTTCGCTACCTGATCTGCTCCATTGTAAAGATAAACGACCGGTTTTCCCAGTTCATCTCTAAGTATTTCAATATCGGTCCACTGAAAACCACGTAAACCTGTGCCGAGAGCCTTTACTACCGCCTCTTTTGCGGCAAAATTGCCAGCCACGGATTCTGCCTTCATATTTTAGACGTGAAATAGGCTATTTCACGCTCTGTGAAAAGCCGCGTTAAGAAACGATCTGTCTTTTTCATTGCTTTTTCGATTCGATCGATTTCAATTATGTCCACACCAATTCCCTTGACCATGACATCATCTCCAAACACGTCTTTTTCGGATTCGTTCTTGCTTCGCTTCCGCGACCGTTGTACCATTATATCATAGAAATCTTAGGGATAAAACGAGGTGAAAAATGTCGAAATATATCTGCAACTCATGTCATAATAAGGTTCAGTATGATGAGTTCTATACAACAAGTTCATCTGAGTCTCCTAGTGCTGTATACGCATATTGTAGACATTGTCAGACTAGAGCCTGGGGCGGACTAAACTTCCACCCGGCCATGAACGAACTATTCAATAAGCACTTTCAGCCAAATTGGGAGTATGACTCTGCTGAAGCCAAGGCGTATTGTAAAGATATTGTGCTCGAGAAAAATGATTAAGTCTTGAGTGTATTGATCAGAGCCACTAACAAATGTCTGATTAGATCGGCTTTTAATGAATCGGTTTCTAAGCCAA
>LQAG01000336.1_pt1 | contig 15250 bp, 20 predicted proteins | sample 1535801 | NCBI WGS metagenome assembly LQAG01 (sample SAMN04331584, study PRJNA305678) | bioreactor metagenome | isolation source: bioreactor_3 inoculated with Wadden Sea sediment 1st replicate of a... | place: Germany:Bremen | reverse complement strand
GCCCCTTTTTCATGCTTTCAATTTGAAAGAGTGGCTTTATATAAGACCCATCTATAAGAAAGTCACAAAAGAAATGGTTTTTATAGGTTAATTAACAGGTGAGAAACGTTTGCCTTATAAGTCCTATCTATAAGAATTAGTATCTTTGCATAAAGTTGAATTTTCTGACTATGAACTATGACAAAAATGAAACATATAAATGTATAAATAAAATCTTAAAAATGCAAAAGGGGTATATGTCCTAAACCCCTTTTAATGCGACTTCTGTAAAACGGTCATAAAACAAGGATTTATATAAAAATACAAGATGAGACATATCAAAATCACAAATATACAGAATATTCACACTAATACAAAATGTATAAAAAATATAAAATGGAGGTTAGTCCTTATGGGATCGATGTGTACATGCCAATCAGAAAAAAAATTCAGGGGTATTTGATGTTGCTAAGTTAAAGCCAGTGTTAGAGTCAATTTCAGATCCAAAACGAAACTTGATTACAATACTTCAGAAAGCACAAGACATTTATGGATATTTACCAATAGAAGTTCTCCAACACATATCGGATGAAACAAGAATAGAGGCATCAAAAATATATGGTGTGGCCACATTCTATACTCAGTTTAGGCTAAAGCCAGTGGGGAAGAATTTAATCATGCTATGCCAGGGAACGGCCTGTCATGTCAATGGATCAGCATTGATAGAGAATGCCATTCAAGACGAATTGGGCATATTTGATGGGGAAACAACATCCGATGGTATTTTTACATTCAACAATGTGGCTTGTCTGGGGTGTTGCTCATTGGCACCAGTCATGATGATTAATGAAAAGACCTATGCAAATTTAACCCCTAAAAAGACCAAAGAAATTCTAAAAAATATACATGAATCCGAAATTGGTGCTTCAGATGTAAACAATGCATCTGAAGCACCAAAGAATGAAAGTGTGGAGGGGATAGCATGAAAATAGTTGTAGGAACCGGAACATGTGGCATTGCAGCAGGAGCACAGACCATTGTTAGAGCCTTAGAAGACGCCGTTGAAAAAGGCGCTTTATCTGCAAGTATTCATCAAACGGGATGTATTGGAATGTGTCATGCTGAACCCATTGTGGATGTATATGTGGATGGCAAGCAAAAAAGGTATACGCATTTTAATGCATCAGATGTGGAAGGCCTATGCAATGACTTTCAAGCAGTCTCCCACAAAGAAATCAGTCCATCTGACCAAGCGATTTTGAGCGCACAACATAGAATTGTGATGAGGCACTACGGACGAATTGATCCAGAATCCATAGAGGATTATATATCATTAGGAGGATATGAGACCATTAAAAAGGTTCTCAATGAGAGAACGCCAATAAGCGTGATTGGAACAATCAAACGATCTGGTCTTCGTGGGAGAGGTGGTGCTGGTTTTCCAACTTGGTTTAAATGGAAGGCAGCTCTAGACAATGTTTCAAAGGTGAAGTATATTGTCTGCAATGCAGATGAGGGCGATCCAGGGGCATTCATGGACAGATCAGTCTTGAAGGAGATCCACATAGTCTGATTGAAGGTATGATGATTGCGGGTTATGCCATAGGAGCGAGTCAAGGCATTGTTTATGTAAGGGCAGAATACCCCCTGGCCATTAAACGTCTCGAAAAAGCCATTGAGCAGGCAAGGGCTCATAATTTTCTGGGAAGAGATGTTTTTGGTCTGGAAGAACACAACTTTGATATTCGTATTAAAGCAGGGGCAGGTGCTTTTGTCTGTGGAGAAGAAACAGCCCTGATAGCATCTCTTGAAGGGGAACGTGGTATGCCAAGACTCAAACCACCCTTTCCTGCAGAGAAGGGCTATATGGGGTATCCTACAAATATTAATAATGTCGAAACCCTCGCTAATGTGCCATGGATTATAAAAAATGGTTCTAAGGCCTTTAAAAAGTTTTGGAACAGATAAAAGCACCGGAACGAAGGTGTTCGCCCTCACAAGGAAAAAATAAAAAAAGGGGGTCTCGTCGAGGTTCCCATGGGCATGCCTTTAAGGGATGTCATCTATAAAATAGGTGGGGGCATCATTGATGATAAGCCTTTCAAGGCCGTACAGCTAGGGGGACCGTCAGGCGGATGTATTCCTGCTCAACTTTTAGACACCCCTATAGATTATGAATCCATTATGCAAACAGGTGCCATTGTTGGTTCTGGAGGCATGGTCGTTATGGATGAAAATACCTGTATGGTGGAAATGGCGCGATTTTTCTTAGATTTTACCTGTAAAGAGTCATGCGGAAAGTGTTCTTACTGCCGCATTGGGACAAAAAAGATGCTTGAAATATTGACTCGAATTGTTGAAGGCGAGGGTCAGGATTCAGATATAGACTTACTTGAAGATCTTAGCTATAAAATTAAAGAAGGGGCACTCTGTGGACTGGGGCAAACTGCTCCCAACCCTGTATTAACAACACTAAAATACTTCAGGGGAGAGTACGAAGCCCATATACATGAAAAAAAGATGTCCAGCTTTACAGTGTACAGCGCTTGTAAACTATCGCATTGAAGAAAGTAAATGTATAGGGTGCAGTCTTTGTTCAAGAGTTTGCCCAGTACAGGCTATTAGCGGTAAGGTCAAAGAAGCTCATAGAATTTCTGAAGAAGCATGTATACAATGTGGTGCATGCAAGACCGCATGTCGATTTGATGCGGTTTTAGCAAATTAAGGAGGGAATCATGCCAAGAATACGAGTGAATATAGATGGAAAAGAACTTCTCGCACACGACGGATACACAATTCTCGATGTGGCCAGTCAACATGGTATTGAAATTCCAACCCTTTGTCACAATGATAAGTTAAGGCACTATGGGTCATGCGGAATGTGTGTCGTTGAAATAGAAGGGAGCCCTAGACTCTTTCGAGCCTGCTCCACACAGATAAAAGATGGAATGATCATTAGAACATCTTCCCAGCGGATAAGGGATTCTAGGAAGACCTCACTCGAGCTTATGCTTAGCAATCATAGGGGGATTGTAAGGCGCCTTGCAACTTGGGTGTCCCTCAGGTGTGGATGTCCAGGGATATGTTGGTTTGATAGCCAATCGCGAGTATGACAGTGCAATTGAGTGCATCAAAGAGGAGTTGCCCCTGCCAGCATCTATTGGCCGGGTTTGTCCCCATCCCTGTCAATCGGCTTGTCGTCGCAGTCTGGTTGATGAAAGTATTAACATAGCATGGCTCAAGCGATTTGCAGCCGACAAGGATCTAGCCAAAAGTTCACCCTATCAGCCACCCATTGCCAAAGCAACAGGTAAAAAAATTGCTGTGATCGGTGGTGGGCCGTCAGGACTTTCAGCGGCTTATTTTCTAAGAAGAGCAGGTCATGACGTGGCTGTGTATGAAGCCATGCCAGAATTTGGAGGCATGTTGAAGTACGGTATTCCCTTGTATAGATTGCCAAAGGATGTTCTCTTTTCCGAGGTGGATATCATTCAAAAATGGGTGTTAAACTTTTACCCAACATTTAGAATTGGTAAAGACATTACGCTAGACCATATTCGGAATCAGTTTGATGCCGTTTATGTGGCAGTGGGGGCTTGGAAGAGTGCCCTGCTCAATATACCCGGAATAGATAATAAAAATGTATATGGTGGCATTGAGTTCCTAAACAAATTTGCTATTAATAAACCCATTAAAGTGGGACAAAGAATCGCTGTTATTGGCGGTGGCAACACAGCCATGGATGCTTGCAGAACAGCCATTCGACTTGGAGCAAAAGAAGTCTTTGCAATTTATAGAAGAACGAAAGATGACATGCCTGCTGTTGATGTTGAAATTGAAGAAGCCCAAGAAGAAGGTGTCACTTTTAAATTTCTTAGAAATCCAACTGAAATTATTGATAGTCAGGGGCGTGTCAAAGCCATTCGCCTTGAAAAAAATGGATATAGGTCCAAGTGATGGAACCGGTAGAACAAATGTTATTGCATCTGGTCAAGAAGAAATTCTGGAAGTTGATTCTGTTATTGTATCCATAGGGCAAAAAATAGATATTGGTGGCCTGGAGTCCCTTCTCGTAAATACGAGAGGCAACATAGATGCTGAGGAGAACACATATAGAACCAATCTTGAAGGCGTATTTGCTGGGGGCGACTGTACTAACAAGGGCGCAAGTATTGCCATTGAAGCCATCGCTGAAGGCAAAATGCGGCTCGGGTCATAAACACTTATCTTGAAGGCCATTTAAAAGCCTATCACAAACCTTATAGTGTCGTACAAAAGGATGTGTCCTTAGAGCGTTTTAAGGGAATAACAGTGTGCTCGAGTGTGACCATGGGCCATGTTTCACCAGATATTCGAAAACATAATTTTGAAGAAGTGGTTCATGGATATTCTCAAAAGATGCTCACAGTGAAGCGCATAGATGCTTAGAATGTGGGTGTGGAGACGTTCATGAATGTGATTTAATTAAATATTCTGATGCACACGGCGTCCAGCCAGATCGACTTATGCCTCATGAGCCAGATTTTGATAAAGATAGGTCCCATCCCTTCATACTGAAGGATCAAAACAAATGTATACTCTGTGGAATGTGTGTTCGCATATGTGATGAAGTGATGGACAACAGCGCACTGGGTTTAACAGGTCGAGGCTTTGATACAAAGGTTGAACCAGCCTTTTCAAGGGACTTTAAGAACACAAAATGTATTTCCTGCGGGCAGTGTGTCGGAGTATGTCCTACAGGTGCCCTTCAAGAAAAACTACAAATAGAAAAGTCTGTACCTTTAAAGGCAAAAAAGGACTGAAACAGTCTGTAGTCATTGTAATGTTGGCTGTCGTCTTGAGTTGGAATCACAGGGGAATATGTTGCTAAGAGCTCATCCGGTCAATGAAGACGTTACAAGTGAAGGTTTGCTCTGCGCAAAAGGCAAGTTTGGATTTGACGTGATAGAGAGTGAGACAAGAATTACAAGACCCATGATTCGAAAGAGTGGAGAGTTGCAAGAGGTGAGCTATAATGAAGCTTTCCAGTACATTGCTAAGAAGGCCCAGTCGATTAATTTGCTCTATGGATCAGATGCCTTGGGGCTGTCCGTATCAGATCGATATACCAATGAGACCTTGCATCTTATAAAGACTTTAGCAAGTAAAACCCTAAACACAAAACATGTGTATAGCATTAATGCGAAAAAGTCAGGTCTTGAATATGTCCTTGGCTTGAACGCTTCAACAAATGTCTTAAATGAAATTCATCACACCCCTTTTATCCTTTCGGTGGGTTCTCGTGTTATGGAAGATCATACAGTGGCCGGCCTCAAAATAAGGAAATGCATAAAAAATGGAGGGGTTCTACACCTAATTAGTGATAAAACATCTAAATTAGATGAATGGGCACAGTCGAACATTCGGTTAAAAGGTAACATGACCTTGTCCCATGTCTTAAAGGCTATGGTCAAGTACGTTATTGACAACCACGAAGCCCCTGCATCAATAAGGGCAAACGGACTCGACTCACTTAGAAGGTATGTAGAGAAGAGTGATGTAAGCCAGGATGTTGAAAATCTTACAAGAGCCTATATGGATGCATCAAAAGCCATCATTATATTTGACCAAGAGAGTCTTACAGAAGAAGAATCTGCTCTTGTAGCTGGACTTGCCGTATTAACGGGGCATGTTGGGTCGCCACGAAATGGCATTATACAACTTCGGTCAAATGCCAATGCACAAGGCCTTATTGATATGGGTATAAAGCCAGATGCTGGCATGTTATCAAAACTTATGGAGGCTGGTCATATAAAGGGTCTGTTTGTTCTTGGAGAAAACATTGATCCAAATATTGTCAAGGGGATAGAATTTTTAGCTGTACAAGAAACCCATATGACAAGTATTGCTAAGATGGCTGATGTTATTTGCCAGCCACCATTTTATCGAATCAAGTGGGACAGTGACTTCTCTTGACAGGCGGATTCAAAGGGTCCAAAAAGCCATTGAACCTATTACTGGGTACCAAAACTGGGAAATGATTCAGGCGCTTATGAATGTCTATGATGGACACAGTGCCTTTAAGTCTCATCATGAAATTATGGAGAGCATTGAGAAAGAAATGCCTCACTATCAGGGGTGGTCAAGAAAATCTGGAGATGTATACTGGCCAGTCAAGTCATCAAGAGTCCTATATCAAGAGGCGTTTAGCACAGAATCCGGCTTGGCCAATCTGGACTTTGCTTCTTCTGTTGACAAGCATGTTGACAAGCCACTTGTGAGCGGTTTTAACAACAGCAATCATATAGCACGTGCTTCCAAGCCTACATTGATAAAAAAATTGGTTGATTCATAGCCTTGAATTTGACACTTTAAGATATAATAGTCTGTAGACCGCCGTTTTTTATTGTAGTGGTCTCTAGGTCTATAATATGTCGATGGCATTAGATCCTGGAAATATAGAATCTAGGAGGCTTTGAAGCAGCTATGATACATCTTCTAAAAGTTTTTATTATGAAAATCAGTTCATTGGGCTTCATTATGGCCATGCTTGTGTGGTTTATGGGGCTTCGTGAACTCTTTGTTGAAAAATCTTACAAGGCCTCCCTTATATAGCCTTGGTCATTTGCTTTTCAGCTCTCATTATAGATGAGATCGTATTTTTATATGATGGGCAGATGGAAGTGAAAATGAGAAGCTATTTGGATGAAGAAGGGCTTATATTGCCTTGGCATTATGAATCGGATCGTTTAGAATATAGGGCTTTAAGGCCAAGTGACTGGAAACTTATAAGGGCCTTAAGTCAAGACCCTCAAGTGTATGAATTTGTAGATGATATTGATGAAGCGCTTTCCCGATCAGAATCTAAAAGATGGACTCTTGACCATATGAACTTGGAAAGAACAGCGCTTCGCTGTACCAGAGTCATTGTGGATAAATTTTCGGGGAAAAGCATAGGTGGTCTTGTGATCATAAATGGTCATGAGTTAGAGTACTGGTTCAAACCATCCTTTAGGGGGATAGGGCTTGCTTATGAGGCTGTTAGAGCGTCTATTGATTCTATAGAAGAACACGAGAATCTAGTTCTTTTTGCCAAGTCCTATTTGAAAAATATAAAATCAAGGAAACTCCTTTCGAAAATTGGGTTTGACGAAGTCCCTTCAAACACAAACGAGAAAGAAGAGACTAAAAGTCATTGGGTCTATCATCATGAAAAAAGACGTAACTAAATAGTTGATTTTAATTATGAATGGACCTGCAGATCAAATGCAGGTCTATTTTTATGGTTATATGGGTCAAATGACCCTAATGGTAAAATAACAAATGATATACCAGTTGCTATTTATATTCCATTTTCCACTTGTTGACTTATAAAATATGGAATATACTATATAATGTTATATGAGCGACTTGCAATAAAGAACTTGATTTCATATTTTATCCATTTACATCTATAAGATGATACATTTCCTGGTTGAATTCTAAAGGGATAAAAATGATTGGAAATTATGACTTTGTAAAACGCTTATGACAGGGAATTAGATACATATAGAGATAAAGATATCGAGGTGTGAGAATTGAATAAGAAGGATTTACCATATCTTGTTGTGAGCATCATGCTATTCATTTTGATGAACACACTGATTGGTGGCAATACATTCCCATTTACAGAAGGCGCAGAGCTTAAAATGGATCCTCATGTGAAAATAGCGCCTTATATGGACCTTGAGTCTGGCCTTTATGGTTATATTGATATTAATGGACAGGTCCTTATAGAACCAAGATTTCGATATGCTGAGGCCTTTAACGAAGGGGTCGCAGTGATTGCTGAATCAGATTCCAAAGGGACGAATTATGGATATATAGATAAAAAAGGGGATATTGTGCTTCCACTCCAATACGATTATGCCAGAACTTTTCATGAGGGTTTGGCATTTGTCAGTTACAAGGGCGAGTTAATAGTCGTTAATAAAGCAGGTGACCCTGCTTTTAAGTTGCCGGAAAATATGGTTGCTGGTGACTATGCAAGCGGACTTGCCCCTATGTATCCTGCGGCTGAATCAAAAAAAGTAAGTGTCACATCTGGGTATATCGACCGAAATGGACAAGTGGTCTTTGAAATGCCACAACTTATTGAGGCAGGCTCATTTTCTCAGGGCCTTGCACCAGTTTGTGTAGAAAACGAGACGAATAGAAAATGGGGCTATATCGATCAGACGGGCCAAATGGTGATTGCACCTAAATATGCTCTTGCAGAACCCTTTGTGGATGATGTGGCTGCTGTAGCAGTCTTTGATGAGGATGGCCACAAAAAATGGGGCTACATAGATAAGAGTGGAGCTTTCATAATCCAGCCTATATTTGACAGTGCATTTTCCTTCAGTGAAAACCTTGCAGTGGTCTTTGTAGATGGTCAGGGATATGGCTATATAGACAGGCATGGTCATTTTGTCATTGGTCCAAATTTTGAAATGGCAACATCGTTTTCAGACGGTTTTGCCACCGTACGTGTTTCAAATACGGAATTTCACTGTATCAATAAAATGGAGAGGTGCAATTTAAAGTTAAGAACAAGTTGATTTTCAGCTTTAAATAAGTCAAAATATGCCACACTATTATCCAATTTTCAATAGAGGAGTATGCTATAATGACTGTATTGAAGAGAAGGAGTGGGGAAATGGATTTTCAACAGTTTGGTATGACGACTATAAACACAGCCATGATAATGGCTGCAATTTTATTGCTGCGTGATCGGTTGGCATTAAGAAGAAGGAACGTGGCAGAAAAAATATAAATTTATCTTGGATTTAAAAAGTGACGCTATGAAGCACATTCCATTCTGGAAGCGTAAAAACAGAAAGCGGTCTTTTGTAGCACTGGGTGTTATTGGTGTATTTATGGTTTGGATAGGCATGAACAATATCCAGGCTTTTTATGAAACTTTGATTATGACCTCTATCGCGGGCGCAATGGTGGTTTATATTCGAAAGTTAGATGATAAAAAAGAAATTGCCCTTTACAATAAAGGAATCCTTCATAAAACTGGGTTTTGCATTTTGAGGCCATTTCCGATTACACGGTAGAGGCGTCTGATGAGTATGAGAATGCTAAAGCATACTGGTTGCTTGTTGGGAACACACCTCGGGTTCAAGTGCATGTGGCAAGTGAACACACAAAGGCTTTTGAGAAATACTTGAGAAACAGCATTCGGTTGAATCGAATTTAAGGCAAGGCATAATAAAAACTGTTATAATAAACAAAGATTAAGGGATATCAAGTGGATAAATTGACTGATATCCTTTTCATTTTGCTAAAATTTGATATAATACGAATATACGTTCGATGACTGTTAAGGAGCATATCATGGATTTATTTGGAATCATAAAAGAGGAAAGTTTAAAACAAGATGCTCCATTGGCTGAGAGAATGAAACCTCAGACATTGGAGGATTTTGTTGGTCAAACGCATATATTGTCAGAAGGAAAACTTTTAAATCGTTTAATAAAAGCGGATAAAATAAGCTCCATTATATTTTATGGACCACCAGGTACAGGAAAAACAAGTATCGCCAAGGTCATAGCCAACACGACCAAGTCGGCCTTTGAATCTCTCAATGCAGTGACATCAGGTGTTAAGGATCTAAGGCGAGTGGTGGAACTGGCAGAGAGCAATTTAGGCATGTACCAGCAGAGAACCATCCTGTTTTTAGATGAAATACATCGGTTTAATAAAGCCCAGCAGGATGCCCTCTTGCCTCACGTTGAAAAGGGGACATTGATCCTTATTGGCGCAACAACTGAAAATCCCTATTATGAAGTGAACAACGCCCTAATTTCAAGGTCTATGATATTTCGATTAGAAAGGTTAACGACTTCGGAAGTTAAGCACATCACTAAACGGGCTATTGAAGACAGTACTAGAGGGCTTGGAATGTTAGGCGTCACAATTGATGATGATGCCCTTGATTTCATAGCACAAACATCAGCTGGGGATGCTAGAAAAGCACTCAATGCTATTGAACTGGCTGTTCTTTCAACAAAAAAAGTAGATGGGAGACTGCATATAACAACTGGGATTTTGCAGGAATGTGTTCAGCGAAAGGGCTACTTGTATGACAAGGCTGGTGATAGCCATTATGATGTGGTTTCGGCCTTTATTAAGTCTATGAGAGGCTCTGATCCGGATGGTGCCCTACATTACTTGGCCCGAATGATCTATGGCGGGGAAGATCCTAAATTTATTGCAAGACGCATTGTCATTGCAGCATCTGAAGATGTTGGTAATGCTGATCCAAATGCCCTTGTTGTTGCAACTGCAGCGGCCCAGGCCGTTAATATGATCGGTATGCCTGAGGGACGAATTATTTTGGCTCAGGCAACAACCTATGTGGCGAGTGCACCAAAGTCGAATGCAGCTTATGCTGGTATCAACAAGGCCATGACAGATGTGGACAATATTGATATTGGCAGTGTTCCATATTATTTGAAAGATGGAACCAGCTTGGGCATGAGTAAGAAGAGAGAAGACTGGGGGACTATTCTTATAAGTATCCCCATGACTACGATAATAATTATGTGCCACAACAATACTTGCCAGATGAGCTAAAGAACACCAAGTATTACAAGCCTACAAATAACGGCTATGAAGAAAAGATTAATGCATATTTTGAGACCATTCACAAGGTGCACGATAAGCCAACGGAATAAGGTAAAAATCTGTCAGAAATCAAAGGCTGGCAAGTTTAATAAAACAACCAGTGGAAACTATAGAATAGGCAAATGCCTATTCTTTTTTTATAGAAAATTACTATGAACCTTGAAAATACCATCTTCAGAAAGATTTTAATAAGCGGGACGCCCTTAATATAAATATTTTTAATACGAAGCGCATCAGCATTTAAATACTTTATTAGAAATATATAGAAATTGACTTTATACTGTTTTGGAGTTGAGCGTATACATATGTGAAAATGATTGAAAGGCTGGTTAAAATGTTTATACCAAAAGATGAAATGACGCCACGTGAAAGAATGGAAGCTTTTTCAAAAGGAGAGGCTTATGACAGGGTTCCCTGTTGTCCTTTTACAGGAGAGAGCTATGCCAACCACTTTGGCTATGGACTAGATGAATACAATCATAGTCAGGCCATTATTATTGATGTCATCAAGAAGACTTTTGATATGTTTGAACCAGACAATTGCAGTATCGGACCAGGTCTACATGGTATGCCAGAGGCTATGGGGGCAGAGCTGAGTTTCTTTAAAAATGATATTCCAAGAATCAAGACGCCTAGGCTGAAGACATACGACGAAAATTGACGCGCTTGAAATTGTCGATCCATATAAGGATGGAAGACTGAATATTTACATTGAGGCCCTCAAAGAAATGCAGGCACTTGTAGGACACAAGGTATGTGTTGGAAATACAATTGGTGGCCCCTTTACAACAGCGGCCATGCTTGTTGGGACAGAACGATTTTTGAAGGATTTAATCAAACAAAAAGAATCCATACATAAACTCTTAAAAATAACAACGGAAAGCACCCTTAGATTTATGGATGCTGTCATGGATCTGGGCATACAACCTGGTATGGCAGACCCGATTGCTTCATCACATTTGATCAGCCCACGTATGTACCGTGAATTTGTATTCCCTATACCAAATATGCCAAGATCATATAAAAAGAGGATGGGCAGCGGTGGTGTGCTTCATATTTGTGGAAAGACAAAGCCCATTTGGGACGACATGGTTGCGACAGGCATTGGTGGCTTAAGCCTAGATAATCAGGATGATATTGGTGAACTAAGGACCAAGCATGAGGGGACTGTTACAGTTATTGGCAATGTCGATCCTGTTTCAGTAATGAAGTATGGCAAGAAAGAAGATATATATGAAGCAGTAAAAGTGTGCTGTGATAAGGCGCTTGGAAGCCGTTCGGGTTTTGTTCTGGCAACAGGATGTGACATTCCTATTGGGACACCCCCTGAAAATGTAAAACACATGCTGGATGCAGCAAGAATCTACGGAAATATGAGATAGGATAGGCTCTGGTCAAGTCTATATGGGAGATTAAGAAAGAGGTTCGTATGAATAAGCAAACCCTATTTGAGAGTATTAAAGAAAATCTGATTGAAATGGATGAGGACAAGGTTGTTGAACTTTGTGAGCAGTCGCTTCAAATGAAAGTTCCCCCTCTTGAAACCATAAATGAAGGCCTTATAAAGGGCATGGATGAAGTGTCTAGGCTTTATGAGGAGGAAGAGTATTTTCTTCCTGAAATACTAATGTGTGCAGACGCCATGAATAGTGGTCTGGAAGTGGTACAGCCCCATCTGGACAAGAACACCATGACCCAGCCTCTACGGGTGGTCATTGGTGTTGTAGAAGGAGACACACATGATATTGGGAAAAATTTGGTTCGTATTTTAATGGAAGCTTCAGGGATGGAAGTTCATGATTTGGGTCGGGATGTACCACTTGAAAGCTTTGTTACAAAGGCTGTGGAGATCAAGGCAGATGTCATTGTCATGTCTACACTCATGAGCACGACAATGGATGGCATGAAGAAGGTTATTGCCATGCTTGAAGAAAAAAACATTCGAGACCAATTCAAAGTCTTCATTGGCGGAGGTCCCATCTCTCAGTTTTATGCAGATAAAATTGGTGCAGATGTCTATACAAACGATGCCAGTGAAGCAGTGCGAATGGCAAAGCAGATCGCACTAGAGACTTTAAACAGGAATAAAAGAGAGGTCAATTAAAGTGGACGTACATACCGAAAAGTCAAGACTCCTTAACATACTGAATGGACAAAGCGTAGACAGGCCATCTGTTATATGTCCTGGAGGCATGATGAATGCTGCCGTGACAGAAGTCGTAGAGCCATTATTAAATCACGTGGTGGAAGGGGAAACCACAATATTCATTCCAAAGACATGGTCGAAGCGGCAAGACGTGTTCATGACCAAACTGGTTTTGAAAACTATGGTGTCCCATTTTGTATGACAGCTGAAGTGGAGCCTCTTGGGATTCAAACGGACTATGGTGATGCCTTCATGGAACCCAGAGTCACCCAGTATACGGAACTATCTATTGATGCGATCGTTCGAAAGGGCCGTGTGAATGTCCTTGAATATCCACGAATGAAAGCGGTTGTGGAAGCCATTGATCTATTGAAGAATGAAAGTATACCAGTAATCGGTAATATTACGGGTCATATTAGTACAGCGTCTTCGGCTGTTGACCCCAATGTGTTTTTTAAGTCACTCATAAAAAACCCATGGACAGCCATGCCTTATTGGATTATATCAATGCCTATCTCATCGAATATGCGAAAGAAATGGTTCGTGCTGGGGCGGATATAATTGCTATTTCAGATCCAACAGCAACGGGAGAAATACTTGGTGAAAGAATGTTTCGAGCCTTTGCACTGCCATACTATAAGGTCTTTTTAGAGGCGCTTCGTCCTTTAGGTATTCCTATTATATTTCATATGTGTGGCAAATCTTCAAATGTTATAGAAGCTATGAATGAAGCAGGGTTTCAGGCGCTTAGCTTTGATTCAGTCGTCAATATGAAAATGGCAAGAGAAAAAGTGAACTGTTGTTTGATGGGCAATGTCAATACACAGGCCCTTAATTTTGAGTCCTGTGAGAAAATTGAATCCCTCGCAAAGACAGCTCTTGAGTCTGGGGTGGATATTGTTTCTCCGGCTTGTGGTCTAGGCATGGGGACTCCAGTTTCCAATATTCGGGCCATGACACAATATGTAAAAGCGTATAGGGGTTAAGACAATGATTCAAGCCACTATCATAAATAAGGATGGTTCACAGGAGCAAGTCTCCTATAAGGCCGATAAAATATTGTTGTCAGAAATTCTGAATATGCAAAGCCACCAGATTGAGACGCCTTGTGGCGGTAGCGGAGTATGCGGAAAATGTGTGGTTTATGCCCAAGGTGACTTATCTAGCCCCAGTCGTCTTGAAGAGGAGCTTGGGCTAATCAGTTTAAATCGCAGGCTGGCATGCACAACTTATGCTATGGGTCAGGTTATAATCAAGCCACTGGAATCAAAAGCAAGGTTTGAGGATGTCCTATATGTACCAGAACCTTTGCCTGAACCTCTGCCTGAACATCTACCAGAAGATACGTGTGATGATTATACGGATGCAAAAGTTGCTCAGGCATGTGTTCCAGGGACAAGGATGGTTAACATAGCCATAGATGTTGGCACGACAGGCGTAAGTGCAGAACTCATTGATGTGGCTCAAAAAAAAGACCATAGGGCGTGCATCCATGCTAAACCCGCAGGCCAGGTATGGTCATGATGTCTTAACACGTATAGGCCATGCCAGAGATCAAAAAAACGGGACAAGAGAACTCAGCCAAGCCATAATTGAAGGCTTAAACCAACTTGTCTTAAAACTTGTTTTAGATCACAAAGAAAAAATCAAAGACAATGTTAAAAAAGATTTCAAAGAAGAAGAGATTTTCGTGGACAAAATATATGTTGCCGGCAATACAACCATGCAACATTTAATATGTGAAATCAATCCTGAACCGATAGCCATAGCCCCGTATAAACCAGTTTTCCTAGAAGCGAAGAAAAAGGCGTTTACTCCGGATGTAAAAATAAAGACCAGGAGACATATGACCCTATTGCCATCAGCCTCAGCTTATATAGGAGCAGATATTACCGCTGGTATATTTGGAACGGATTTTCATAAACTCAGTCAATATCAAGTTAAAGAGGCCAATAAGAATATCTTGTTTATTGACATTGGAACAAATGGCGAAATCGTCATGAACAGTAGAAATGGACTCTATGCCACATCGACTGCGCTGGACCAGCCCTTGAAGGCATGAATATTGCTTGTGGAATGCGCGCACAGTCCGGTGCAGTAGATAGATTCTCTATTAATGATGAGGGCCTATTCGAATACACAACTATTGGAAAGTCAGAGGCCACGGGCATATGTGGCAGTGGGCTTATTGATATTGTGGCAGAACTTGTCGACAAGGAAATTGTACTGGAAAACGGACGATTCAATAAGTCAATGGATTTGAAATATAAAAGCAAATTTCAAGATAAAAAGTTCTATATAGGGGAAAATATCTATTTGTCTCAAAAAGATATTAGACAAATTCAATTGGCGAAAGGGGCAATTGCAACTGGCATTGAGCTTCTTTACAAAGCCAGTCACGAGGCAGTGGATGACTGTATAGAGATTATAGTTGCGGGCTCTTTTGGCTATCACTTGTCAGAAAAGAATATTCGAAAAATCGGGCTCATT
>LQAG01000335.1_pt1 | contig 15312 bp, 23 predicted proteins | sample 1535801 | NCBI WGS metagenome assembly LQAG01 (sample SAMN04331584, study PRJNA305678) | bioreactor metagenome | isolation source: bioreactor_3 inoculated with Wadden Sea sediment 1st replicate of a... | place: Germany:Bremen | reverse complement strand
CGCTCACGGCCATGGCCCGGTGCACCAGCGGCGCCCCACCGATATCCAAAACAGATACGGGTGGGGCTGAGCACATTCACCAGCACCCCTTTGACCAGAGCATTATGACCCACCATCTCCGGTCCGATCTCCAGAACCTGGGTTTTATCGCGTGAATCCCCATACGGAACACCACCACGCCCCCACCAGAGAAATCCCCCCAGCACCGCCTCAAAATCAGCCATGGTGGACAAAATCCCCACCGATACCAGCACAATGGGCAGATCACTGATCAACGGTGCCAGGGCCACCCGGATTCCTGCTCCCACATGGTGCCGCAGGGTTTCCGAAACCACCAGCGTCAGCAAAGGCCCGGGGGCAAGCCCGGCAGACAGGCCCAGTACCAGGCCCATAAACAAAAAATGGCTCATGTTCTCCATTCAGGCATACGTTCGGGCCAAACATGGTTACCGATGACCATATCACCGGATTCCGGAGCCCCGCATACGGCGGGCCCAGCCGCTTCCTGGCCGGCGGACGGAATCATCCCACCCGGATTGTTTCCTTTAATTTGACACAGACCCATTAATGCGCCTGACAATTGTCTGGGCAGCATCAGGATCCAGCGCAGATCATCTTTTCTGTTTACAAATGTCTCCACCATTTTTCTTTATCCGTTCCCGGATTCTTCCCGGGCTTCATCGGGTTTCATGCTCAGCCATTCCCCCGACCGTTGCTTCTCAAAGATCTGTGTGTCATTTGGATTCATCCGATCCAGGCCGAAAAAATTTGTATCAGTCCCGCTTTTGATTGTAAAGTTTTTTTCAATCCTTACCAGTCAGGCTTCCGATCTCATTTTTTCAGGTTGACTTTTGGTTCGGATGGGCATAGGTAAAAAAATTTGTCACAATTTTAGATAAAAGGGATGACGTTTTGCCATGAACATGCAGCTTCAATCCCGGCTCACGGGTCCGATCCACCGCATCGTCGTTAAGGTGGGTTCCGGTGTGCTGACCCGAAAAAACAGCCTGAACATCGACATCATCGAAAGCCTGTCCGGTCAGATCTGCCGGTTGTTCGATCGGGGCATCCAGGTAATTCTGGTGTCCTCCGGCGCCATGGCCGCGGGCGTCACCAAACTGGGGCTGTCCAAACGACCGTCTGAAATTCCCAAACGTCAGGCCGTATCCGCCATCGGCCAGGCCGACTGATCCGAGAATGGGAAAAAGCCGTGGAAACCTGCGGCAGAAAAGTAGCCCAGCTGCTGCTGACCCGAAGTGATCTGTGTGACCGGGTACGGTACCTCAACGCCAGAAATACCATTAACACCCTTTTGAACTGGCAGGTGCTGCCCATCATCAACGAGAACGACACGGTGGCGGTCAAATCCCTTCAGTTCGGGGACAATGACAACTTAGGCGCCATGATCACCATGCTCATGGACGCGGATCTCATGATCAACCTCACGGACATTGGCGGACTGTATAACAAAGATCCCCGGCTTCATAACGATGCGCAGCTCATAAGGGTGGTGGACAACCCCGGGGCCCGCATCGAAGAGATGGCCGGCACCATTGCCGGCCCTCTGGGCACCGGGGGCATGAAAACAAAAATCACGGCAGCCCGGAAACTGACCACGGCCGGGATCCCCAAAATCATTGCCTGCGGATTCACCCCGGATATCCTGCTGTCCATTTTTGAAAACACGTTTGACGGCACCTATTTTGTTCCCAAGGCGGAAAAGCTCAACTCGAAGAAAAAGTGGATCGGCCTGACATTGCAGCCCAAAGGACGGATCACCATTGACACCGGAGCCAAAAATGCCGTGGTCCGGCAGCACAAAAGCCTTTTACCGTCAGGTATTGTCCGGGTGGATGATTATTTTGACGTAGGTGATCCCGTGGAGTTCATGGATCAGGACAACCATGTTCTGGGAATGGGTCTGGTGAACTACAATGCCACGGATGTGCTGAAAATCATGGGATGCCAGACGAGCCAGATCAAAGAGCGGCTCGGATACCGGTCCTATGACGAGGTCATTCACCGGGATAACCTGGTGATCACAGCCGATCCGGAGTGAAGCAATCACTCTCACCCTTAAACCCATTGCAACCCAGGGAGATATTCCCATGTCCATTGAAACGCAGATTGCGGATATTGCCGCCACCGCCAGAAACGCCACCAAAATCATGGCCTCGGTGCCCAGAAAACAGAAAGATGCGGCTCTGACAGCCATGGCCGGGCTGTTGAAAACACACGCCGGATCCATTCGGGAAGAAAACGCCAAGGATGTGACCTCAGCCAGAGAAAACCGACTGTCATCCGCCATGATCGATCGGCTCACCATCACGGACACCACCATCACCGCCATGGCCGACGGTTTGGAATATATAGCCGGCCTGGATGATCCGGTGGGAACCCTGTCAGATTCCAGTATCCGCCCCAACGGCCTGGAAACCGCCCGGATGCGGATTCCTTTAGGGGTGATCGGCATTATTTACGAATCCCGGCCCAATGTCACCGTAGATGCGGCCGGCCTGTGCCTGAAAGCCGGCAATGCCGTGATTCTTCGGGGCGGTTCCGAAGCGCTGCATTCCAATCTGGCCCTGGCAAAGATCATTGCCCAGGGACTGGCCAAGGCCGGGCTGCCGGATGCCGCAGCCCAGGTGGTTCCGGTGCGGGACAGAGAAGCTGTGGATATCTTGTTGAAACAGGAAGCCCTGGTGGATCTGATCATTCCCCGGGGGGGGAGGGATTGATCCGCCATGTGGTGGCCCATTCAACGATTCCGGTGCTCAAGCACTACAAAGGGTGTGCCACGCCTATGTGGATGACACGGCGGACCCGGATATGGCCGTGGCGATCTGCGTCAATGCCAAAGCCCAGCGGCCGGGCGTTTGCAATGCCCTGGAAACCCTGCTGGTACATGAAGCCATCGCTCCGATGATTCTACCCAAGATGCACGCCGCCATGACCCAGGCCGGGGTCGCATTGAGAGGCTGTGACACCAGCTGCCGGATATTGACCGACATTCAGCCGGCCACGGAAGCGGACTGGCCGGCTGAATATCTGGATCTCATTCTGGCGGTCCGGGTAGTGCCCGATATGGATGAGGCCATTGCCCACATTGGCGCATACGGCTCCAATCACACTGAAGCCATCATCACCACCGACTATGACAACGCCCGGCGGTTTGTGCGGGAAGTGGATGCGTCCCTGGTGATTGTCAACGCCTCCACCCGGTTCAACGACGGCGGGGAACTCGGGCTGGGAGCCGAAATAGGCATCTCCACCTCCAAGTTGCACGCATACGGCCCCATGGGCATCCGGGAACTGACCACCACTAAATTCGTGGCCTGGGGGACGGGTCAGGTAAGGGCCTGACCCGCCTTTGCTTACATTTGATTAATCCTGATACTTAAAGGACAGACGGATGTTGGTGCGAAACTGGGCTGGTTTGCCCTCTTCGATTTGATGTCCAGCTTCTGCACCTCGGCGATCCGAAGATCCCGAAGGGACCCGGAAGCTTGGCAATGGCTTTGTTGGCTGCATCTTCCCAGGACGTGGTGCTGGCACCCACCAGATCGATAACTTTGTAGACACTGTCGCTCATGATGGAACCTCCTTTGATAATGGATTTAAAAATACGGGTACCGCTGGAGCGCAGTATGAATAGCAGGCGTTAAACAACCGGATCAGATGATTTTCAACTCAGACCTGTCAAATATATCCGGGAACGACCATGGATGTCAAAACATTTCTACAGATTTCGCCCCGGTCGGACGGTCACCCGCAAAAAGCCAGCATCAGCCAAGTGACCCCGACCGCCCCTAAAACCGGCACGATAATGCCGCCCCTGAACAGGCCGAAGACCAGGGTGAATCCCATGCCGGCCAAGGCCGCAGCCGGTAGTTCAGGCGTGGCGGTCAAAACGCCGGGGACAATCAATGCGCCGATGGCAGCCACGGGAATGGCTTTCAAGAACGTGTTCACCCGGTGGGGAATGCGCAACCGGGTTAGCAACAGAAGCGGCATAAGGCGAGGGATATAGGTGACGGCAGCCATGGCGACAATCAGTGGAATCAGGGTCTCATTCACTGATGACCTCCTTTTTTTTCGGCGCGAGCATTGCCCCCCCAAAGGCCACCAACAGGATACAGACGATAATGGTCCACCCGGCGGGCAGCAGATCCAGCCGGATCAGTAACGTGTTCAGGCCGGCCGACACCACTGCCAGAAAGACCGTCTGCCGGGATGATTTCAAAGCCGGAAGCAGAATGGCCAGCAGCAGGGCGTACAACGCCACACCCATGCTCTGGGTCAGGATGTCGGGCAGAAATCCGCCCAGAACGAATCCGCATACGCTTCCAGCTACCCATCCGGACCAGGCCGTCAATTCCAGAAAAAAATAAACTCGGGAGTCAAGTTCCCCTTACGAAAAGACAACACGGAAAACACTTCATCGGTCACGCCGAATGCCAGCAGAAAATAGGTTTTTCTGGCCAGATTTCTGAGCCGGGTGGACAGATAGGCACTCATAAGAAAATGCCGGAAATTCACCAACAGGGTGGTCAGAATGATTCCCCTGGGCCCATACCGGTCATCAGCAGATTCAAGGCAATGAATTGACTGGCCCCGGCAAACACCACGGCGGAAAACAAAAATGCCTCCATAAGGCTGGTACCGCACCCTTTGGCCAGAATGCCAAAGGCCACCGCCGCTGGGAAATACCCGATAAAAATGGGGATACCGGCCTGGACTGCGTGGCGGATTTCCATCCGGCCGGCATTGACTCTTTCGGATGAATGGATCATTGAACTGAAACCTCCGGCAAACCGTCTAATTCCGGGCAGTTGAATTTTTTTTCAAAAAGGCATTAACGGCATTGAAATAGGTTTCGAACCCGGAAATTGTGTTATGCCCGGCCCCGTGGACCGGCACCAGTTTTTGGGGCCGGCAAGCCGCTCATACAGCCGATGGGTATGCCGATAAGGTATGACTTCATCGTCCAGAGCTACCAGGATTAACGCCGGACAGATGATCCGGTGGGCAAAGTCTATGGTCCGGTGCCGGTCCTCCAATACCAGATTCACCAGCCAGGAGGGGTAATACGCCCCTGCCACCGCCTGGATGCTGTCAAAGGGACAGGTGAGAATCAGTTTGTCCAAACCCCGCTCCAGAGCCAGCCAGGCCGCCATGGATGATCCCAGACTCCGCCCCCAGGCCGCACAGTCGGCTGAGTCGAGATCCAGTCGGTCCGCCATCTCGTCATAGATGGCCAGCGCATCAGACTTGAGGCGGTCTTCGGTGGGAGATCCGCTGCTCCGGCCATATCCCCGGTAGTTGACCAGAACCACATTGGCATTCAGGCGGACGGAAAAATCCCTCAGGTTTACAGACACCTCTTCGGCATTCCCACCAAAGTAGAACACCGTGGGCAAATGGACCAGGTCTTTTTTCACCAGCCATCCATGCAGCACGGTGTTCTTCCCCACAGCGATTTGAATCGCTTCCGCCTCCGGGATCCGGGCCGTGATCTGTGCCAGCTGTTCCGGGGTTGTTTTCACCGGAAATAGAGCAGTTTCTGGAAAGCACATACCGTGTGAGCAGAAACACCAGCACTGCGATGACTATGATTGCAGGAATTCTCATGTTTCCTCCATTCAGTATCTTTCTTTTTGTGGGTAAAATATAACAGAATACAACAGTTGAAAAGGAAAATTCCTGTCATCTCCCTGATCGGCTTGATTTGGGTTCCCTTTTTTAGTAGTAGTAAGAGATCTGTCCAACCAGGGAGTCTGGTGCCCGACCCGTTGCTAACCATCATGTGTCCGCCGGCTTCCGAAAAAGGGAAAAACACGTGAACGTCGTCTATCTGGTCATCGTTGCTGCCATTGGGGGCATTGCCGTGGCCCTCCAGGGCCAGCTGATGGGAAGCATCGACAAACAGGCCGGCACCCTGGAAAGTATCTTTGTCACTTATGGCAGAGGCGGTTTCTCATCGGCATCATCACGATTCTGCTGCGGGGCGGAAGCCTGTCCGGTCTGACCCAGGTGCCTGGTATACCCTTTTGTCAGGTCCCATGGGCCTGATACTCATCGCGGCCATCGGATACGGTGTTCCACAGCTGCTCTCATCGATCAGTTCGGCCTGTCCGGGGCAAAGGTCCGGCCCATCACCCTGTCCCGGATTTCGGGAATGCTGGTGATGTTTCCGGGAATCTGGCTGGTTATGCGATGACAGAGCCCAATGCCTGCCCCATACCTTTGGCCCCATCGCCACCCTGTATACCTGCTTTAAGGAAAAATTCGGTATTCCCCGGCAGATGAACCTGGTGCCGGCCGCTCCCGGCCGTCTGGTGTTTCACCCGCCATATGCTGACATGGACGCGGTTCGGGAACTGGAAACTTTTTCCCATCTCTGGCTGGTATTCATCTTTCATCAGACATTGGAAAGGCCCTGGTCCCCCTGGTCAGGCCCCCGCGCATGGGCGGGAACAAAAAAACCGGTGTGTTTGCCACCCGGTCCCCGTTTCGGCCCAACCCCATCGGTCTTTCCGCCGTAAAACTGGAAAGAGTGGAACATACCGACAGCGGCCCTGTGCTACACCTGTCCGGTGTTGACATCCTGGATGCCACACCGGTTCTGGACATTAAACCCTATATCCCATGGGCAGATGCCATATTTCATGCGAACGGCGGATTTGCCGGCACCCGTCCTGATCCCCGGCTTCAGGTCGTCTTTTCTCTAAAAGCCCAACGACAGTGCGAAAAACGGGCGGACAGAATTCCTGATCTGGCCACGTTGATCACTCAGATACTGAAAAACGACCCCCGTCCCGGTTATCATGCCGGATCAACAAAAAAAAAAGGGAAAATCTACGGCGTTCGTATTTATGATCTGGATGTGAAATGGGAGGTCACCGGAACCCTTGCCCGGGTTTTATCGCTGGAATCCACCAAATAAAAACAGACGGATCATTGGATTTGAACCGACTCAGGAGGAATGAATTTTCCGACAAGATCGAACAGATCCTTCAACATATAAGGCTTGGCAAGTACTGCATCAAACCGGGCATCGTCCATGAGCCAGGGCGTGCCTGACATGGCAATGACCGGCACACGGTCTCCCTTGATCAATCTGACTTCCTGCAACACTTCGTCACCGGACATCCTGTTCATCCGCATGTCCGTGATTACCAGGCCGTAGTCACCGTTCCTAAGTTTTTCGATCCCTTGTTCCCCGTTTACAGCGGTATCCACCTGATACCCCTTCCTGGTCAATGCCATTTCCAGCATTTTCAAGATGGCTGTTTCATCATCGATGACCAGTACCCTGGGAAGAGGCGATTCTCTATCACTCATTTACACGTTCCCTGTCCAGGAGATTTAGATGACACCATTTATCATGCAGTAAACATTAAATAAATCTACCATACGCCAGTCTCTATCAAACTTCAACAATAAATACGCCTAAGCCATGTCCCATCCCTCTTCCACCCCGTGGCAGGACACAAAACCACCGTTGGAAAGCTCATTAAGGCGGGGAAATTCCTGCCGGCACCGGTCTCTTGCAAAAACGCACCGGCCGTGGAACACACATCCGGACGGCAGATTCACCGGCGTGGGCACCTCCCCCTTGAGCTTGATATGTTTGGCTTTTTTCTCGCCCAATTTGGGAATGGCAGACAATAACGCCCGGGTATAGGGATGCCGGGGGGATTCAAACAAATCCTTTGCAGACGCAAGCTCACACAGGGTCCCCAGGTAGAGAACCGCCACCCTCGAGCTGATATGATGGACCACCGAAAGATCATGCGTAATGAACAGATAGGTCAGGTCATGCTGTTCCCGCAGATCCATCAGCAGGTTCAGGATCTGGGCCTGGATGGACACATCCAGGGCGGACACCGGCTCGTCCGCGACGATGAACTGCGGATCAAGAACCAGGGCCCTGGCAATGGAGATGCGCTGACGCTGGCCTCCAGAAAATTCATGAGGATACCGGGTGATCCAAGCCGGATCCACCCCTACCTGTTCCATGACAAAAGCCACCTTGTCCTCGGCTTCCCGGGACGTCATTTTCGGGTTGTGGAACCGCAACGGTTCTTCCAGGGTCTGGCGAACGGTTTTTCTGGGATTCAACGATGCATAGGGGTCCTGGAAGATCATTTGCATTTCCGACGATAAGGCAGCCATTGTTCATGGGATAGATGATCAATGCGCTGGCCGTCGTAAATGACCTTGCCGGAATTGGGCCGATAAAGTCCCAGGATCACCCGGGCCAGGGTGGATTTGCCGCATCCGCTTTCTCCCACCACACTCAGGGTTTCACCTTTATTGACAAACAAAGACACATTATTCACTGCCTTGACAGTGGTTTTTTCCAGGTGGATACCACCTTTGAAAGCCAGCTGATCCAGAAAACCGCCGGAAATATCAAAATGTTTAACCACGTTCTCTACAGTCAATAAAGAGATCTGATGCGTTGTCATTGATTTTTTACATCCTATTTCATGTGACAGGCGGCCATAATGCCGTTTTGTTTTTCTTCCAGGACCGGGGTTTTTTGAGTACAGATCTTTTCCGCAAGTTCACACCTGGGATTAAAGGCGCATCCCGGCGGAATATTGGAAAGGGTTGGCATCATGCCCGGAATCTGTTTGAGGTCTTTTCCCGGTTCAATGGCGCCGGGGATCGACCCGATAAGACCGATGGTATATGGATGGACCGGGTGGTGAACCACGGTTTCCGTCGGCCCGTATTCAATGATCTTGCCGGCATACATCACTGCGATTTTCTCGGTTACCTGGGATACCACGCCCAGATCGTGGGTAATGAGGATCAGTCCCATTTTTTCGACTTCGCACAATTCCTGGAGCAAATCCATGATTTCGGCCTGGATGGTGACATCCAAAGCGGTTGTGGGCTCATCTGCAATAATAATGGCCGGGTCCGCCAGAAGGGATATGGCAATGATGATCCGCTGACGCATACCCCGGACAATTCATGGGGGTATTGAGACAACCGTTTTTCAGGAGACGGTATATACACTTTTTTTTAGTTTGTCCAAAGCGATGACACGGGCCTGAGCTTTGGATATGTTCCGGTGGGCCCGAAGGGTTTCAATCATCTGGAACCCGATGGTATACACTGGGTTCAAGGTCATCATGGGATCCTGAAAAATCATGGAGATCCGGTTTCCCCGGATTCTGCGCATCCGGGCTGCAGAATAGGCGGAAATTTCATTGCCTTCAAAATGGATACTGCCCCTGGAAATATAGCCGGGCTTGGAGATGAGATTGATGATGGCAAACCCGGTGACTGATTTGCCGGCACCGCTTTCTCCCACCAGGCCCATACGCTCCCCCGGATCCAGTGTAAAACTGGCACCGTCGATGGCTGTAATATCTCCGGACCGAAGGGCAAACTTTACTTCCAGATCCCGGACTTCTAAAAGATGAGACATTGTAACCTTATGATTATCCTTTGTATAATTTTGGATTAAGTACGTCCCGGAGCCAGTCCCCCAAAAGGTTGATCACCAGGACAAAAAGCACCAGCCAAAGCCCCGGCATCACAGTGATCCACCAGGACCCGGAAAAGAAAAATTCCTGCCCGGCCCGGATAAGCGATCCCAACGACGGTTTTGTGACCGGCATGCCCAGCCCCAGAAATGACAAAGCTGCCTCACTCATGACCGCGTTGGCTACCTGAATGGTGGAGATAACCATCACCGAGGTCAGGGCATTGGGAAGAATATGGCGGAACATGATGGTACGCTGGGGCAGACCGATGACCCTTGCCGCTTCCACATATTCCTTGTTTTTTCCCCCATGACCGATGCCCGGATGGTCCTGGCAAACATGGGCCAGTTGGACAGACCGATGATAATGGTCAACAGCGGTATGGCCAGCTTCTCAAAGCTGCCGGCACCAAATACCACCTGAAAGATGGCGCTCATGAAGATGGCCACCATGAGATAAGGAAAAGAAAACTGAATATCTGCCAGGCGCATGAGGATGGCATCGATTTTGCCTCCCAGATATCCTGCCATAAGCCCTAAGACAATACCGATGGCCGCCTGGATGGCCACAGCTCCAAGACCGATGATAATCGATGTCCGCAGCCCGTAGAACATCGTGGACAGCATATCCCGGCCCTGGTTATCTGTTCCCAGGGGAAATTCCATAGATCCCCCGTCCATCCACATAGGAGGAATCTCTGAATTCATGATGTCAATGTTGGCGGAATCGTAAGGGTTCATGGGGGAGATCCAGGGAGCGGCAAACGCGATCACCAAAAAACATCAGAATGACAAAGCTTGACATGGCCACCATGTCCCGCCTGAAACTGTACAAAAAATACGATTCTTTAAATTTCTGTAATTTTGTTTTCATTTGGTTCCTGCTATCCTGACCGTGGGATTGATGAAGCCGTAAAGGATATCCACCACCGTATTAACCACCACAAACAACGCCGCCACCACCACCAGATAGGCAATAAGCAGGGAGAGATCTGCCCGGTTCACCGCTTCCAGAAACATGAATCCCATGCCCGGCCACTGGAATACCAGTTCTGTTAGCAGAGTAAAGGCAAACATGATCCCGATCTGGATCCCGAACACCGTGATCACCGGCAGCAGGGTGTTCTTGAACGCATGGACCAGCCAGACCCGCCGGGGCGACAGACCTTTGGCCCAGGCATATTTGATATACTCGGTTTCCAGCACCTCCATCATTTCAGAGCGAATCAAGCGGATAAACAGGGGCAGCATGAGCGTGGACAAGGAAATACAGGGCAGGATCAGGTGCTTGAGCCCGTCAATGGTCAAAGCCCGGTCATCCAGAAACCGTTGCCGAACAGGTCAACGGTTTCTCCCCTACCGTAGGAAGGCAGAATCCGCCAGTGCACCGCAAACAGATAGATCAGCAGGATGGCGGTTAGAAACACGGGCATAGACACCCCCAAAGTGGAAAAGCTCATGGTGAACCGCGAAAGCAAACTTCGGGGCTTTAACGCGCAATACACTCCCAGAGGCAAAGACAGCACAATGATGATTAACGCTGTCCCCAGGACCAGCTCAATGGTGGCAGGCGCATGGCTGCCGATCACCTCAAGGTTGGGTTTGTTGTATAAAAAAGACCGCCCCAGATCCCCTTTGGTCACAGCATTTTTGACGAATCGGCCGTACTGCACCAGAAACGGATCATTCAGCCCCATTTTTGTCAGCGATCTGCTGCCGCTCTTCCGGGGTGACCCGCTCCCCCACCAAGTCTCGGACCGGATCACCAAACTGATTTTTATGGCAAACACAACCAGGCCGATGACCAGCATGACCACCACGGCCTGGAGAATCCTACGTATAATAAATGCAAACATCGATGGTATCTTTGTCCGGAAAGGTTAACACTGCCGTCCCTAAAAAATGATCCGGAACGGCAGTGACAGGGTTAAGCTGTCCACACGACAGCCGTTTTTTATCCGGCAATCGGATCTTATTCAATCACCAGGTCCCCGATATATGGATAGTTCTGGGAATTGATGACCGGTTGTGCAAGGACGTTCTTTTTCACGCCGTAGGAATGGTTCTGCCAGTGATACGGCACAAAGGCGGCATCATCATATAGAATTTGCTCGATCTCCTGAAGAATTGCCGTACGCTTCTCCAGGTCGGTCTCTGACTGGGCCGCGATGGTCAACTCATCCACTTTGGGATTGCAGTACCGCTGTTATATTGGCCGTAACCGGTTTCCGCATTGGGCACATGATCAAAAATTCGGAAAAATTACCGGAGTCGTCCGTATCGGAGTGCCACCCGATCATCATCATATCGGCAGCCTGGCATCGAATTCATTCCAGTACTGGGCCTTAGGCATGGTTTTCAGGTTGACCTTGATACCGATCTTTCCCAGCATCTGGGCGGTGGCCTCAGCGATCTTGGCATCGTTAACATACCGGTTGTTGGGGGCCATCATGCTGATTTCAAACCCATTTTCATACCCGGCCTCTTTCATGAGAGCCTTGGCTTTGGCCAGATCATATCTGGGCTTGAGGGATTCCTTGTAGCCGAGATAGCCTTTAGGTCCCTGCTGGGCCGCCACGGTGGCCGTACCCTTCATAATTTGTTTAACGATGCCTTCATTGTTCACTGCATGGACAATTGCCTGGCGGACCCTGACATCCTTGAATGCCTCCACCCGGTTAGGGTTCATCTGAAAAGTGATGATCCGGCCACCATTGATGTTCACCAGCTTGACTTTTTCATCATTCTGAATTCTGGCAAAGTCCTGGGGGGCACCGGAGAGATCCAGTCCACTCCGCCGGACAGCAGGGCTGCCACGCGGGTGGCGTTTCCTTGATAGGGGTGAGGATGAATTCTGTGACGTTACCCGGGCTGTTTTTATCCCAGTAATCGGCAAACCGTTTCATTTCCAGCACCACATTGTGCTGACGATTGGTGACGATGAACGGTCCTGTGCCGGAGGCGTTGTTCAAGGCAAAGGACTCACCGATCTTTAAAATAGTGTCCTTGGGCTGGCCATTTTCATCGGTACCGGTATAAAATTCGGAGTCCATGGCAAAGAAATAGGTCGCCATGTTGAGTACCAGAGGATACGCTTTTTTGGTTTTGATATCCACGGTGTAGTCATCGACGATGTAACATCCGTCAAAGGGTTCCAGCAGGCCTTTGAAATCCACACTCTTTCTCATGCGGTCAAAGGACCATTTACATCTTTTGCAGAAAAGGTATTGCCACTGTGGAACTTGACCCCTTTCTCAGGTGGAACCGCATGGTCAGGTCATCCTGCCGTTCCCAGCTGGTGGCCAGACGGGGTTCGAAATCCATGTCCTGGGTCCAGCGTACCAGGGATCAAACACCCAGTGGGACAGCTGAAGCATGCCACCGGAAAGTTGTACCTGGGGATCCAGGGAGACAGGGTCGGCATCCAGTCCCATTTTAAGGGTTTTTGCCCCGGCGGATGCCGTAATAGTAACAGCCATAAGAATACATAAAAAGCCCGAAAGTAATTTTTTCATTCTCATCCTCCAAATTATGGTTAATCGTCACTCATGCGCTCCCGACACACGCGAATCAAACACATGTGTCAAGTCACTTACATACTCACAGATCTTAACTAGTCAGAGTTACCAAAAATAATGACTCGGTCAAGCAATATCGTTATTTTAAAAATAATCATTGACAGTGACAAAATTCCATGTAATGAATGAGTATTCATTTTATTCGAATCAGGGGTTCACTGCACAACTGCCATGGATTCTTTTTGACTATGAGATACAACAGTTTATTTTAATTTAATATTAAGTGTTTTGAATCAACCCTTTTTCATGGGCACTGCCGTTTGAATGCAGGATTTTATAAAATGAGCAACTGTTCAGTACCCATGACAGGCATTCACATCAGGAGGATCATTCTATCATGACACAGGTAATTTCAGACCGGCGGGATATCGAATTTGTCCTGCACGAACAGCTCGATGCCCAATCCCTGTCCAAACTGTATGACGGATTTGCGGATTTCAACAAGAAAACCATTGATCTGGTGATTTCAGAGGCCAGAAACTTTGCGGTCAAGGAACTGCTGCCGGCCAACAAAGAAGGCGACCAGGAGGGCTGCCGGCTGGAAAACGGCAAAGTGACGACACCGGAAGCGTTTAAACGGCTTTTGAACTGTTCAACGAAGGCGAATGGCTGGCAGTCACCGAAGATCCCGAATGGGGCGGCCAGGGTATGCCCCGGACCGTGGCATCGGCAGTTGCCGAATACTTCAACGGGGCCAACTTCCCGTTCATGATGTATCCCGGCCTGACCCAGGGAGCGGGCCATCTGGTGGAACATTTCGGCACCCAAAAGCAGAAGGATCTGTATCTGAAAAACCTGTACTCCGGCAAATGGTGCGGCACCATGCTGCTCACCGAGCCCAATGCCGGGTCGGACGTGGGTGCTTTGACCACCAGAGCCACCCCCAACGAGGACGGCACCTATTCCATTGCGGGAGAAAAAATCTTTATTTCCGGCGGAGAACATGACCTGGCGGAGAACATCATTCACCCGGTGCTAGCCCGCATCGAAGGGGCTCCGTCCGGCACTAAAGGCATCTCGTTGTTCCTGGTGCCCAAATACCGGGTCAATCCTGACGGCTCCCTAGGGGAATTCAACGATGTCATATGCACCGGTATCGAGCACAAAATGGGGATTCACGGCAACTCCACCTGCTCATTGTCCCTGGGGTCCAAAGGCAATTGCATCGGCACGCTTTTGGGAGAGGAAAACAAGGGAATGAAAGCCATGTTCCTGATGATGAACACGGCCCGTTTGCTGGTGGGATACCAGGGGTTTGCCTGTGCCACGGCTGCTTACATGTATGCCTTAGACTATGCCAAAACCCGGATTCAGGGCAAGGCACTGACAGAAATCATGAACCCGGATGCAGAAGGAATCCCTATCATCGAGCATCCGGACGTGCGACGTCAACTCATGAAAATGAAAACTTATGTGGAAGGGATCCGCTCTTTGCTTTATTTTGTACACTTTTGCTCGGACATGGGCAAACATGGGGCCACGGATGAAGAAAGAGCCAGATACCAGGGGTTTGTAGAGATTCTGACCCCCATTGCCAAAGGCTATGTCACGGACCGGGCGTTTGAGATCTGTTCCCAGGGCATGCAGGTTTACGGCGGGTATGGATTTATCGAGGAATACCCCATGGCCCAGCTGCTGCGGGACTGCCGCATCACCCTGATCTACGAGGGCACCAACGGCATCCAAGCCATGGACCTGCTTGGCAGAAAACTGGGCATGAACAAGGGAAAACCGATCATGGACCTGTTTGGAGAAATTCAGAAAACCCTGGCCCAGGCCAAAGAGATCGAAAGCATTCAGGGATATGCCGTCAAAGTGGAAGAAGCAGTGAACAAGCTGGCGGAAGTCGCCATCCACATGGGCCAGACCGCCATGTCCCACAAGGTTCTAGCCGCATTTGCCAATGCCCACCCGTTCCAGGATGCGGCCGGAGACACGGTCATGGCCTGGATGCTTTTGTGGCGGGCCACCATCGCAGCCCAAAACTGGAAAAAGCCAAGAAAAAAGACCAGCCTTTTTACCAGGGGATCATCAAATCGTTGCAGTTTTTCACCGAGACCGAGCTGCCCGTGACCATGGGACGGTTTGCCGCATTGATGAACACCAGCAGCGCGGCCGTGGATATCAAAGAAACCATGTTTCCTTCATAACACAACCCTGACCTTACCTTTTACGCCAGCATCCGGCAGAACCCGGGAGAAACAGACACTCCCGGGTTTTTTAATTTTT
>LQAG01000334.1_pt1 | contig 15318 bp, 17 predicted proteins | sample 1535801 | NCBI WGS metagenome assembly LQAG01 (sample SAMN04331584, study PRJNA305678) | bioreactor metagenome | isolation source: bioreactor_3 inoculated with Wadden Sea sediment 1st replicate of a... | place: Germany:Bremen | reverse complement strand
TGTCAAGACGGCTCTCGACGATAACATCATTAACATGTCTTCGACAGACTGGTAGTATCAATCCAGTGATGATAATGCAAAAGCGCAGAATAAGTCAAATTGCAAATAATGTTTTATGAGGCCTGTAGTATTTAGTAAAACGTTTAATCTTTTGAAAATCCATAGTCATTCCTCCCTCATAATAAATAAAATTATTTCGTGTACCAAAATAATAATACGCCCTCCTCTATTCTGGTCAAGATTTAGTAGAGGATTGTAATGAGACTGAAACATTAAAATAAATTGAACGAATACGTGTTTGACTATTTACTTTCAGACTCTGTCTTTATTTTTTATAAAACCCTATGATGGCTGATTTTCCGGGTATATAGCTAAAAAGGAGGTGCATGTATGTTTAATAAAATAATAGTTCCTGTGGATGGTTCTGAAACCTGCTTCAAAATATACAAGTTGGTACAGGATTTCTATAACACCTATAATGCTGTTTCCGTCCTCGTCAACGTGGACGAAACCAACCTCATACAGAATTACGTGTCTTATCCAGCGCCTGGACTTACTATACAAGTTGATGGGGCACAACGCTCAGCAAAAATACTCGAAGAGGCCTGCAAGAATCTTGATATTCCAGACACCCACTTAAAGCTCGTAAGTAGAAGTGGCGATCCGGCAAGCACCATAATCGAGGTGGCTGAGGAAGAAAATGCTGATATGATTATAATATGCACCCATGGTCTTGGAGCCATGAAACGTTTTCTACTTGGAAGTGTCACAGACAAGGTTGTGCATCATGCCAAGGTCCCAGTGCTGATTATGAGAGATTGTCATATTGAAGATGAAGTGGAATAATCAAAAGCCTGGAAGGGATCATACCCTTTCCAGGCTTTCTCTTACTCATCCAGCAAAAATAAATGCTGTCCATTGTCTTTTAACCACTTGCGTTTGATCTTGTAATCGGGCAAGTGGTTTTCAACCAAAGCCCAAAAGTCTTTTGAATGGTCCATATGGTAGAAATGACATAACTCATGAACAACAACATATTCTAATATGTCATCAGGTGCCATGGAAAGTCTCCAGTTAAAGTTTAAATTCCCCTTGGAACTGCATGAACCCCACCGCCTTTTCTGGTCTTTAATCTTTATGCGATTTGGCTGTATTCCAAGCCTCTTGATCCATATATTCACACAATGCTCTATGCGCAGACGGGTATTATTTGTGTAAAAGTCCCTTAGCATTTCCTTAATGACATTTTCATTGTCTTTCCATGTCTCTATAATATTCACATAAAGTATGTCTTCACATCTATATATGGGATAGGGACTGCCACTCTGTCCGATTTTTAGTGTTAGCCAATCCCCTGACTCTAAAACCTTCATTCCGTCTTCAATTTTAGTCTTCAAAGGTCGCTTCTCTAATACCAGCTTCCGTTTGTTTTCAATCCAGGATCTTTTGGACTCTATAACATCCTTAATCCATTCTCGACTTGAGTTTTAGGCGCCAAAACCCTCACTTGACCATCTGGTTTGATTTGAATTTCCAGTGTTTTTCTATTTCTATATTCAATGCTAATGCCTTTAAAAGCCTCTTTTGTCACTGTGTGTCCTCTACTTCCCGTTCCCAATCATAGTTTGCTCATTTCATATTAAAAAATTGAAAATATCAAATTGTCTTTGCAATAAATATAGGGCTTGCTGTCACTTACTGCCCTCAACCATATAATAAATCATTCAAATGAATAATTCATGCACATTTACTGATTCATTAGATTTTCCCTTTTATAATGAGTATAATAATTAGTGAGACGAATGAAAAGGAGGAAATTTAATGAATGAAAATGTAAAATGGGTTATTGACACCAAGGTGAAACGAACTATGGACGCCCTTAACAAAAACAATATGGGGGCCTATTACGTTAAAAATGAGGAAGACCTTCATAAACTTCTTTCAGAACTCATTCCCTGTCAACAGACGGTGTCCTTTGGTGGCGCGATGACACTCTTTGAAACCAATACTCTAGACTGGTTACGAAAACAAGACTACAACCTTCTTGACCGATACAAAGATGGGCTATCCCCACAGGACATCAAACAAATCTATCGTGATGCCTTCAGCGCTGATACATACCTAACGAGCACGAATGCCATCACAGAAAATGGCGAACTATATAATGTGGATGGACGAGGCAACCGTGTGGCGGCAATGATTTATGGCCCTGACCAAGTGATTGTGATCACTGGAACCAATAAAATTGTTAAAGATCATGATGAAGCTGTTGAAAGAAATCGCCGAATGGCAGCTCCTGCAAACGTTAAGCGCCTTGACCGCAAAACGCCTTGTGCTAAGGTTGGTTACTGCATGGACTGCAACAGTCCAGACCGAATCTGCAATGCCTTTGTGACAATCAGCAAACAATTTGATAAAGACCGTATTAAGGTCATCTTTGTTGAAGGGGACTATGGCTATTAAACGAATATTGAATGTACACATACCACTATCCATAATGGATGGTTTCTAGTGAAAACATTTCTTTCGGCACGACCTAGAATTGAAGTGAATCAAAAAGATGGCAACAATGCTGTCTGGATGTCTGGCGTTCAAAATAGAACAATTCCCCTTCCAGACCATTTGGTCTATGAGAGATAATGGAATCAGTAGATTTTTGTAAACTATCTACATGAAGAAAATCAACCCCCGTGTTTTATTCTCAGTTTCTTATGGTATATATCAAATACATACAATTGATATTGATTTTCAACAACCATATATAGTTATGTAAGGAGGATATTCATGGCAAATACGAATTTATTCAATCAGAGATGCTTTGCCTGCTCTATTGATACACCCCTCTTGAGGCAGACAGCATACAAGACCTTATTAAGGAGCTTGAAGCTGGTTGGAAGGTTATAGACAATGAACGAATTGAACGTCAGTTCCGATTCAAGGATTTTAAGGGTGCCTTAGAGTTTGTTAACTTTGTAGGTGAAGTTGCTGAAGAAGAAGGTCACCATCCCGATATAGAATTGGGCTGGGGCAAAGTCAAAATCAGCCTTATGACACATAAAATTAAAGGGCTTAGCAAAAACGACTTTATTTTGGCCTCTAAGATTGACCAGATTCCAAAGCAAAAAACCCTAATGAGCTACATGCCCTAAGGTCTGATTTAGAAAAAAAACGCCTTCAAAGGGAGGATTTCCCCCTTTTGAAGGCGTTTTATTCTTGGGCCTTTATTCTTGGGCTTTTGCCCCTTATTGTTTATAGACCACAAAGCAAATGGGATTTTATCTTTGGTCTTTTAACAGGCATCCACATTGGTAAATGCCTAGTCCAAATAGTCTGCCATGACTTGATTGGATACATCCAGACCATATGAGGTCAAGGTCAAATGATCATCCTTGAGTGTGACAAGCCCCTTGTCCACCTGGGTCTTTATCACATCTTGAAACTTGTCCTGCATTTTATATGAAAAACGCTTTTCAAACGCCTTCAGGTCTACCCCTGACTCAGACGAAGTCCAAGCATGATATATTCAAAGGCCGCTTCTTCTTCAGTAATGAATTCTCTTGTCTCCACCGGTTTTTTACCCGCTTCTACCGCTTTTCTATACGCTTCAAAATCTGCATAATTACCTTCCCTGCAATTGTTCACATACCCATGGGCGGCAAGGCCTGCAGCAAAATAAGGGGCGCCTTTCCAGTAAACCAAATTATGACGACAAGCCTTATCAGGTCGCGCAAAATTAGAAATTTCATACTGTTGAAATCCCGCTTGTTTCAAGCGATTTATCAAAAATGGTACATAGCTCGGTCTTCCTCTTCACTAGGAAGCCTAAGTTCCTTTTATCCAGCATTTTCTCAAATGGGGTATCTTCCTCAATTTTCAAACTATAGGCTGAAATATGATCCGGCGAAAGGGACAAGACTTCATCCAGCGTTTCTTTCAAGTCCTCAAGTGTTTGATCTGGCAGGCCAAACATAAGATCAAGATTAATATTTGTAATGCCACTTTTTCTTATAATGTCAAAATGACTCTTTAGCCTCTTGTGCGGTATGAATGCGTCCAAGTTTTTTCAGAAGATCATCATTCATACTTTGAACCCCCATCGACACTCGATTAACACCAATGGATCTCCAACACTTTAGGGATTCCAGTTCAACGGTTCCCGGATTGGATTCGATTGTAAACTCATCAAGAACATCCAGATTAAAGTTGCTTGAAGGCAGGCGCCAAGTCTCTGTATTTCATTTACACGTAGTAGGCTAGGCGTGCCCCACCAATGAATATGGTTTCAGTTGCGGCCTGTCGTAGTCTTTTCCGACTAACTCAAGTTCTTTACATAGGGTTTCCATATATACTTGTCTAAATCCTTTATCACATGTAAAGGAAACAAAATCACAATAGGCACACTTTTGTGCACAAAATGGTATATGAATGTATAAACTCTCTGGATTTTTCATTGTTTCACCTATCTTTCTCCTTACTCAAAACCCATTATATCCTACTTGGCTTCATTGACCAAAACCTTGTTGCTTTTAATCAATCCCAGCTCCTTTAGGGCCCATTTTATCTTATACGTATTACACTGGTTGAAGTAAGTTCCTTCAAGGTATAAACTCTAGTATGTAATGTGTAAGGTCTGGAGATTTATTCCCAGCCTAGAGTTGAAAAATTGTATTTTTTTAGTTATACTAAAAAGACAATATCGAATTTCGATATTACATTTGTTTAATCATCATTATCTTGCTTTCCTAGCATGACCTACCATTCAACATAAGGGAGTTAACACAATGATAGAGTATAAAAATATTGATTTAAAACTTGGTGATAAAGAGATATTCAAAGACTTTTCACTGAAAATTTCAAACGGTGAAAAGGTCCTTTTTAACGCCCCATCTGGCACGGGAAAATCCACACTCGTAAAAATGTTGCTTGGTTTTTTAAAACCAAACAAGGGCAGCATTCATCTTAATGGACAAACTTTAAGCAAAACGACTTGTCACAGCATTCGGTGCCAGTGTGCTTATGTCAGCCAAGATGTCGATTTGCCCGAGTTATCTATCCAAGATCTTCTCGACCGTATTTTTGATTTCAAGTGCAATCGAAATCTTGTCTGTCATCAGTCAGATATTGAAAAACCTTGGATTTTTTTGACCTCGCCCCATCCACCATACATCAGAATGTGAAGGATCTTTCTGGTGGGGAAAGACAAAGGCTTGGTTTGGCCCTATGTCAGTTAATGGACAGGCCTATATGGCTTCTTGATGAGGTCACTTCCGGTTTGGATAAGACCTTAAAACATAAGGTCTACAATATGGTCATGGAAAGCGATAAGACAGTTCTAATTATTTCCCATGACGACATTTGGGACAACCAGTCCATTAGAAAAGTGAGGTGGTAAGCATGGAAACTGTTCAAATTTCTTATTTGGGTCTAGGACTCCTGCTTCTTTTGTTGGTTCCTCTTGGTGCAATGAATCGCTATTTGGAACTTCCACTTAATCGACGAATGGTTTATGTCACAATACGTATGCTTATACAGTTAACACTGGTTGGTCTTTTCCTCCAGTATCTTTTTGACATAAATAATCCTTTACTCAATGCCTTATATTTACTGGTTATGATTTCAGTGGCCCTCTTTTCAGCCCTAAAAAGCACACAACTGACTTTTAAAAAGGTTGGACTTCCCCTATTTTTGGCCTTTATTATTCCAAACGTCCTTCTTATTCTCTATTTTAATGTCATTGTTGTACAGCTTGAGGCACCCTTTGATGCCCGCTATTTTATTCCCATTGGCGGTATGCTCATGGGAAATTCCCTATCTGGCATAGTTGTTGGGCTTAAAAGATTTTATGATGCCATTAAAGAGGATCAGAAAACCTACTTCTATACCCTGGCTCTCGGTGCAACTCGACAAGAGGCTTTAAAGCCCTACATACAAAATGCACTCACTACGAGCATTAGTCCCACATTGGCTTCACTAGAGACCATTGGACTTGTACACTTGCCGGGTATGATGACAGGACAAATTCTTGGTGGATCATTTCCTATTGTTGCTATTCGCTATCAAATGGCCATAATGATCGCCATACTTGCCATTCGATATACCAGTACTTTTCTAGCAATACGTTTCACATCAATGAAAACTTTTAACGATTATGATGTGTTAGAAATATAGTCTAGGCGCCTTTAAATTATGTACAACTATAAAAGCCGCGAGCATGCTCGCGGGCTTTACTAATATTTTTGTGATGTGTCTAGCTTTCTTCATCAAATTTGAGGACTGACAAGAAGGCCTGTTGAGGCACTTCCACATTCCCCATTTGACGCATACGCTTCTTACCTTCCTTCTGCTTGGCAAGGAGCTTTTTCTTTCTGGAAATATCACCACCATAGCATTTCGCCAGAACGTCTTTACGAAGTGCTTTGATCGTAGAACGTGCAATTACTTTGTTGCCAATAGCGGCCTGAATAGGAATAACGAATTGGTGTCTTGGAATAACATCCTTCAGACGTTCACAAATTTGACGACCTCTGTACTCCGCTTTTGTCTTATGGACAATCATTGAGAAAGCATCAATATTTTCTTTATTAAGAAGAATATCTAGTTTCACAAGATCTGACTCCATGTAGCCCTTCACTTCATAATCGAGAGACCCGTAGCCACGTGTCTTTGTCTTTAGAGCATCAAAGAAATCATAAATAACTTCATTCAGCGGTAAATCATAGTGAAGCATGACACGGCGTTCATCTAAGTAATCCATATGAATCATGCTGCCTCGTCTTTGCTGACAAAGTTCCATAACGTTACCAACATACTCACTTGGAATGAATATCTTGGCGTCTACCATTGGCTCTTCCATCATAGAAATTTCCGTCTGCTCTGGAAGGTTGGATGGATTCTGGACAAAGACCACTTCTCCATCCGTCTTTGTAACTCTGTATATAACCCCTGGTGCTGTTGCAATAATATCCAGGTCAAATTCTCTTTCTAGTCTTTCTTGCATAATTTCAAGGTGTAATAAACCAAGGAAACCACAGCGGAATCCAAAGCCTAGGGCCACCGATGTTTCTGGTTCGAATGTAAGAGCCGCATCATTTAGTTGAAGCTTCTCAAGAGCGTCACGGATGGCATCAAAGCTTTCACCTTCTGCAGGATAAAGACCACAGAACACCATTGGTGTTGCCTTTTTATAACCTGGCAATGGCTTCGGTGTTGGGTTATTCTTAAGCGTGATGGTATCACCAACCTGACAGTTCTTAACATCTTTAATGGATGCTGTGATATAACCTACATCACCAGCTTGAAGCTTGGGCTGTGGCAGTGGACCAGGTGTATAAACACCAACTTCAGCCACTTCGAATGTCTTTCCAGAGGACATCATTAGCATTGTATCGCCTTTTTTGACTTCTCCATCAAAGACACGTACAGATGCAACAACCCCCTTGTAGCTGTCATAAACAGAATCAAATATCAGGCATTTTAAAGGGGCCTTTGGATCGCCTGTTGGCGATGGAACAGACTTAACTATAAGCTCTAATACGTCTTCCATATTGATGCCAGATTTTGCAGAAACTTCTGGTGCGTCTTCCGCAAGAATACCTATAACATCTTCAATTTCAGTTTTAATTTCAGCCGGCCGAGCGCTTGGAAGATCAATCTTATTTAAAACAGGTAAGATTTCCAGACCCTGTTGATCCGCCAGATGTACATTGGCAAGTGTTTGGGCTTCTACGCCTTGTGAGGCATCAACGACGAGAATCGCCCCCTCACAGGCTGCAAGAGACCTTGAAACTTCATAAGTGAAATCGACATGACCCGGTGTATCAATCAGATTGAGTATATACTCTTCACCATCGTTTGCCTTGTATATAAGTCTTGTTGTATTCAGTTTGATCGTAATACCACGCTCACGCTCTAGATCCATCGTGTCCATGATCTGTGCCTGCATTTCACGCTCTGTCAACAGGCCAGTCTTTTCAATAAGTCTATCTGCTAAGGTAGACTTGCCATGGTCGATATGAGCGATGATACTAAAGTTACGAATCATATCTTGACGATTCGACATTGTGCATCCTCCTCTTATTCTATATATCAAGCATTAAGATTTATCATTTTAATAACTGCTTCAATATTACTCTTACACTCATTTATGTGTACAAACACATTTTGCGCTTGCATCTTTGAACCTTGCGCTTTGCGAAAGCTTCTACGCCTTAAATGAAAAGAACAATAAAACAAGTGCACCACATAAATCATCCTTTGAGGTGCACATTCTGATATATTATATCATAAAGCATGGCTGAACTAAATACCCCCACATTAAGATTTCTTATTAATAAGAAGAGAAAGAGACCATGTCGTTGTCTGACTATTTTGAAATGAATTATTTTGGTCCAACCAAGACATTATGCTTGTTTTCAGCATGAAAGAGTGTTATAATTCTTTTTTGTTGACTATTGACCTTCATACAATACGCAAGGCAGGCTATCTACTGACTTGTACATGATCTAAGGGGTCAAATGAAAGTGAGGTGAAAAACAAATGGCTAATATTCAATCTGCAAAGAAGAGAATCAAGGTTATCTCTAAGAAAACTGAGCTTAACAAATCTCGTAAATCTGCACTTAAGACTGCTGAAAAGCGTTTCCTAGAAGCTATCGAAGCTGGTGATAAAGCTGTTGCAACTGAAAAAGTTCAACACTGTTCAAAAGCTTGCTCGTAAGGCTGCTGAAAAGAACGTGATTCACAAGAACGCAGCATCTCGTAAAGTTGCTCGTCTATCTAAGAAGCTTAACACTCTTGCATAATCACCCTCTAATGATTAAAATGCGAGTTGAGCTTCTTACTAAGCGTCTGATCAGATCAATCAGAATGCCCTTAATAAGGAGAATTTGATTCCCCAATTCCCTTGTTATAAATTTGAATTCAGATTTATAATGAACAAGCGCACGATTGCAAACGTGCGCTTTCCGTCTTTTTTGAGAAGAAAAAGCACTATGTATTCGGGAAATGGTCATACCTTATTAATAAATAAATTGGATATTGTATATCTCTTGCATAATGTACTGAGCTCTACTCTATCTATAATTATGCCAGATAATCCAGCACCAATCTTTTATAGATTTGGTGCTTTTTATATTTCACTCGCTTGAAAAATTTTGAATTCACAATACTACCTTTTCAAAGTTCTCATCATATTTTTTCTAAATGCTTTCATAAAAAGCCAGATCAATACACTTTATAATACAGATAAATGACCTATTTTATTCTTATTACAATGCTTTTACTTCCTATTAGCACTTCTTTTTTTTCTTATTAAAACAAATTTAAATTCCTCTATTGAAGCATTCATCACATTATGTCAATATAAGGGCAATATCTGCATTTTTTTATAGACTAATATTGGAAACTGCTATAAAGTCAATCTCGATAAATGCATTTACATTATATGGTACAGGCCTTTACCAATTCATCTCACAATCAAATATTGATACCCACAGGAGGGGACACCATGGCTACAAATTTCAAAAAAAGAATCGCAGCATTTTCACTAGCAGCTATGCTAACAATCGGTGCAACAGGTGGCGTTTATGCAACATCTTATTCTTCATCAATGAGCATTGGAGAAAACAGCACATTAACAGGTAAAACAAGATCTTACAAGGGAGATGCTCATAAAATCAAAATTAAAATCTCCAGCCGTGGATACAACTGCGGGAGCGGTCTTGAATGTAAAACTTATCTATATGAGAGCAAATGGGGCTCAGATACAAAGCATGGATACAAAAAAAATGAGTATGCCAGATGTAGGTAGAACTTACTCTATGAGCACTCGGGAAGTACCTGACGGAAAATTTTTCTACTACTTTACAAACAGAAATGTACGCTACAAAGACGCCTTTAAAAGCAAAAAGGTAACTATGTCAAGCAAATAAGCAGTGGATTTGTCCTCGGGTTCTAAATTACGAATCCGGGGACTTCACTCTATTTCTATTTATTATATTTATGGCTTAAGCTTGTTTTGAATATTTGAAAGCAGGAAAAATCAACTATTATAAGGAGTAACATATGAGTGCAATACTCAAACTTGAAAACATATGCAAGCAATACGATAACATTGTTGTACTTGATAACTTAACCTTGAATATTGAACTGGGGAAATTCCATGTTATTATGGGCCATTCTGGATCAGGTAAAACAACCTTGATGAATATATTAGGTCTGCTTGATAAGCAAACTCAAGGTTCTATTCAGTATAAGCATGAAGAAATTGGACAGTTCAGTGAAAAAAAGAAGTCTAAAATTCGAATGAAAGAAGTGGGATTTGTTTTTCAAGAGTTCTACTTAAACAATACATTAAAAGCTTATGAAAATGTTATGATTCCTATGTTTATAAATCCGGAATACAAGACGAAAGACCTAAAAAAGAGAGCCATAGATATTCTTTCATCATTAGGCCTCGGTGAGCGAATAAATCATTTCCCCAAAATGCTTTCTGGAGGTGAAAAGCAACGTGTTGCAATTGCTCGGGCACTGGCAAATGATCCTACCATCATTCTAGCAGATGAGCCTACTGGCAATTTAGATAAATCAAGCGAATCTATTGTCCTTTCAATACTGAAAGACCTGAGTTTATCTGGCAAAGCAATTGTTGTTGTTTCTCACACCCCAGAAGTCCTAAAATATGCCGACGTGATCTATGAAATGAAGGATGGACAGCTTGTTGAGGTGAAACATGAAACTTAAAGATCGCATTCGACTTGCCAAAAGAGTATCTGGGGCGCAAAGGTGAATGGGTAAAAATAACATTCGTTCTTTTTGTTGCAACTGTTGTTATCCTAGCCACTAGTGGTATTTGTTTGTCATTTTATAAGTATGCCGACGAGTATATATTGGGGTCACCTACTTTTAGGTCAATACTTGTTTGTGGTGATGCATCAGATAAAAATACTATAGAACGAACCTTACGAGATGTTGCTTCTAGTAATGAACATATCATCAATGTTGAAGAAGAGGTCTGGGGAGTTATGGTTGAGGTTGATGAACCCTTACAATATGTGCCTCCAGAATTTGATACTTCCCATAGACGTTTTGGCCAAATCAGTTTACAAGATAATGGCTATTATGATGAACGCTATCTTGTGGATGGTCACTGGATGAAAAGTGACGCAAGCAATGTAGGAATAATTCCAAAGCAATTCAGCTTTATTGGAGAATCTGAAGATCTTGTCAGTACTAATTTCACATATATTGACGGAGCCAGTTTAATTGGTAAGAAACTTACAACACATTACTATACATATAAGGAAAGTGAAGATTCGCTACAAAGGGATTTGGAATTTGAATATACCTTTACGGTTATAGGTACATTTGACAACATAGCAGCTAATGCTATGTCTTCAACAGTTGTTATTCCATATAAGGATTTAAGCCATATTTACCATCAGCAAGAATCCCATGCTGATGATGTTGGAAGTGTTGGAATTGCATATAGGGCGATTATTGATGATAAAACAATGTTAATAATGCACTTGCGCAAATCAAAAACGCCTATAGCAATGACCTTTATTTGAGTATTGATGTCTGTTCAACCCCAGGAAAACTATTCGATATTACATATATGATCGAAGGTGCAGGCATAATGTTTAGCAGGGGACTATTTTTGCTCAGTCTATTCTTGATGCTACTGATGATTCACAAATCAATAAAGAAGCGCACAAATGAAATTGGAGTTTATAAAGCGATTGGCTATAGCAATACAGATGTGACGTTGAATATTTTGCTTGAGGTGCTGGGGCTTTGGATTAGCTGTTTTACTTTTTTCTATGTTGACTAGTTTTCCTCATTTTAAAAGGATTGGATCTACTTGTTGCTTTGAATACATCATTATTCTATAACAAGTTGCGGTTTCATTTTGATGGATCCACTATTATATACAGTCTTATATTGTGTACATTCATTCCTTTATTGAGCAGTCTGTATGGAATTATATTTGCCATTAAACTAGATCCAAAAGAATCCATTAGTAAGGTTTGTGATTGATATGACATTTAAAAAGTTGATGATGCTGTCCCGCTTAAACTTTCGATCGAACAGAGCCAATAATACCGTATATGTGCTAATTTTTTACAATTTGCATCACTTTATCACTGATTTACAATTTATTGTTCTCTTATTGCTAACTTTTCAATTGACTCTTATTTGAATCATTCTGAAGATGGTATTCGGTACAGGCAATTCATTCTTAAACATATAGTTCTAAAGAAACTGTTTCCAGTATGCTAAATGATATTGATAATATTCAGTCCATTCAATACAACTTAGAAGGCTCACAAGAAATACTTATAACCACTAATGATTATGGCCACACAGATTCTGTCATTAATTATATTCAGTCAAAAAAATCTGGGAACTGTTTTCAGAAAAAACTGAAGATATGATTGAGCTCTCAATAATTAACAACGTAAAGTACATTGGATCTATAAGTTTGTTTTTTGTTGCGATATTCATTATCATCGTTTTGAAAACCAACATTTCCCATTCAATTGAAGAAAGAGAATTTGAAATTGCTTTGTATATATCAACAGGCTATACAGAGTGGGTAGTTTCAACACTTTTATTTGTGGAAAACATTTTTCTATTAATAATAGCTTCTATTATAAGTCATCTATTATTTTCTCAAATCAATAATTTTATACTCACACCACAAATTCATCAACTGAGCATGAATTATTTGAATGTATCTCTCCCTGCATCCACAAACGCACCCTTCACACCTTTAACACTTGCGTGTATATTCATATCTATCGTCTCGATACTGCTATCTAAAAGCAAGATTAGTAAAATCTCCCCTTCCGAACTTCTTAAATCGTAATCCACTTAACACGCAAATAATTTTAACTTACCGCACACATAAAAAAACACCCCAGTTTAAACATACATTTTATACTGGGGTGTTTTTAGGATCATCTTATTATATTCAAGGCTCAATAACACCACTATTATTTCACCCTTTGATTCAGTTTTACCATTAACGTCTCTACAGCCAATCGTCCTTCATACTGGCCAGTTTTCATTGCGAACTCAGTTTCCTTGCAAGCGTTGAGCATCATGGTTAGCCGACCAACTGAAAAAGGTCTGATTTGTGCAGCATTCTTTTTAACCACAAATCCGGGCAATTTCAGTTTTGAAGATAGGGCAGATGGTGTATAGCCTTCATTCATGTAAATTTGGCTAGAAGCAATCTAAATGACGGTAATCATAGCCATGACTTGATTGGCGGCTCCCCTTTCTGAAAGAGCTATGACTGATTCGAAAAGCACATCTGTTTATTGCTCCTAAGCGTCCACCATATCAAATATGGATTTCTCTAAGGGTTTATCAATCATGGTTTCAATATCATTTGTTGTAATGCTGGTTCTTTCACCACAATAGCCCATGACCTTTTGAAGCATATTCATAACATCATGCAAGGTCTTATCAGACCCATAGTCAAGATATGCAGTCTGTTCTGTTAAAAAGTGAAGGGTACCAGGGTCGATCGTCTTGCCTGAATCAGCAATGACTTTTTCATCCACTTTGGAAAACTTCGATCATCTAACTTACTAAATTCAACAGCCTTGCCTGACTTAGTCAAACTCTTATATAGTTTTTTTCGTTTATCCGGCTTCGCCGACCCTTCAAATATTAGAACCGTGCTGTCTGAAGGACTCTTTAAGTACTCAATGAGCGCCTCTTCCCAGGGTCCTGTCATCCTGTTCTTTGTTGCGTTGAAAAAGGCGCATTTCTGACGAGCACAACTTTTTATCATCAAAAATGGAAGCGTTTCAGCGTTCCCCAGAACCTCATCCAGCTCGCAGGCCCCTCCGTCAAACACCGACCAGTTAAAGTCCTCATAAGCGACATTAATCAAATCCGCTTTTAGTTTGTCGGTGGCATGGTCCATTAAGTATTTTTCCGTACCATAAAACAAATAGACGGGTTTCAGTGTGTTTTTATCTAATTCTTTTATAAAATCTGTATATGACATAAGGGCCTCCAGTTATCCCGTTTCTTTTGTGCCTATCTATTGTACCATGTCTGACGATGGTATGTAAGCCACGGGATTATGTGAATTTCATCACCTAAAAACACCCGAATACATCCCTGCTTGTCATTCCTATATATACTGCTCTTATCTTTTATCCCCCACACCTCTGAAGGGTATTCAGGGTCGTCGGCGCTGGATGACCAAAGTTATTCCTGCCCACTTGAATGATAGCGTATTCTGGCTGTACAGCTTGATAAAAGACATGCTTGATGATGTTTTAGAACCGTGATGGCCAACTTTTAGAATATCCACATCAAGCCCTTCCCCCCTTTGTCTTCCAATGGCTTAGTATTTCATGTTCACTTTCTTTTTCTATATCTCCGGTGAAGAGTATTTTCCGCTTTTTATATTCCATTACCAGTGCCAAAGACATATTGTTGGCCCCCATACGCCTTATTTTCCAACTTCCTTTAGGCGCCTTTAAATCAATTTGTGGCGGATGCAGAACTGTAAAATCCACGTCTCCCATTTTTAAACGGTCACCTTTTTTCAGCTGAATGAATTGCGTATCCGGATAAAGGCCTTTTATGTGATCAAGAACATCTTTTTTCTCTGTCAGGGCACCATAGTAAAAGGTCTCAATTCTGATAGCTCCTGCTATATTTTTAAAACCACTGATATGGTCTGCGTCTGGATGACTTAAAAAACAGCGTCCAGTTTAGTAATGCCTTGTTTCAGAAGTATATCCAGTAAATCGGCCTTGTCTGGACCTGAATCAATAAGGATTTTTTGACCATCATTTCCATGGATCAGGATGGCATCCCCCTGTCCCACATCCAGAAAATCAACTTTAAGGTTTCTATTTATAGGCAAACCACTTGTAGGCAAGCTAGTTAAAACGACTGTCACTATGAGTCCCAGCAAGCCGTTTCGGACAATTTGAAATTTATGATCTAAAAGCCATCCACGAAATCTAAAAGACAAGATCATGCAAGCGAAAATTAGAAAAAACATCCCTACTAATGGCGCGCTTGGAGAACCAAGAACCAATGTATTAAAAGGTAATTTCCATACTATAGCTGTTAAAGCCCGAAGACTGGCCAAGAAACTTTGACACATTAAAACAAACACGTCTCCCACAAGGGGCAGGGAGGCAAAGAGTAGGAATAAAATTCCACCAATGAGGACAAAGGGCATCAAGACTGCTGTTGGAACATTAAAAAATATGCCATATACATTGAGTCTATTAAAATGATACACCATCAAAAGGTGTGAGCATACACTGAATAAAGATAG
>LQAG01000333.1_pt1 | contig 15342 bp, 19 predicted proteins | sample 1535801 | NCBI WGS metagenome assembly LQAG01 (sample SAMN04331584, study PRJNA305678) | bioreactor metagenome | isolation source: bioreactor_3 inoculated with Wadden Sea sediment 1st replicate of a... | place: Germany:Bremen | reverse complement strand
AACTGTCTTTCATTTTATCATCAAATTTATCAAAATTGGGATTCAACCACAAAGCTCTGGTTTTATCAACCATAAATCAAACCGTTTTTCCGGGCATATTCTTCGGCAAATGCCTTCTCTTTTTCCAGAGTGTCCAGATGCCCGTCCAACCGGGCATTGAGTACTTCATTCAATATTTTTGTAAAGGCAGGGCCGGGTTTGACACCGATCCGAATCAAATCTCTGCCCTGGATCCGGGGTTTTACGTGCCGGTAATCGGTATAGAAATTGGAAATGTCCTTACGGACCGCCTCATTTTTGGTCAACGACATGATGTAGAGAATGAACACCGTGTTGAAATTGATCAACGCCCAGTAGAGTTTTTGCCGTGAAACCGGGTGGTTGGTTTCGATGAAAGACAGTCGGTTTTCCGCCTTATACCGGGTTTCGAGCAGCAGTTGCCGTTCTCCGGCCGGAATCATGAGCCGGTCACATATCTGTTCGCTGACCTTGAAGGTGCACCGGTTGAGCAGCACCATGAAATACACGGCCCACCTGGGATAGGTCCCGTCCACATACAGCAGATCATGCCATGCCAGGGATTTGTTGGCCGATTCCAGCATCTGGTAGGTGGGCTGTGTGATTTCCAGCTGGGGATGAATCACTTTTTCAAGTCCGTAATCCGTCATGGTATGGATAGCGGGAATGGGGTCTTCCTCGCTGAAGATCTGTTTGAGCTCCGATAACACCCGCAGCCCGCTCAAATTTTTAAAACAGTCCACCTTGATGGCGTTACGGATGAGGTTAGCGGTCACTTTGCCGATGTCGAATCCGAACCGGTTGGCAAACTTAATGGCCCGGAAAATACGGGTGGGATCTTCCACAAAACTCAAATTGTGAATGGTGCGGATGGTTTTGTCTTTCAGGTCCCGGCTGGCACCGAAATAATCGATCATGGTGCCGAATGTCTTGGCATTCAAACTCAAAGCCAGGGTATTGATGGTGAAATCCCGCCTGGCAAGATCCCGTTTGATGGAGCTTTTTCCACGATGGGCAGTGCGGCCGGAAAATCATAGTATTCCAGTCGGGCCGATGCCACATCTACTTTGACCTGATCGGAAAAAATGATCACAGCCGTACCGAATTTTTTATGGGTATTTACCCGGCAGTTCAGTTTTTCGGCCACATATTTTGCAAAGGTAATGCCGTCTCCTTCAACCACGATATCAATATCGTCCACTTTGCGCTGCAGCATCAGATCCCGGACAAATCCGCCCACCACGTACAGGTTGATTCCCAGCTCATCGCCTGCCGAGCCAATGGTTTTCAGCAGGTCCATGGTCCGGTCATCCAGTCGCTGAACCATGATGTTGGCAATCTGGCGTTTCCGGGCGTTCGGTTTCTTGAACACCAGCTGATCGGTGCGTTTCACCGCCTTGTCATGCTGCACCAGATAATTGAGCAAATCCGTTCGGGTGATGACTCCCTTGATATCATTCCGGTCGATCACCGGAATGATCCGTTGTTTTTTTTCAATGATCTGATATTCGATTTCAGCCATGTTTGCATCAGAAGAAATAAACGTGGCTTCCGAATTCATATATTCTTCCACCGGCCGGTCTTTGAGCTGGTGAAACAGCATTTTTTCCACCACCTGCCGGGTGATATACCCTTCGTAGGCACGGGTGTCGGAAACCACCACCAAAAGGGTGTTGATATTGTACCGGGTCATCGTATTGGCGGCCTGTTCGCAGGAGGCCTTTGGATCAATGGTGATGGCCGGCGAAGACATCAGGGAAAGGGCCACCTGAATCTGCCAGGTTTCCTTTTTCACCTGATCCAAAAGCAGATGCTCCACCTGGGCCAGGGTATGGTTCTCGATCTTGGCGGATGCGGCATAGGCATGACCGCCACCGCCAAACATTGCCAGAATCCGGCCCACATCCACCTCAGGGATCCGGTTTCTGGCAATGACGTGCACCTTGTTGCCCATGAGCACCACGGCAAAGTACAGATCCAGATTTTCCATGCGCATCACTTTCTGAACAATGGATGCCAGATCCCTGATATAGGTGGGTGATGAAATGGTGGAGACATGCACATCCAGTCCATTGATCTGGTGCCGGGTCATTTCATTGAGCAGATCATTGAGCCAGGAAATCTGTTCCGCCTTGATTTCTCTGACCACCAGACTGACAATGGTATTGAGGCTGGCCCCGCAGCCCAAAAGAAAACCGGCTTGGATAAAATCCGCCGGAGTGGTGGAAGCATGGGTAAACACCCCGGTGTCCTCATAGATGCCCAACGCCATGACCGTTGCCTCTTCCGGGGTGATCGGTATGTTTTGTTTCTGAAGAAGCTCGCACACGATGGTGGTGGTGGCGCCATAGGATTTGTATATTTCCATGGTGGCGGTCACATCCTCGGGTCCCGGCGGATGATGATCATACACATGAATGGCCACATCCTTTCTGCCCAGAAGAGTTTTAACACCGGTCAGCCGGTTCTTTTGACGGGTGTCCACCAGCACCAAGGTCCGGGTTTCCGAAAAATCGATGGTACTTGGGTCTGCCATGTTGAACAGATACCCCATGGAATGAACGAAAAAATCCCTTAAGGTCTTTTCCTGGGATCCCGGGAAGATGATCCGGGCATCCGGATAAAGCTTCTGGGCCCCCAGCATGGCGGCGATGGCATCAAAATCCGCGTTGACATGACTGGTGATGATGGTCTGGGCCGTCATGCTTCTTTTTCTGGGCCACGTCATAACTCCTGTTGAGATTGACTATCGGATGTTATATAGACTATCTAAGCGGATTTGACAAATTCAATAGCCCAGGTCTAAATCATCAGTAGCCGGACCGGCCTTTGGTCCGGTGTTGCTGATCAACCAGATGAGGATATGCGATGCCGGATGTTTATCTATGGAAAGGAAAGAATCCCCGGGGGCGATCAGTCAAGGGAGAAATGGAGGCGGAAACCCCGGAACAGATTCACAATGCCCTGGTCAGAAGGAAAATCACTCCGGGAAGAATCCGAAAAAAACCCAAGGATCTGTTTGAAAACATTTCGTTTTTACAGCCCAGGGTCAAGGAAAGCGATGTCATTATTTTTCCAGACAGTTTTCTACCATGATCGATGCCGGACTGCCCCTGCTCCAATGCCTGGAAATCCTGTATGCCCAACAGGAAAATCCGACCTTTAAAAAACATCTGAAAAAAATCAAGGAATCGGTGGAATCCGGAGAAACCTTTGCCGATGCCCTGAAAAAATTTCCTTCTGATTTCAATGAGCTATTTGTCAATATGATTGCCGCGGGAGAGGCCGGCGGTATCCTGGATGTCATTCTGGGCCGCCTGTCCGCTTACATGGAAAAAAATGGCAAAGCTCAAAAAAACAGGTCAAGGGTGCCATGACCTATCCCATTATCACCATCATCGTGGCTATCATCGTGGTGGGGATCATCCTGGTATTCGTGATTCCCGTGTTTGAAGAGATGTTCGCCAGCATGGGATCTGCCCTGCCGGGTCCGACACTGATGGTGGTGGCGTTGAGTAATTTCGTGGTAGCCAATATCGGATATATCATAGGGGGACTGATCGGAACCGTGTTTCTCATCAGGCGGTTTTACAAAACAAAAAAGGCCGGATCCTCATGGACGATCTGTTTCTTCGTCTGCCGGTCATCGGCATTCTGATCCGAAAAGTGGCCGTGGCCAAATTCACCCGCACCACCAGCACCATGATCTCATCAGGAGTCTCCATTCTGGAAGCCCTGGACATCGTGGGACGTACCGCAGGAAACAAAATCGTTGAATTTGCCATACAGGATGTCAAATCCGGGATTTCCGAAGGCCGGTCCATGGCAGATCCGCTGCTGGAAAGCGGGGTGTTTCCTTCCATGGTCTGTTCCATGATTGCTGTCGGGGAATCCACCGGTGCACTGGACACCATGCTGAAAAAAATCGCGGATTTCTACGATGATGAAGTGGACCAGGCGGTTAAAAACCTCACGGACATGATCGAGCCGTTTATGCTGGTTTTCCTGGGCGTGGTCGTAGGCGGACTGGTCATTGCCATGTATCTACCCATTTTTTCAATGGCAGGCAACATTGGATAGATTTCTGCCCGACGACCCGTTCATGGATACATCCGACAGGATCCAGCCACTGAAATGGATTGTTCTGGCCCGGGTGATTTTCTGTGTTGTATTGATATTTTCAAGCCTGGTCTTTTCCACCGGGGAAAACCTGTCCTTTTTATCCCAACCGTTTGTGTCCCTGTACTATCTGGCAGCCGCTGTATTGCTGCTGTCCGTGGGATACGGCCTGTGGCTCAATCGCGGAAAAATCTGCTGGCGCTTTCCTTTACCCAGATGCTGATGGACACCTTGACCGTCACCGTGATCATCTATGTGACCGGCAGCCTTGATTCCATTTTCACATTTTTGTATCTCCTGATCATCATTTACAGCGCCATGCTGGTGCTTCAGCATGGCAGCATTATCATTGCCGGTCTTTCCAGCGTCCAATACGGCCTGTTGATTGTCCTGGAATATTTTCATATTATACCGCCCTTTTCTGGCCAGCATACGGCTCCGGCCTCCCTGGACCCGAGCCTGGTCTTTTATCGGATCGTCATTCTCATGGCCGCCTGTCTGACAGTCGCCTTGCTGAGCGGGGTTCTGGCAAAACAGCTGAGACGGGCCCGGCAGAATCTGAAAATCACCCACTCCCATTACCGGCGGGTGGAAAAAATGGAAGCCATGGATGAGATGATTTCAGGCATCGCCCATGAAATCAAAAATCCGCTGGCATCTCTGGCCGGATCCATCCAGCTGCTCAGAGAAGATACCGCCCCTGGCAGTCGGGAGGACCGGCTTATGAAAATCATTCTCAGGGAAACCGATCGGTTAAAAACTATTGTCAATGAAATTCGACTGTTTGCGAAACCCGGCAAAGCCAATGCCGTGCCGATAAAAATCCATCAGGTGATCTTGGATGTGGTTGCCTTGTTTATGAACACCGAAGAATTCAAAAACAGAATTCAAATTATCACCCGTCTGGATGAAGGCTCTTCGTTCTCATCGATCCGGTACACTTTCAACAAATTCTCTGGAATCTGATCAAAAACGCGGCTCAGGCCATTCCTGAAAACGGAAGGGTTATCATTACCCTAACATCTCCGAGAAATCAGCGGATCTATCTGACCATTGAAGACAACGGGCAGGGCATCGATCCCGACAATGCCCGCCATATTTTCGATCCGTTCTTCACCACCAAATCAGAGGGTACCGGACTTGGCCTGCCCATTATTCACCGGCTCATTGAAACCTATGACGGTTTGATCGATTTTGACTCCATCCCCGGAAAGGGAACTCTTTTCACCATCATATTCAAACCGGCAAAACCGATGAATGACCAAACAACTGCTTGACAACCATTTGTCAATCAAGCTATTTTATTATGTTTATCAATTTGAACCACACCAAAGGAACATTACGGAAACAAGACTCTCATGGATAAAGACACGCAGGTCATCCAGGCCAGAAAAGAAAAAATAAACGCTATCAGGGAAAAGGCGTCCCCTGTACCCAATGACTTCAAAATTTCCTGTTCCGCGCCCAGCTGCGGACCATCATTGAGACGGACCCGTCATCACTGGGCGAAGACGGCCGGACATTCAGGCTGGCGGGACGGATGATGGCTATCAACAAAATGGGGAAATCCTCTTTTGTCCGGTTTAAGGACGGATCAGACCAGATGCAGGTGTATGTCCAGAAAACAAAGTCGGGGATGAGACTTACGACCTGTTCAAAAACTGGACATCGGAGATTTTATCGGTGTCACTGGTCCTTTATTTCAGACCAAAACCGGAGAATGGACCGTCCTGGCCATGGAATTCCGGCTTTTGTCCAAAGCCTTGCGGCCTCTGCCGGAAAAGTTTCACGGAATCAAGGATCCCGAAAAACGGTATCGGCAACGGTATCTGGATTTGATCATGAACGAAGGCTCCAGGAACATTTTCATTACCCGAAGCAGGATTGTTTCGGCCATGCGCCAATTTTTTGAAGAACACGGATTCATGGAAGTCGAAACCCCCATGATGCAGCCACTGCCCGGAGGTGCCGAAGCCACGCCCTTCAAGACCTGGCACAACGCACTGGGCATGGAACTGTACCTGCGAATCGCTCCGGAGCTCTATCTGAAGCGCCTGGTGGTAGGCGGGTTTGAAAAAGTATTTGAAATCAACCGTAATTTCAGAAATGAGGGTGTGTCTACCCGGCACAATCCGGAATTCACCATGGTAGAATTCTACCAGGCCTATGCGGATTATCAGGACCTGATGGCACTGACAGAAGAGATGTTTGCCTTTATTGTCAGAGCCATCACCGGAGACACCGTCATCGGATATCAGGGCCACACCATTGACTTCAAATCCGGGTGGCAGCGGATGGCCATGATCGACTCGCTGTCATCTATCGGCGGGATGGACCCGGATATTGTAAATGATACCGGAGCCCTGCTGGCCTTTGCAAAAGACCGACAGATCCAGATCACCAAAACCGAAAGTCATGGAAAAATTCTCACCAAACTCTTTGATGTGCTGGTGGAGCCCAGGTTGATCCAGCCCACATTCATCACCGGGTACCCGGTGGAAGTGTCGCCATTGTCCCGGAAAAGCGAATCCGACCCGAACCTGACTGACAGGTTTGAACTGTTCATCGCCGGCCGGGAAATTGCCAACGGATTTTCCGAAATCAATGATCCGGAAGATCAGCACGACCGGTTTCTCATGCAGGTGCGCCAGCGGGATGAAGGAAACGACGAAGCCCATATCATGGATGCCGATTATGTGGAGGCCCTGGAATACGGCATGCCCCCCACTGCCGGAGAAGGCATCGGCATTGACCGGCTGGTGATGCTGCTCACCAATGCCGCCTCCATTCGAGAGGTGATCCTGTTTCCTCACATGAAGCACAGCAACTGATCATCCATGGCTGTGGAACTGTTCATAGCCCGGCGCTATCTTAAGGCCAAGCGGAAAGAAGGATTTATCTCTTGATCACCTTTCTGTCCGTGGCCGGGGTCATGGTGGGGTGATGGCGCTGGTGGTGGTGATCGCTGTCATGAACGGCGCGGAAACCGAATTCAGACGACGGATTCTTGGGCTGGAGCCCCATATTCTGGTCATGAATTACAACGGCCCCTTTGAAAATTACGAAACCGTGATTCAGAACATACCTGCCAGTTCCCGGATCAAAGACGTTTCCCCCATCATGTTTGCCCAGGCCATCATCCGGACCCGTCATACCATGTCCGGGGCCATGGTGAGGGGTATTGCGCCGGATAACAGTGCTTCGCTGATCCAGGGGTTTGATGTGTTCACATTAACAGATGCCCTGGCGGTCCAGAAAGATTCCGGTAATCTGCCGGGTATCATTCTGGGAAAAGAGCTGGCCCGGTCCGTGGGCGCTTCGGCCGGAGACAAGATCATTCTCATGTCCACCCGGTCCGTGATCTCTCCCATGGGGCAGATCCCAGCCATGAAACCGTTTGTGGTGAAAGGCACTTTTTCATCCGGCATGTCCGAATATGACGGCATGCTGGCCTATGTCAATCTGGATCAGGCCCAGGCTTTGACAGGCGACAAAGACAAAATTTCCGCCATCGGCATCTGGGTGGATGATATTTTCAACGTCAAGGAGATCCGCAAAACCCTGCTGAGCCATCTGGAGCATCACCCGTTTTATGTCAGGGACTGGATGGAAATCAACCAGAGCCTTTTTCCGCATTGAAACTTGAAAAAACCGCCATGTTCATCATTCTGACCCTGATCATTCTGGTGGCGGCATTCAACATTGCATCCGCCCTGATCATGCTGGTCATGGAAAAACAAAAGATATTGCCGTGCTCAAAGCCATGGGCGCCACCCATCGGATGATCCGCAATATTTTCATTTTCAAGGGTCTGGTCATCGGCGTGATCGGAACCTTGCTGGGAACAGTGTCCGGCACCGTCATCTGTCTGCTGCTCAAGCGATATGATTTCATCCGGCTGCCCCAGGCGTACCCGTTCTCCACACTGCCGGTCCAGCTGGACCCAATGGATGTGCTTATCATTTCTGTCAGTGCTGTGATCATCTGCTTCATCTCTACGTTGTATCCGTCCTGGAAGGCATCGAACATGGACCCGCTGGAGGCTATTCGGTATGGATAGGGATGAATCAATTCTTATGCGCCTGACCCGGATCACCAAGACGTTTGGCATGTCCCCGGAAAAAATTAATATCCTTAATGAATCTGATTTTTCCATTACTCGGGGAATGACGGATGGCGGTGGTTGGGGCATCGGGTATCGGCAAATCCACCCTGCTCAATATCATTGGGACCCTGGATCGACCCGATCAAGGAGAGGTGTTTTTTCAGGGCCATAACCTGCTTTCACTGAAAGATGATCAGCTGGCATCGTTCAGAAACGAACGGATTGGATTTGTGTTTCAGTTTCATTATCTGCTTCAGGGCTTTACTGCAGTGGAAAATGTGATGGTCCCGGGACTCATTGCCCGGAAATCAAAAAAAATGGTTGAAACCCAGGCCGAAAATATGCTTGAAAGGGTAGGGTTGGCGGATCGATGTCGTCATCGCGTGGAAGATCTGTCCGGGGGGGAACAGCAGCGGGTGGCTATCGCCAGGGCCCTGGTGATGAAACGGACATACTTCTGGCGGATGAGCCACCGGCAATCTGGACGAAAAAATGCGGATGGTATTCATTCCCTGATTTCAGAGTTAAACAAAGAACTGGGAATGACCGTGATCGTGGTCACCCATAACATGAAACTGGCCCATATGATGGAAGAAAAGGTAACGATCCAACGTGGAAAAATTGTACCGGCACATGAAAGGGACTGATATGAAAAAATATTTGCTCAATGCAGCGCTGATATGGATGGCATGGTTCGCACTGATGACAAACTTGTATGCCGAGCAGACCGTGAGTGTCGCAGTGTTTCCATTTTCCGTTCAGGCCTCTAAGCCCCATCAAGCGCTTGGCACAGATCTTCCTCAAATGCTGGGAAACAGCCTGGAAAAGGAAGGCACGCAGGTGGTGTATGTCACAGACGACATGAACACGGAAACTTGGAATACCGCCAGATTCCAGCAGGAAGGCATTCGCCTGGGTGTGGATCACATTATCACCGGAAACATCTTCATTGCCGGCAGCGGCATCAGTATTGACACGATCATGCACCCGGTCTATGAATCCGGCCCGCCGCTGCCTTTTTTTTCTCAATCCGATTCTCTGGAAGAGCTGCATGCCGCAACAAATCAGCTGGCCCGGGCAATCATCGGCGAACTGTTTGAAAAACGAATCATTTCAAAAATCTCTGTGACCGGTAACCGCCGGGTGGATTCAGATGCAGTGCTGCGGGTGATCTCAGCGAGTCCCGGCGACATCGTGAATCAGGAAAAATTGTCCAAAGACCTGGAACAGGTCTATAAAATGGGCTATTTTGATGACGTGGTGATCAAAAAAAATGAGCTGGACCAAGGGGTTGAAATTGTTTTCACTGTCACGGAAAAACCCAGCGTCAGAAATATCTCATTCTCCAAAAACCGGGTTTACAAAGACGACGAACTGGCCGCAGTGGTGGATACCAGCACCGGATCCATCCTGAATGTGTATAAAATCAATGGAGATGTAGAAAAAATCAAAGGGTTGTACACGGAAAAAAAACTACCACAACTGTGCAGTTCATTATGAAATCACTTCCCTGGACAACAACCAGGCAGATATTCTGTTCGTCATTGAAGAGGGAGAAAAAATCAAAATCGAATCCATCGTGTTTAAAGGAAACAAACACTTCAATGACAAAAACTGAAAAAAACATTCAAAACCCGGGAAAAAGGATTCTGGTCGTTTATCACCTCTTCCGGAGATCTGGACGAAAGTGAGCTTACCAATGATGTGCTGCGTATCGAATCGCTTTATAAAAACAATGGATTCATCAATGTCAAAGTATCGGATCCGCAGATAGAAATGGAGGAAGAAAGCATCACCATCGGGTTCAGGATTGATGAGGGAGAACAATACAAAACCGGGACAGTGGACATTACCGGAGATATTCTGACTTCCAAAGCCGATCTGTCCGACAAACTTCTGGTCAAGGAATCGGATCTGTACAACCGGGAGCTGATCCGAAAAGACATGCTGGGGCTCAATGATTATTATGCCAACCAGGGCTTTGCCAATGTCAAGGTCTCGCCTCTGGTGGAAACCGATGATGCCCGTCATATTGTGAACATCACCTACCATATCGTCCAGGGAGAACCGGTTTATTTCAACCGGATCCTTATCTCTGGAAACAAAAAAACCAGAGATAAGGTAATCGGCGGGAGCTTGCCGTGGAAGAGCAGGGAAAATTTCCATGAAAGACATTCAGCGTTCCTACCGGAACCTGGCTTACAAAGATTATTTTCAAACGGTAGAAATCAACCCGGTTCCAACCGATAGGACCAATCAGCGGAATCTGGAGGTCAAGGTGGAAGAAAAACCCACAGGCAATTTTGCTTTTGGCGGGGGATTTTCAACCGATGACGGTCCTTTTGGTCAGGTATCTTTGGAGGAACGCAATCTGTTCGGCCGGGGACAGAATTTAAAAATTCTGGGCAGAATCTCAGGAGAAACCGGGTTGTATGATCTGGGTTCACCGAACCATGGATTTTGACAAGCCGATTTCAGCCGGCTTCAATATCTACAAATTAGAAAAAGAGTTCGAATATTTCGAACGCAACGCCATCGGTTTGACGCTCCGATCCTCTTACCGGCAGCTGTGGGATTACACCACCATCGGCGTGGAATACAATGTGGAAGATTTTGAAGTCGAAAACGTAGAAACCCAATATACCAGCGTGACTGAAGGAGATTTTTTCACCGCCAGTATCAAGCCGTATATCAGCTATGACTCCAGAAACCATTATTTTCTGCCCACAGAGGGTATTTTCAGCAAAGTATCGGTGCAATACGCTGGGGAGTTCATGGGTGGCGACATTGACTACACGAGGTATCTGGCAGAGGGGGGCTTCTGGATTCCTCTTTTCTGGAAATTCACCGGAGCCTTTCATGTGGAAGGCGGATATCTGGATGACCGCACTAACGGGCAGATCGATATCGACTGGGAGCGGTTTTATCTGGGAGGCATCAATTCCGTTCGGGGCTTTGACAAATACGACATCAACACCAGAGAACCCGGACAAAGCATTCTGCGGGGGGGGGAAAAATTTGTCCAATTCAATGCGGAACTGATTTTTCCCCTTCAAGAGGAACAAGGAGTGGCCGGGGTGCTGTTCTATGACCGGGGAGATGTCTATCGAACCAGTGAAAGCATTGATCTGGCCAAACAATATTCCTCAGCAGGATTTGAACTGCGGTGGAACTCCCCCATGGGGCCCATCCGTCTGGCCTATGGTTTTGTGGTGGAAGGCCAGGATGAATTTAAAACCGGAGACGGCCAGTTTGATTTTTCCATCGGGGCTTTTTTCTAATATCAGTAAACAGGAATTTTTTGGGAGGAAATCATGAAACAACTTGTTCTTTCAATGATAATATGGCTGTCATTCATCGGGCTGGTGCCGGTCGCATCCGGGGCGGATTCAGTTAAAATCGGCATCATCGATTTTGAAAAAATCATGCAGGAATCCAGTGCCGGAAAAATGAATCAAAAGGCTCTGAATACCAGAGGTACGGAACTCAAGGGTAAACTGGAAAATGAAAAACAGCGTCTCGATGAGATCGGCCGGTCTTTTGAAAAGGAAGCACTGGTGCTCAGCGATGAAAAAAACGGGAAAGAGAACGGGACTTCAGAAATCAGATCGAAGATTTCAAAATCATGCAGCAGGATTATGCCAATGAATTGAAAAACATGGAAATCAAAATGATCAACGACATGCAGAAAGCCGTGTTTGCGATTGCCAATGAACTGGGGCAAAAAGAAAAATACAACTTGATCATAGAAAAAAAGAATGCCGGTGTCATATATGCTTCGGATCACGTGGATATCACGAATCTTGTCATTAAGAAATACAATGCAGCCACAGCCAAGGGAAGCTGATTTTCAGGCGGTTAACACTTATTCATGAAACTGACAGTTAAAGAAATTGCGGATAAAATTTGTGCCCGGGTGACCGGAGACCCTTCAACCAGCATCACAGGTGTATCCTCTTTTGATCATGCCGGTCCATCGGATATCACTTTTGCCGGAACACAGCTTTTCTGTCACGGCTTGATCAGACCCGGGCCAAAGCCGTGATTGTTCCCAGGGATTTTGAGGTTGCAGTTCCTTTCTCCCGTTTCTGCCTTTGAAGACCGACAATCCCAGGCGCTCATTTTCGAACTGGTCCCGCTGTTTCATCCGGTCACGGCCCCGTCCCAGGTATCAGTCCCCTGGCGGTCTTCGGAAAAACTGTGCGCTGGGGGAAAACGTCACCATCGGCCCTCACGTGGTGATTGAAACGATGTGGTTATCGGAGACCATGTGCATGTCATGCCCATGTATTTATTGGAAATGGGTGTGTGATCAAAGACCACACCGTCATTAAACCCAATGTGACCCTGATGGATAACACCTGTCTGGGAAGCTATGTCATTGTTCATTCAGGTTCCGTGATCGGATCTGACGGTTATGGATTTGTCCAGGATGGTGACATCCATTTCAAGCTGTCCCATACCGGCCATGTCATCATTGGAGACCATGCGGAGATCGGAGCATGCAACACCATTGATCGAGGCACCCTGGGGGTTACCCGGATCGGCAACGGCGTGAAGACCGATAACCAGGTGCACATTGCCCACAATGTATCCATCGGAGACAATACTCTGGTGGTGGCCCAGGTGGGAATCGCCGGGTCCACCACGGTTGGAAGGCAAACTATTATTGCCGGAAAATCGGCCATATCAGGACACTTGACCATTGGCGATAATGTCATCGTGGGGCCTTTTTCAGGGGTGTCTTCTTCCGTCCCGGACAACCAGATCGTTTCCGGGATTCCGCACATGCCCCACAAAACCTGGTTAAAAGTCGTCAATATCCTCAGCCGGTTGCCGGGCATGCGAAAAACCCTTCTGGCCATGGAAAAACGGCTCGAATCTCTTGAACGCGTCATACAAAAACCGGAGCAGCCATGATTCATCCTACTGCCATCATCGACCCATCTGCTGAAATTGATTCCCGTGTAACGATCGGTCCTTTTGCCATCGTTAACTCAGATGTACGCATCGGGGCCGGAACCACCATCGGTCCTTATACCACCATCGATAAATACGTATCCATCGGTGAAGACTGCCAGATATTTCAATACGCGTCAATCGGAGGTGCGCCCCAGGACTTAAAATTTCACGGTGAAAAAAGCTACCTGACCATCGGCCGGGGTTCCATTATCCGGGAGTTTGTCACCATCAACCGGGGCACGGAAGCCGGCGGCGGCATCACCCAACTGGGCGAGGAAAATTATCTGATGGCCTATACCCATATCGCCCATGACTGCAAAACCGGCAGACAGGTCATTTTAGCCAACAACTCCACGTTGGCGGGACATATCGAGATCGGTGACCATGCCACTATCGGCGGATTGGTGGCCATCCATCAGTTTGTCAAAATCGGGGATTACGCCTACATCGGCGGCAAGTCCGCTGTAGTAAAAGATATTCCTCCTTATGTCATTGCTGCTGGAGACCGGGCCACCCTTCACGGCCTGAACAATGTCGGCCTTAAGCGCCACCGGTTTTCCAGCTTCACTTTGGGTGAACTCAAAAAACCTACCGGATTTTCTTTCGGATCGGACTGACGGTTAAACAGGCTTCGGAAAGAGTCAGGGCCGAGGTGGAACAGATTCCGGAAGTGAAAATTTCAACTGATTTCATTGTCAACTCCAGCCGGGGAATCACCCGGTAAATGAATCGATGAAAATTGGACTGATTGCCGGCGGCGGACAGTTTCCACTGTTGTTTGCAAAAAAGCCGCCGAAAAAACATGGACGTGGTAGCGGCCGGTTTTGTTTCGGAAACCGATCCCAGGCTGGTTGAAAAGGTATCAAAATTTCAATGGCTGTATCTGGGACAAGTATCCAGACTGGTGAAATATTTCAAACGCCAGGGCATTCACGAGGCCGTCATGCTTGGAACCATACACAAAACCAGCATTTTCAAGGATATTCGTCCGGATTTCAAGGCATTGGCCTTTATTCTCAAAACCGGCAGAAGCACGATGATTCGATTTTAACCCGGTTTGCAGATCTGCTGGAAACCGAAGGCATTGACATTCAGCCCTCGACACTACTTTTGCCTGAACTGTTGAGTCCACCTGGCTGCTGGACCAAAAGACCCATGGATCATGCAGAGCAACAGGATGCAATCCAAGGATGGAACCTGGCTAAGGCCGTGGGAAAACTGGACATCGGCCAGTGCATTGTGATCAGCAACGGTACGGTCCTGGCGGTGGAAGCCATTGACGGCACGGATGCCACCATCCGGCGGGGAGGTGGACTGGCCCGGGGTAATGGGTGTGTGGTGGTCAAACGATCCAAACCCCAACAGGATCTGCGGTTTGATCTGCCGGCCACCGGCGGAGAAACCATTCGAACCATGGCGGCAGCTGGGGCCACGGCCCTGGTATTGGAAGCCGGCAAATCCCTGTCTTTTGACCGGGAACAGATGATTGCTCTGGCAGACGAACGGGGAATCGCCATTACCGCTTTGACGGACGATGATATCTTATGACCCGAAAAAAACAACCATGTCCTGATACTGGCGGCGAACCTCCGGAGATGTGCACGGGGCAGACCTGATCCGGGAGATGAAACAGCGGGACGGCTCGCTGATATTCCATGGTATTGGCGGACATTGCATGGCCGACGCCGGGGCCCGTCTGTTTTTTTCCATTGATCGGCTGTCCGCCATGGGACTTTGGGAGGTTATCCGGCAGATCCGGCCAGTCAAACAGGCGTTCGATCTTTTCAGACATCACCTGCGAAGCCTTGATCCGGGGCTGGTAGTTCTTGTCGACTATCCGGGCTTCAACCTCAGGGCGGCAGCATATGTAAAAAAGCACAGCCGCTCCCCGGTGTTTTACTATATCCCCCCAAGGTGTGGGCCTGGAACCCGTCCCGCCTCCGACAGATGAAACAGACAGTTGATCATGCCGGACTGATCTTTCCTTTTGAAGAAAAAATATACAAAAAGGCTGGTGTTCCCGCCACTTATGTGGGAAATCCTTTGCTGGATCAATACCCTGTGCCTTTGCCGCATCCCGTCAGATCCCATACTGATGTGCCGGATTCCGGAACCATCGGACTGCTGCCCGGTTCCAG
>LQAG01000332.1_pt1 | contig 15431 bp, 24 predicted proteins | sample 1535801 | NCBI WGS metagenome assembly LQAG01 (sample SAMN04331584, study PRJNA305678) | bioreactor metagenome | isolation source: bioreactor_3 inoculated with Wadden Sea sediment 1st replicate of a... | place: Germany:Bremen | reverse complement strand
CTTCCAGGGGCTGGACAAAGAATCGGTAAGGCGGGGCGATATTCTTTCAACCCCGGATACCCTGATCGAAAGCTATATGGTGGATGCCGGATTCCACTACCTGAAATCCAATGCCAGACCCGCAAAAACCCGGACCCGGGTGCGCTTCCATTCCGGCACCAGTGAAATTTTAGGATACATGGTGCTGCTGGACAGAGATGAACTGTTGCCAGGCGAAGATGCACTGGTGCAGTTCCGGCTGGAATCCCCGGTCTGCTGCGTCAAGGACGACCGGTACGTGATCCGAAGCTATTCCCCGGTAAAAACCATCGGAGGCGGGGCTGTCCTCAATCCGGTGGCAAAAAAATACCGGCATATGGACCCAACCGTGACCCAGGGGCTGGCGGCCCTATCAGAGGATGATCCGGAACAGACCATTGTGTTTTTCTGTCTTTGAACGGATTCGAGGGATTAAGTTTCAATGACCTGAGAATCATGACCAACCTGACGGACAAAAAACTGACTGCCGCGCTTCAGAAACTGCTGGCCCAGCAAGCAGCCATCCAGACGGACAAGGAAAAGCAGACGTTTGTCAGCGGGGTGATTTTCGATGACTTCAAACACAAGGCATTGGAAAAATCCGGCAGTACCATGATGCCAATCCGTTGAAAGAAGGCATGCCCACCCAGGAGCTCAAATCCAAGTTCCGTTATATCAAGGACCCCAGATTCTTCAACATCCTTTTCACCCGCCTTGAAAAGGAAAATGCGGTCATCCAGGACAAAAACCTGGTGAAGCTGGCGGATTTCAAAGTGGCATTACAGGTGGACCAGCATCAGATCAAGGAGGACATTATCAAAATCTACCGGTCCACCGGCCTGACACCGCCCTTTTTCCGGACCGTGTGCCAGGACCTGGATCTGGACAAAAAAACCGCCATGGATGTGCTGCAAATGCTGATCGACGAAAAACAGATCATCAAAACAAAGGATGACCTGTATTTTGACGTCCAGGCCATGGCCCGGCTGGAAGCGGAACTGGTGGCATTCCTGAAGAAGAGCGACTCCATCACCACCCCGGAATTCAAGGACATGACCGGTATTTCCAGAAAATTTGTGATTCCGTTGATCGAGTATTTTGATGCCATCCACCTGACCATCCGGGTAGGGGACACCCGGCAACTGCGAAGAAAATCATAGCCGGTTTCCAGGGTCCAAGCCCTTGTCCGCGTACAGACAAGGGAATCACCTCAGCTTTTGAATCAGGGAATCCACAATGCCGTCCAGATACGGCAACCCGGAATGGGTCAGCCTGAATCGCAGACGATTGTCCCCTGCACTGCCGGATTTTAAAAAAGCTCCGGAGCCATGATCTGCCAGCCGCTTCATCAGGGCCAGAATATCCGGATGAAGCCTCCGGACATCAACCCCTTTGTCTGTGCGCAACCCCAGCATGATCCGTTCCATCATTTCCTGGTTCGGACTCAAAATTTCATGATCTTCCCAGGGCATGCGGCCGGCTGCCAGATGATCCAGCCAGGCGCGGATATCGGATGGATTCCAGAATCGCACCGGACCGTTGGCCTGCAAAACGCCGGAATACGTTCCTGGTCCAGCGTCAGGGACTTTTGGACTCCAGTCATTTGCGGCAGAAAAGAATGGGCCGACGGTCCGATTCCAATATATGCCCCCCGTTCCCAGTAACGGGTGTTGTGAACGGATCGGAACAGCCGACCCTTTGCAAAATTGGACACTTCATAATGCGCATATCCGGCATTTTCCAGCACCCGGGAGGTGTGTTTAAAGAAATGACTCCGCCGTTCCGGATCACAGGGTTTAAAACGGCTGTTTTCATATTGATCAAACAACGGGGTGCCCGGTTCCAGAGTGAGCATATAACAAGACAGATGCGGCACATGCAGCGCCACAGCCGTATCCAAATCAGCCTGCCACACATCCAGCGTTTCGTTTGGCAGGGCATACATCAGGTCCAGGCCGATATTGGAAAACCCGGCTCGGTTTGCATCGGACAAGGCCTCAAATACCTGCTCCCTTGTATGAATCCGGGACAGAAAAGACAGTTTGGCCGGATCAAATGACTGGGCTCCGATACTCAGGCGGTTGACTCCCAACTCCCGGATGGCTGTCAGATAGCCGGATTCCAGCGTCCCCGGGTTCACCTCCAGGGTGATTTCCGCACCCGGTGCCATGCCAAATGACTGATAAACGGTTTCCAGAATCCTGCCGGTCTCGGACACGGACAGCACTGACGGGGTTCCGCCTCCCAGATAAAGACTTTGCAGCGGTGACTGAAGCCCGGTCTTTTTCATTTCAGACCACATGCGGATCTCTTTGCAGACCCCATCCAAATAAGCCGGCATCAAAGACCGGTCCGTGACCGAGAAAAAGTCACAATACGAACATTTTTTTTATGCAAAACGGCACATGCAGATATAAAGACCAGCTCCCGGGCAAGCCGGGTGTCGTTCGGGTCATGGGGGCGCTTCCTTTTTTGCAGTCGGGGTTTCGGGGGGAATCCGTTTATATTTATGATTATACCCTCATGCCTGATCACCGGTCAACCTGAGTGTCTCGGATTTATCAAACGAAGCTTGAAACTTGAAACAAAGGATGTGATAAAAACAAGTTTTCATCATAACCATGACCAATGCATATTTAACATACGATCACAGGAGTCTGCCATGCCAGGATTTGAACTGTTCGGCGACAAAGAGCGGAAAGAAGTGACCGATGTCTTGTCCACCGGCGTGTTAATGCGGTACGGATTCGACGCGGCAAGAAACGGCCATTACAAAGCCCTGGAATTTGAGCACACCTTATGTGAAATAACAGGATCGGCCCACAGCCATCTGTGTTCCAGCGGAACGGCGGCCTTGTCCACCGCCATGGCTGCCTGCGGTATTGGGGCCGGAGATGAAGTCATTGTCCCGCCCTTCACGTTTGTGGCCACATTCGAGGCTGTGCTCCAGGCAGGGGCCGTGCCGGTATTCGGTGAAATCGATGACACGCTGTGCCTGAACCCGGACCGGCTGGAAGCGGTGCTGACCCCGAAAACAAAGGCGGTGGTCCCGGTGCACATGTGCGGCGCCATGGCCCGCATCGATGAAGTCAAGGATTTCTGTGACCAGAAAGGCCTGATCCTGCTGGAAGATGCCTGCCAGTCTTTAGGAGCCACCTTTAGGGGACAACACCTGGGCACCTTCGGCAATGCCGGATGCTTTTCATTCGATGCGGTCAAACCGTGACCTGCGGCGAAGGCGGGGCCGTGATCACCGACGACCAGGCCGTCTATGACCGCTGCCATCAATACGCGGACCACGGCCATGATCACCTGGGCGGACCGGACCGGGGCGCAGACGGCCATCCTGTCTTGGGCATCAATTACCGCATCTCGGAACTCAATGCCGCTGTCGGGCTGGCCCAGCTCAGAAAACTGGACCAGATCCTGGAGATCCAACGCAAACACAAACAGGTGCTTAAGGATGCCATGTCCAACCTGCCCGGCGTCTCATTCCGGCACCTGCCGGATCCGGCCGGGGACTCCGCGACATTCCTGAGTTTCATGCTGCCCGATGAAGACACAGCCCGCAAAGCAGCCAAATCCCTGGCGGAGAGCCATGTCCCCTGCCCTTACTGGTATGACAACAACTGGCACTATTTCAGAAAATGGGATCATCTGAAACCATGGCCTGTGCCGCGCCCCCGGTGGCACGCCTGTGCCCCAACCTGCCTGATTATTCAACGATGCTGCTGCCGGAATCCGATTCGCTCATGAAACGCACCCTGTCCATGCAGATCATGCTGTCCTGGACCGATCAGGAACTGGACAGGCGGGTGGCAGCCATCCAGACAGCGTTAAAAAACATCTGACTTTTTGAACAGACCACTATTGAACAGACAACCAAATTCAACAAACAATCTGTTGAACAGACAAAAGGACCCCCATGTTCAGAAACTTTAAACTGGTGCCCCGGGTCATCTTCGGCCGGGGTTGTTTTTCCCAGCTCGATGAAATCCTGTCCCATCAGCGAACCGCCCCGGAAGACTGGGTGGTTTTGTCACTGATGACGTGTTCACCGGAACGTCACTGACGTCCCGGATTCCACTTCATGATCGGGACATGCTGTTGTACGTAAATGTGGATGATGAGCCCAAAACCGGGTATGTGGACCAGCTCACCCAACAGGTAAAAGATGCCAGACCCGGGCTGCCCTGCGGCGTGGGTGGGCATCGGCGGCGGGTCCACCATGGATCTGGCCAAGGCCGTTTCCCTGATGCTTACCAACCCTGGATCTTCCTCCCAGTATCAGGGGTGGGATCTGATCAAACATCCGGCCGTGTATCATGCGGCCGTTCCCACCCTGTCCGGCACCGGTGCCGAGGTATCCCGCACCACTGTGCTCACCGGACCGGAAAAGAAACTGGGCCTGAATTCCGACTACACCGTATTCGACCAAGTGGTTCTGGACCCGGAACTGACAGCCGGGGTCCCCAAAGACCAGCATTTCTACACCGGCATGGACTGCTATATCCACTGTATCGAATCCCTGGCCGGCACCTATCTTAACGAATTTTCCAAAGCTTATGGAGAAAAATCCCTGGGCCTGTGCCGCCAGGTGTTTCTGGAAGACCACCCGGACTCGGCGGATAAACTGATGATGGCCTCGTTTTTCGGTGGCATGAGCATTGCCTATTCCCCAGGTGGGGGCATGCCATGCCCTGTCCTACGGCCTGTCGTATCTGCTGGGTATTCACCATGGGGTGGGATGCTGCATCGCATTCGATGCACTGGAGGATTATTATCCGGAAGGCGTGAAAGAATTCCGGCAGATGATGGAAAAATCCGGGGTGGACATTCCCAGACAGGTTACCCAGGGCCTGACTGTTGATCAGATGGATGTCATGATCAATGTGGCCCTTGGGCTGGCGCCTTTATGGGAAAACTGCCTGGGCGAAAACTGGCAGACCATCATGACAAGAGGCAAGGCACGGTCTTTGTTTCTAAAAATGTAAAGGATCTTAGTCATGCCCATTGCTGTTATCCCTTCCCGGTACGGTTCCAGCCGGCTTCATGGAAAACCGCTGATGCCGGTCGCAGGCAAACCCATGATCCAGCGGGTCTATGAACTGGCAAAGAAATCCCCGGAGGTGACCAGTGTCTGGGTGGCCACGGATGACGACCGCATTGTCAAAGCGGTGGAAGCGTTCGGCGGCAACGCGGTCATGACATCGGACACCTGCAGGTCCGGCACTGACCGGGTGGCGGAAACCGCGAACCTCCTCAATCTGCCACCGGATGACATTGTGATCAATATCCAGGGAGATCAGCCGGTGTTCGATCCGAAATCCCTGAATGACCTGATCTCCCCGTTTGACCGCGGCCCTGCGGTGGAAATGTCCACCCTGGCTTTAAAATTGTCAATCCCCGGAGATCATTGATCCCAAGGATGTGAAGGTGGTGTTTGACACACGGGGGCACGCCCTGTATTTTCCAGGGCACAAATCCCGTTTCCCAGGGATGCCGGCACCCAGTCCGATTACTACAAACACCTGGGGTTTTACGCTTATAAAAAATCCTTTCTGGACCGGTTTGTTTCCCTACCCACCGGCCGGTGCGAGGCCGTGGAGAAATTGGAGCAGCTCAGGGCCCTGGAACATGGCTTTTCCATCCATGTGGCAGTGACCGCATTTGATTCCCCGGAAATCGATCTGCCCGAAGATATCCAACGGGTGGAAAAGGCGCTGCTGAAATGCTGAACCCAACCCAAACCCATTACAAAATCATTCATACCACCTGCCATACCCAGTGGGGGGGGCTGGAAAAACGCATTTTCAACGAAGCGGTATGGATGCGAAATCACCGCCACCAGGTGATCCTGGTGGCCCCCAGAAACTCACAATTGTTCTTACGGGCCAAAAAAGAACGATTTCATGTCTATCCCATCTCTTTTTCCCGAATGGGCGTTATCAGAGATTACCGGAGCCTGGTCCGGATCTTTCAGAACGAACTGCCGGATATCGTGAACACCCACGGCAACAATGACACCAAGGTTGCACTGCCGGCAGCTGAAAAGACAAATATTCCCTGTCGGATACTGTCCCGGCACATCAGCGCGCATGTAAAAATTCCTGGTATAACCGCCGTTTATACAAGCAGTTGTGCCATTATGTATTCACCACAGCGGATTATACCACCCGGCATCTGCAAACCCTTTTCAATCTCAAAGACACACAGATTTTTCCATTCCCAGCGGAATTCTACCCCCTGACACACTGCCCCCAGGGACTCGGCCAGAAAACATCTGGCTGAGACGTTTGGAAGCCCGCCAGATACCCGTTTTGTAGGATTTGTGGGCCGCCTGTCCAAAGACAAGGGGTCACTACCCTGGTGCAGGCATTCAAACAGGTGTTCCAACACATTCCTCATCACCTGGTCCTGGTGGGAAACGGCCCGGATGTGTATCAAAAGCGGCTTGAAAAATGACCAGGATCTGGAAATCTATTCCCGAACCCATTTCATGGGATTCACGGATGATGTCTGGCCTGTTTACCGAGCTCTGGACTGCAAGGTGCTGGCATCTGAAAATATCAACGGCATTCCCTTTGAAGGGATACCTCAGGCGCTTTTGGAAGCCATGTATTGTGACTGTCCGGTCATTGGTTCAAAACCGGCGGCATCCCGGATATCATTCGGCATGGCGATACCGGACTGCTGTTCGATCCCGGGGATGCCGACACCCTGGCACAACAGATCAGGCAGACCCTGTACGGGGAAACCGACACCCGGAAACGGGTAGAAAATGCCCGGGGAAATGTTCAGAAATCTCACACCCTGGACGCCATGGGAAAAGCCATTTTACGGATTTATCAGCTCCACCAGATCAAATTGGACCAACAAAGACATATCGGGGATTCACGAAAAATACAGATACACCGTAACGCGAGTCTCAGCTAACCGATTTTTTTTTCTTTTCAGATGAAATTTGGCATACTTGTAGAACGTGCCTTCAAAATTCGAAAAGGCAATGATGAAACCGGCCCATCCGTCCAGAAATCCCCGTTTGAGCACATAGATGGAAAATGCGGCCCACAGGCCGTGGAATACGGCCGCCCACATACTGGACCGTTTTCTGCCTTCCTCAAGTTTTTCAGCCCCCAGAGTGGAATACCGGTTGGCTTTGTGAATGATCTCCTCCAGATTCTTGAACGGAATCTGGTCAATGTCAGCGGTCATGGTTCCGCAGGTTTTTCACTGATCACCTCATACCGCTCGTGAACCGGGTCGTCCATGAATCTCAACGTCCCTTTCCGGAACAGCTGGGGCTGGCGGAAATCCGGATAAAATCCGCCGTGGCGGATCCATTTTCCCATAAAATAGTTGCGCCGGGGAACATAATAGGCATCGTTGCTTTCCGGATCTGCAATGATTGTTCGGATTTCCTCTTTGGCGGAAGGGGTACACCGTTCATCCGAATCCAGGCTGAAAATCCAGTCATGGGTGCAGGCGGAAATGGCCTGATTTCTCAAATCTCCGAATCCTTTGAACGGAATCTGGACCACCCGGGTGCCAAGATCTTTAGCAATGGCAGCGGTGGCATCGGTGCTGAAAGAATCCGCCACCACAATTTCGTCGGCCCAGGCCACGCTTTGAATGGCATCCCTGATTTTGTCTTCCTCGTTATACGCAATGATGTAAACTGATAACTTTGCCATAAATCAGCTGTCCTTGTCCGCTGGTTTCACTGGAATGGATGATTGACTTTTTCCCAGGCTGTCTAACCCGTTATGGCACACACAAGTGTCTGCAGCCATGGCTCTTTCCAGCAGCCGGTCATTGTCCGGCACCCGGGTCCGGGGATTTTCCGGATGCCACAGATGATAGCATATGGCCCGAAACGGATGTTCTTTTCGAATCAGGCCATGTTTGAACAACCGGACGGCAAATTCGGAATCCTCCCGGCCCCATCCCTCGAAATCATGGTTGAATCCGTTCACCGCCACGACATCTGCTCTGAAAACACCCATATTGCAGCTTCGGATGCCGGACAGCCGGTGCCCTTTTTTCAGGCTTGGAAAAATCGGAATCCGAAAATATGGTGGGCATTACCCAGATGCCCGGACAAAGCACCAAAAATCAAGCGGCCCAAAAAACGGCCAGCACTCATATCAAACGCTGCAGAGGCGATCTCATCCACCAACACCCGCTTGCCCTGAAAAAAACACCCCGGCTCCGCCAGAGCCAGATGGTCCGAGATGAAATGCCGGTCCGGAATACAATCCCCGTCCAGAAACACCAGGTAATCACCCGATGATACGGCGACCGCTTTGTTCCTCGCCAGGGCCGCCCGAAACCCCCGGTCTCCTCTGCCAGATATGGAAAAACACCGGACCGGACCGGTTCTCAAAAGCCGTCAGCATGGCCTCTGTTCCGGGGCCGGACCCATCGTCCGCCACCAGGATTTCATCCGGAATCCGGGTCTGGGCAACCAGGGCTTCCAGCACTTTTTCAACGCATCCGGCCGGTTATAGGTGGTAACGATCACGGACAATTTCATTTTTCCCCCGTTTTCCCCGGATGACATCATGGACCCGGACCACAGACAGGTCTTTCATACATCTGAAATCATACCGGGTACAGGGGAGTTTCGCATAACAGGGGGCACAGGCGAGGTCCAGCCGGATCACGGTGTGAATATCCCCATAAGGTCCCGTGCGCACCGGATTGGCCGGGCCGAAAATGGCGAACACCGGAATGTCCAATGCAGCGGCCAAGTGCATGGGGCCGGTGTCGTTGCATACAAAAAATGCGGCCCGTCGGATCACGGGGATCAGCTCCTTGAGCCGGGTTTTCCCGGCAATGGAGATGGCATTTCCCTTTGAACGGGCCACCACGATTTCAGCGACACCCGCTTCACTGGCCGAAGCAATGATGACACAGGGCAGCGAAAGGCGGGAGGCCAGTTCCCCGAATTTTTCCGCCGGCCACTGATTGGCCGGCTTCCCGGCTGACGGAGCCATGACCACAAACTTTTCCGGCAAGTGTTGCAGAATATCCGGGACCGGTTCATAGGGAGCCAGAGGGTAATCAATGGAATCTGCCGCGCATCCCATGAACCTGGCAATCTCCAGATACCGGTCTATGGCATGGATATTCATGCTGCCATGAATTTTATGAGTATAAAAAACGGACTGCCCTCATCCGATTCCTTGAATCCCAGCCGGACAGGGGCCTTGGAAAACCAGGTGATCACCCCGGACCTGAAAAGCCCGGACAAATCAATGGCCACATCATATTCTGTCCGGCCCAGATGTTTTTTCAACGATACAATCTCTTTGACGGTTTTGCCCAGACGGGACCACTCTTTCCACCGGTCTTTCTTGATGACCCACAAAGTTTGGATCATGGGATGACCTTCCAGAAAAGTGTGCAGGCCCTCGGCCACCACCCAGTCCACCCGGGCATGGGGAAACTGCTTTTGATGGCCGACAGAAACGGCAGTGAATGGATGATATCGCCAAATGCGCTGGGTTTGATGATCAGAATTTTGTCAATGGATGAAAACAGTTTCTTTCTCCTTGAATTCAGGATGCCTGTCCTGACTCCAGAATCCGGCAGCAGGTGTCAAACACTCTGTCCACCGTAATCCGGTCCATACAGGCATGGTCAGTGGGGCACTCGTCTTTCAGACATGGAGCACACGAAACCGGCACCCGGATCAAGGTACTGGTCGGGCTGTCCGGAGAGGTGGCCACCGGGTCCGTGGAACCGATCACCGCCACCTGGGGAATATTCAGGGCTGCGGCCGCATGCATGAGTCCGGAATCATTGGTCACAAACAGATCACACTGCTGAATCAGGCAAACGCCTGACCCAAAGTGGTCTTCCCTGCCAGGTTCACACAGCTGCCCGGTGCCATGGTTGAAATCCGTTCGCCCAACGCATGATCCCCGGGCCGCCGAAAATCAGAACCTGTATCTGATACGTCTCAGCCAGGCGACGGCAAAGGGCTGCATACCGGTCCGGAAACCACCGTTTAGCAGTCCCGCCGGTGGCCCCGGGGTTAATGCCCAGCAACCGTTCCGACCGGGTCTGTTTGACGCCGGCCAGCAGGACGTCGGCCGCGTCATGATCGGCCCGGGATATATGCAGATCCATCTGGCGGCCATCGGTGGCCAGTCCCGCCCCTTTCAGGATCCCCAGGTAATAATCGATGAGATGGGTCTTTTTCAGGGCCGGGTCCAGAGGAACGGCCGGCCTGAGCAGCATGGTTCTGGCATCGGTGTTGTACCCCACCCGCAAAGGTATCCCGGCCAGAAACACCAGCAGAGCCGCTTCAAACGCATTCTGCATGAGAATGGCCAGGTCGAACCGCCGCCGCCTTATATCCTTTGCCAGGCGCAGGGTGCCCATCCCATTTTGTGGCGGCATGCATGGTCATACACCATCACGTCATCCACATGGGGATTGGGGCATACACCGGGATCACCCAGGGTTTGGCCAGCACCGTAATGTGGGCATCCGGACAGTTTTACGCACCGCCCGGATCACCGGTGTGGTCATGATGGCATCCCCCACCCAGTTGGCAGCCCGGATCAGAATCCGGTGGCAGGATTTGGCTGGATATCTTTTTTTCATTGCTTCCAAATTAACGGTTCATTATACGGACGGACCTGCCAATGATATCATCACAGGCCGGGCCGGAAAGAACAAGGCCGCTACTGGGACTCCCGACCGGGCCACCGGCACCAGGGCCGGGTCTTCCATCGGTTGTGCACCCAGAAATACTGGTCCGGGCACTGCCGGACCATGGTTTCCACGGCTGTCGTAAACCGCTGGGTATTGGTTTCAACATCCAGGATCGGGTCGCCTGTGACCGATATCGGCACCTCCGGCAGAAACCGGATGACAAACCGCCGTTTATCCCGGATGGTATACATGGGCACCACCGGGGATCGCGTCTTCATGACCAGTTTTGCCAAACCGCTGTTGGTACAGGCGCTCCGCCCGAAAAACCGGACAAAGACCCCTTTGTACCAATCCACGTTCTGATCGATGAGCGTCCCCACCACCCCTCCGCTGGACAGGATCATTTCCAGTTTTCTGGATGCCCCGCGCATGGGGATCATGGTGACGCCAAACCGCTGGCGCAAATCCCGCATCAGTCTTTCCAGAGGGGCAAAATCCAGGGTCCGGTAAATGGCATAACCGTCTAACCCCGTCCCATCAATGACGGGTATCAGCATCTCAAAATTGCCCATATGACAAGTGATCACCACCACGCCCCTGCCTTTTGCATGGGCCGCTGCCACATGCTCCATGCCCTTAATCGTGAAACGGGACAATAGATTTCGTTTGGAAAGCCGGGTAGACCAGGCCACCTCAAACAACATGGCCGTGATATTCACAAACACCTGCCGGGCCGTTTTTTCAATTCTTTCCCTGGACCATTCCCGGCCATAGGCATGGGTTAAATTCTGTAGCGTAATATCCCGGTGACGTCTGTCCAACCGGAACCAAAGCCTTCCCAGAACCTTGGCAATAAAATCGGCCACGGAAACCGGCAGGCATCCCAGCAGGAAAACCGCCCGTTTCAGCAGCCGGTAGATCTGATCCTCTTTCATGGGTTCATGACATGTCATATTAAAATCCGGGTGTCAATCAACCGGGAAAATTCAGCGTCATTATCCAGGGACAGCCGGACTCCGGCCACGCCGACATCCATTAGCCAGGCAATGTCAGGATCCAGTTTAACCCGGTCTTTTTCGGTGGTCACCAGCATGTCCGCCTTAAGGGCAAGGCCCGTTGCTGTATTTTTACAAAATCAGCCCTCTTATACCGGTAATGGTCCTCAAATTCAAGATGATCCAGAATATTGGCCCCAGATCCCGGATGGTTCGAAAAAAAGCCCGATTGTCTGCAATCCCTGAAAACAGGACCACGGAAAGCCCATGAAGCTGATCCACGGACACCCGTGGTTCTGGATTTGGCATCCCAGGCCCGCTGGGGATACTGACGTAAGAACCGGCCGAACAGACCTCCACCATAAACGGCTGGTGACGGCTATAAAATACCGGCAGACCCGGCGCAGCCCCCGATACCCAGTGAGAAGCCAGCAAAACAGAATCCGGACACCGGGTCAGTATCACGGCATCGGCCCTGGCCAAGGCCGGGACCGCCGGTTCCCTGAGCCGGCCGGCCGGCAGGACCCGGCCGTTCCCCACCGGAAATCATGATCCATCAAAACCAGGTCCAGATCCCGGTTCAACCGCACGTGCTGGAACCCGTCATCCAGCACCACCACATCCACGGGCAACCGGTCCAGGGCCAGGCACCCTGCCCGGTAACGGTCTTTCCCTACCACCACCGGAAACCGTTTCAACCGGGCCATCATATAGGGCTCATCCCCGGCCTGGGTCGCATCCAGAAACAGCTGAGTGCCGTCGCTCACCACTGCTGCCTGTTTTTCTGCCGGCCTTTGTATCCGCGGCTGATCACCACGGGATGCTTTCCCAGCCGGAGCAGCAGATCCGCCAGATACACGGCCATGGGGGTCTTGCCTGTGCCTCCCGCCATGATGTTGCCCACGGAAATCACGGGACAGGGCAATGTTTTACGGTGATACCTGCCCATGCCATCCTTTTTGCCCCATACCATTTGTTTCTGAGGACTGAACCGGCCCCGTATCCATATGACACCGCCTTGAGCAGGGCCTCAAAAGACAGCAGCGGAACAGGTCCCATCCGTCCGGACGACTGTATGATCTTTTTTCCAGAGTTTTAAGCATGACGGTCTCCGAATCCCAGCTGTGAGAACAGTGCTATTGTCCGGTCCACAGCCCCGGTATTTTCCTGAAACACCATCCAGGCCCGGGTTCCCATGTCCCGGGCACGGTCCGGCCAGGTCAGCAGCGTTGTCAAATGACGGATCAGAGAGCCGGCATCTGTCACCTGGCAGGCCCCGCCCCGTCCCATCAGCAGCTCGGCCATCTCTGTAAAATCTTCCATATGGGGGCCGAACAGGACGGGTTTCCTGAACACGGCCGGTTCCAGCGGATTGTGCCCGCCACAGGGAACAAGCGATCCCCCGATATACGCCACATCGCACACGGCATAGGCTTTTGCCAGCACCCCGAGACAGTCCAGAAGCATCACCGACGCATCCGGCGGCTGATTTCGAGTCTTGAAGCAATACCGATTCCCCCGTTCTGAGCGATCTCTCTGGCCACCTGGCGGCTTCGGGCCGGATCTCTGGGCGCCAGAACCAGCTTGAGATCCGGCACTTTCCGGCGCATCTGCTGAAACACCTGCCACAAGATCAATTCCTCCCCCGGATGGGTAGAACCAGCTATCCACAGTCGATCGTTGCCAGTTATATGAAACCAGTTTTCAAGGTCTTTTTTTTCCGGTATCATCCAATCCCGCCACCGGCTGATCAAATTTGATATTGCCGGCCAGGGTCAAGCGGGATTCTGGAACGCCCAAAGCGTTGAATCGTTCCAGATCCTGACGGGTCTGCACTGCCACATGAGACAATGTTGAAAAAACAGGAGGGCTGCGGGCCCCAGCCGGCGGTATCCACGAAAAGACCTAAGGGACATCCGGGCATTCACCAGTATCACCGGAATATTTTCCGTTGCATGGCATAAAGGAATCCGGGCCATAGATCGGTTTCCACCAGACATATCCATGCCGGATCGATCCGCCGCCGAACCCGGTCCACGGCCCACGGGAGATCAAACGGGAAATAGGCAATTTGAGACACCAGAGGAGAATCGGCCCGGAAAAACAAGGTATGGGCCGTGTCATATCCGGTCCGGGTGGACGCTGTGAACACAATGGGGGTTTCAGGAAATTGCCGGTTGAGCGCCAGAACCAGCGGTAACGCGGATGTAACCTCCCCCACGGAAAGAGCATGGATCCAGATCGGCTTTCGGGATCCGGACCGTTTCTGGATCCCGGTCCACCATCCCAACCGCTGGAGCAGATTGGCCCGCCGTTTTCCGGACAACAGCCAGACCAGGGGCAGCAACGGCAGCACCAGTACAAATCCCGTTGAAACCAGCACATGATAAATCCATATCATAAGGCTATTCCGTATTGATCAGGTAAATGATGCCGCCGGCCAGAAAAAGGCATTGGCCATCCAGGGCGCCACCATGGCCGGCAACACCCCTGCGTACCCCAGGGACAGACAGATGCCGTACGTCACCCAGTAACCAAACGAGATCACCACGCCCAGTCCGATGGCGGCCGGCAGATTCACCCGGGCAAACGGCCGCATTCCCGCGGCAGCACCGGCCAATGCCATGATGACACAAATAAAGGGAAATGCGATTTTGCCGTGCATGTCCACTTCATAAGCGGTGGCATCATACCCTTCCTCCCGAACCTTTCGAACATAGGATCTCAAATCGAAAAACCCCATTTCATCGGATTTCTGAACCCATTGATCCAGATCATCCGGCACCACCCCCAGTTCCGCCAGCGTCATGTCCGACAGGGTGACATCATAGTCATCGGTGTCCGGGTTATAGGTCTGCTCCACCACCTCCTCCAGGAGCCACTGGCCCAGTTCATACCTGCCTGAACGGGCATCGATGCGCGAGATGAGAAAAAAATTCTCATCCATGGTGGTGGCACAGACCCCGGCAACGGTTTTCTGGACTGGATCAAAAAAACGGATATGCACCAGCCGGTTGTCGGACCTGATCCAGATGTTGTTTCGGTGCTGGGTCATCTGGTTTTGTTTTCGGATGTCATACTGCCGGATGTCATTGGATCTGGACATGGACAACGGTACCAGAGACTCGCCCAAAATGAACATGAGTCCGGCCAGCAGCAGACCGATGACAATAGCCGGTCTGACCAGGAAATACACGGAAATTCCCGAGGATTTCACTGCGGTCAGCTCATTGTTCCGGTTCATCAACCCGAACACGGTAATGGTTGCCAGCAGAACGGCCGCAGGGGTCAGCTGAACAAACATGAACGGCAGTTTGAGCACCACATACCAGAGCGCCTGGATCAGCGATACATCGGATTTTAAAACTTATCCATGCGGGACAGATAGTCGATGATCACAAACAGTACCAGGATCAGGGCCTGTATCACGCCGAAGAATTTGAAAAACTCTTTAAACCAGTATTTATGAAGACAGGCCATGGCGGATGAATTTCAACACCTTTTTTTGGGTCCAGTACAAGGCTTTGGCAGCCATGGGGGGCATTTTAACCGGATTTTCATCAGCATTTCGCTTGAGAAGGTGCCACCCGGCCCCGCCCATAACCAGGTTGGGAAGCCACATGCCCCAGAACCGGGGGAAACCGGCCCGGTTTCCACCGGCCAGACCATCCAGCCGCCAGAAACATATAGTAAATCACCAGAACAAAAAAAACGTCCCAGGCCCAGGCCGGAAGACCGACCGGTCTACCA
>LQAG01000331.1_pt1 | contig 15463 bp, 25 predicted proteins | sample 1535801 | NCBI WGS metagenome assembly LQAG01 (sample SAMN04331584, study PRJNA305678) | bioreactor metagenome | isolation source: bioreactor_3 inoculated with Wadden Sea sediment 1st replicate of a... | place: Germany:Bremen | reverse complement strand
ATGAAAGCGCTGAAGCAGAAGCTGAAACAGATCCAAACAAAATGATGACACCAGAGGAAATCGCTAATTTGGTGGCATCACAAAATGATGATGAAGAAACTGAAACAGAAGAACCGGTTGAAGAATTCACGGATGAAAGCACTGAATCGGAAGCCGAAACAGATCCAAACAAAATGATGACACCAGAGGAAATCGCCAATCTAGTGGCATCACAAAGTGCTGAAGAAGAAACTGAAACAGAAGAACCAGTTGAGGAATCAGTTGTAGAATCAACGGAAGAAAGCTCTGAACTGGAGGATTCTAAAGAAACTGAAGACACGATTGATTCCGAAGGCGCTGTGAAAGAAGACATTTCTGATAGTACTGTTCAAGCAAATGAATCTGAGGTTGGTGGTGAAGAACAGCTAAAGAAATCAGAGGGTGATTCATCAGAAGAATCAGAAGTGGACGAAGAGTCCATAATTGATGAATTAGAGACTGTTGATGGTAATGATGAAGATGAAAACCAACGTCTTGAAGACCAAAATCAGACTAGTGATCAGACTCAAGAAGAAAATGCTGAAGCACCACTGGATATTGATTCTGAAGATACCTTCTCTGAATCCATTTCCGAGAGTGATGAAGTTGAAGATTCTGAAAAGAAAGAAACGTTTTAGTATATTGAGCGTGATTCTTAACAGGGTAAAGGGCGTTTTCAAGAGAAAGAAAAAGCAGGAGATAGCAGATGTTGATAGTGCAGAAGAAATTGCTATAGAAAACGATCCTGCACAAGAAAATCAGATCATTGATACAGGAGAAGAACCAAGAGAGCAAGATGAAGCAAATGAGACAACTGAAGAAACAGTAGAAGAGACTTCTGAAGATAAACCTAAAAAGAAAAAGAAAGAGCAAAAAGAAAAAAGACAAGGAAAAAAACAAAAGTAAGAAAACAGTGCTTAAACCTATACTAATTCTACTGGCTGTCTTGGCTTTAGTTGGCGCTGGCTTTGCGGGTGGTTTTATAATGAGAGACTATGTGGAAGTCTCTCAAGGCGATGAAACTGAGGTTGATAATGGGTTTGATGATAGCATTGTTTTGCCAGACGATCCAGATGATTATACATCTTCTATGTATTTAGAATCATTAATTCGAGAGGGGAAAGCTGAGTCATTAAAATCTGTAAAACTAGAGAAGATTGATGATGTAAGCAAACTTGTTAAATTCCCAAATCTCAGAAGACTAAGGTTATATGATATGACGGGGGATGAGGACTTCAGTGTTGTCGAAGAACTAGAGGGTTTAGAAGAGATCACAATAGAAAACTCTATTATAAAAAAATCAGTTTAGCAATGGTAGTTTTGACTCTGTCACTTACATGGAAATTTATGATTGTAGCATTGAAAACTTAGAACAATTTTCTAACTTCACGAGTTTAGAACAACTGTATGTCTTTTTCGCAGAATTCGAATCATCTGAGGGCAACTTAGAACTGACTTCATATATACCATCAATAAGGGATTTGACTCTTAGTAGTTGTGGAGAATATGAAGAACTGATAGGTGTTAAAGATATGCCAAATCTAAAAAGTCTTAATTTGTCCACCGGCACACTAGTAAGAAAATATGAGCTATATGGAAAACGAAAGTCTTGAAAATGTCAAAATTGATATGTCGTTTACCAAAAGCATTGAAGAATTTAATGTATTATCAGATTTTGATAATATGAAATCGCTCAGTGTACAAGTTGATGGTGACCACTTTGCTGCTAACCAAATGAATCGAATAAGTGGTTGGCTCGAAAGAAGGTTACCAAATGTTACGGTTCGAACATCAACATACTAGAGCGGTATATATAATTAAGCTATACGTTTGTACTTCTAAAATTTGAGCACAATAAAATGTTAGCCAGTCTGTATTTCATGCAGACTGGTATTTTTATTAAAGAATTACCTGTTGACTGGTCAAGGTGTAGAAGCTTATTGATGTAAAAACGCAAAATGAAACATAATTAGAGGTAAAACATAGGGATTTGTTGAACTTCTTTAACGCACAATTTCTATTTTATGAAATTGCTGTTTTGATGAGAAACAACTAATGTTGATTAACTAAAGACATGCAGATTTTAGAAAAAATCCAAGGAGACCAATCATGACACATGTAGAAAAATTAGTTCAAAAACAACTGGATTATTATAACGAAAATAATCTTGAAGCCTTTGTATCAACTTACCATGAAGACATTGAAATAATTAATTTAGAAGATAATACGTTGATATTAAAAGGCATAGAAGCTCTAACAGAAAAATATAGAGAAACGCTTCCAAGTGCAAAAGGTTAAGGCAAAATTACTAAATAGAATAGTCATTGGTGATAAGGTGATTGACCATGAGGCAGTGAGTGGTATAAAAAAAAGACGAATTGGTCTATGCAGTGGCTACATATAAGGTTGAAGACGATCTAATTAGGAAAGTATGGTTTCTTTTTTTAGAGAGATGTCAAATCCTCACCTTTGAAAAAGGCTTAAAACTTGATAGGGGTGCAAAAATGAAAAATATTGATTTTAGAGAAGTGAGAATAGATGAGTGTGGAAAAATGAAAGATATTGATCCTCAACACTATATAAAAAAATGCTTGGAGATTGGTTGATGGAAAGAGACAGTTGGTGGAGATTGATTATCATGAAAAATCTTGGCCAGATGGATTTGAAAGGTACTATAATGAGTTGATTGAAATAATTAAAGCTGATGGAGTGGCCTTTGGCGCCTTTTGATTCAGAGGAAAAACTCCTCGGTATCGCAACCTTGAAAAAACAACATTTTGGAAAGTCAGCAAAATATGTTTTGTTGGATTCTATGTTTGTTACATACGAGAAACGTGGCTTAGGATTAGGAAAAGCCCTTTTCAACTTATGTGTTGAGAAATCAAGAGACTGGAACGTGGACAAAATATATATATGTGCTGGATCTGCCGAGGATACAATTGCCTTTTACAAGGGGATAGGGTGCGTTGATGCCCTAGAGATTAATGAAAACTCTATACTGATGACCCTCGTGATATGCAGTTGGAATACATAGTTTAAAGCATGAATCGCCTTTACTGGAAGAGTGAAGGCGATTCATATTGATAATTTCAGTTACTCTTTTTCTACAAATGTTAAAATTGATAAAACCGGTATGAAACATATTGTGAACCCGTTAATTATAATTCCAATTAACCAATGGATATTGTAGTTATAAATAAACATCATGATAATAATGTTTATAATAGCAATAGTGATCGTTAAGAATATTTTTGTTAATCTATTAAATTTAAATCCAAAATATATTTTTTAAAGCAAACTATAAATTTTTTAAAAAAGCATGTAACTAAAAGAAATAAATATTATCAGACTAAAAAATCGCATATCTTAATGGATCAGAATCAAAAAAACAAAGTCGAACATTTTACTTCCTCATTTCTATAGACTTTTATTTATAAATCCATTGTTAGGGAAGTCATCAACACTATCAAGATATTCTGCAAACGTTGCACCGGGATTTAAAAGGTTGAATATAAAAGTTCACAGCAAATGGAAGTGAAGTAGCTAGTGCAGCCAGTCCCCATGCTTTAAGTTTTTTAGGTTAGTATTTTGTAAATAAGCGTCTAAGTTCTTTTTTCTTGCAGCGATGGATTACCGGTGCAGCATTTGAAGGATAGATTCACGTGGATCGTGTTCAATGGGGCTATTGATCCTGTCATAAAACTCAGAATAATGCTTTAGGATTTCATCAAAGTCAATGTCAAGAAAGTATCTTCCGCACATATTAATCACTTTACACAGTATATACCACTAATAAAGTGAATCAAAAAAATCATTTGTATATATAGCATTTTATTAAAAAGCGAGGTCATGTTAGAACTGCTCCAACATGGCTTCGCTTTTTTTGCTTTATCATAAACGTTTTCGTGATGAACATTCAAACACTATGTTAACTTTTCATATTCATTCTCATCTACTGAAGATAAAACATTTAGTGATGTTCCAGACTTAACTGCACTAATAAAATCATCAAGGACACTCTCCGAGTTAGGTACGTTAAATCTTTTTATAAGAACATTTTGTAACTCGATGTAATCTGGTATATCTGCCAACCGTTCGTTCTTAAGCTCAATATGCATCGAACTATAAGAATCAGTTGAGACATTGCTTGAAAGCATAATCATATCCAACCAGTACGGGTATTGGATAACAAGTTCAAGTTAGTTTGCATGTGTTTTCTGCTACGTAAACCTACTTGACCTTCGGAGCTAATATAACTTTATTTTTTCCATCATTAATGTTTCTCACATAACAACTGCCAGACCCAGACTTCGCAATGATTTCAACTTCAGTATTACATTTGTACAGGTAAGGTAAGGTATCATTCTCACGTGGAATTACTAATAAAATCTGAGAAATCCTCTAACAGTCCTAATATTTTTTTTGTCACCGATTAACTCATTTAGGTTCATGTATCAGCACCTCCATAATAAGATAATATACTATTTTTGAAACGCAGTAAATGATATAAAAGTAATTAATGTTAAAGAATGTTAATATAATTTATATTAAATAGAGTTGAATTTATATATATTAGACATTATAATTACAAATGCAGGAAATTAAATCTATTTTATTCCACGGGAGGAAGAGTATGCGCAAAACGCAAAAAAGAGTATTGTCATTACTTATGATTCTTGCAATGATGTTTAGTTTCTCTATGACATCATTTGCTGATTCTGGTATGTTCAGTACACAAGGAGTTCAGTCCAATGTTATTGGAGGAGTAGACGGTCCAGTTGCTGACTTTGATATTATTGGAAATGGTAGTTCAAATTATGAAGCTTTTGGCTTTAGTCTAAGAGGGATCGATCAAGAAGTTGGCGGTACAATCACTGGTGGACCATTAGGTTGGCACATTGGAATTGTCAATGCAGGAGTACCGTTTGATAGACTAGACACTCTTGATATGGAACTGGAGTTGTACGATGTAGATGGAAATCTAATTGACACTCATCAAATTAGTGACACTAAAGTTAGCTGGGGCACAACGAACTATTACTGGATGATTCCTACATCTAACACAGTTGAAGAAAAACTCGTAGTAACTGGAGTTGCTACTGACGCAGGCCAAACGTACTATTTCTCTTCATCAACAGTACGATGGAATTTTGCAGGCGGATCATATGGATCTATGAGTTCATACGGTGGTGAAAGACATCATTGTCCTGCAAACTCAGTAAACGGATTGACTACATACTCTGGACCAGCGATTAGAATGCTTAAAGAGGATCATGCAAGAACTGCGAGCTACGGTAGTAGTGCAGCAGCTGTTGCATACAGAAGTGAACAAAAGGCATTAATTCAGCAAGGCAAATTTGAAGAAGCTATGCAAATGGATATAGATGATATCCGATCACTCTTTGGAAGCAAATATAATGATGCTATCGATGAGATGGTTACTTATGCTAAGTCAAAAGGTTACATTTAAAACAATTAGTTTTTAGAGTAAGTAAAAATCCTCTGAATCTCAGTTAATATTTTTGAGATGCAGAGGATTTTTTGGTCAATTATTCGCACAACACATATTTAAAGTAAAAGACCGAACTTAGTCCGGGTTTTTCCAGGTTATTCTTGCTCAAAGTCCCATCTTTACATATGCGCATATATCTGCTCTGAGATTTTGTTTTTTACATCGTCAAGAGACTCTTCGCCCTTGCCGTGCACTTTTCTTGTTGCGTCAACAAAATCAATATGAACACAGCGCCCGTTTATGTAAATCTCACTTCCGTTAACTGTGTTCGATTCAAATGATTCTGACGAGTGGATGTCTTCGGAAATTTGAACCATTGCTTTCGCAAATAATGCACATTTGTGTTCATAGGATTTAATCCCGTTATTCAGCTTTTCGATGTTATACATATGAACCTCCTGTATTTGTTTATATTTGGATAATACTCATTGTATCAAAATTACCAAACAGCAACACGGAAGAATGTATATCGCTGAGATTATCAATTTTGCGAATACAAGAAGTATCTCTACGCACTATCAATATTTCTCTTAGATCATATAATGTTAAAAATCCCAATAATCAAATGTTGAATTCCTACCAATCTCATGATAAATTAAAGAGTCAAGAAGTGTGATCGGAGGAAGCAATGAAAGAGATCGGAAATAATTCTTATAAAAAAGCAGGATCAAAAAGATCCTAAACCATATAGTGGTACCCTAAGACAAAAATCAGTGGCATTCTTAACCCTCGGTTGCAAAGTAAATCAATACGAAACCGAGGCTATGATGGAACTCTTTGAGAGCAGAGGGTATGAAGTTGTTGAAGCTCATAAACGTGCAGATGTATATGTTATAAACACATGCACTGTCACAAGTTTAGGCGATAAAAAATCTCGTCAATTTATCAGACGTTCAAAAACGCCTAAACGATGAAGCGATTATTGGTGTCGTAGGTTGTTATTCTCAGGTTTCGCCGGAAGAGGTTGAAAAAATTGAGGGCGTTAACGTTATTATTGGAACAAACAATAGGAAGCAAATTGTTGATGTTGTAGAAGATATTAATGTTTGGGATAAAATTGTCCTCGTTGATGACATCATGAAGGTCACTGAATTCGAAGAACTTAAAATAGATACAATAAAAGATAAAACCAGGGCCTTTCTAAAAATTCAAGAGGGCTGCAATCAGTACTGTTCATACTGTATTATTCCATATGCTCGAGGCCCTATACGCAGTCGTAAACCAGAAAATGTGATTAGTGAAGTGAAAAGACTGGCTGAAAATGGATTCAAAGAGATTGTATTAACAGGCATACATGTGGCTTCATATGGAAAAGATTTAGACTGTGTGACTCTAACCGACGTCTTGAAAAAAGTTCATGATGTAGAAGGCATAGAGCGTATTCGATTGAGTTCGCTCGAACCGAGAATGTTTACAGACGAGTTTATTAAGGCAATTAGACAAATGCCAAAGTTCTGTAAACACTTCCACTTGTCCTTGCAAAGTGGTTCTGACACAGTTCTTAAGAGAATGAATAGAAAATATACAACTGCAGAGTATAGTCAGATTGTTGATAGGTTGAGACAAGAGCTTGATAATCCATCTTTCACCACAGATATTATTGTGGGTTTTCCAGGAGAGACGGAAAAAGAATTTGAAGAAACCTATGCTTTTGCAAAACACATTGGATTTAGTCAAATCCATGTCTTTAAGTATTCTCCAAGAGAGGGGACACCTGCTTCAAAAATGAAGGAACAAATCCCAGGTGATGTAAAATCACAGAGAAGTGCAAAGCTAATGAGCCTTGCTGAAGACATGTCTGACGCTTATATGGATACCTTTATTTGGTCAAGAAGTTCAAGTCCTTTTAGAAGGAGAACTTGAAGATATGCCGAATTATCTAGAAGGGCTAGATGACCACTATATGCGTGTTTGTGTTAAAGCACCTATTGAACAAAAAACGGAAAATGCAAAAAGTTCGAATAGTTCGCCGAGAAAAGGATATATTAATTGGTGAGCTTGTCGACTAATAAATCATTCGGGTGTACAAACGCTCATTTTAGCAGGATACTATTGATCTGTGGAAATCTAATTTAAGTTTTAAATTGAAATAGAAAAATTTTAAATTAGGTCTAGTCCAAGTGTTCAAAACAGATAAAATGCATAGCCTTTATGCATAAGATATGGAGGTGTCAAAATGAGTGATTGTATCTTTTGTAAAATTGTAGACAAAGAGATTCCATCAAAACAGTTTATGAAGATGATAAAATTATGGCTTTTCATGAATTTAAATCCACAAGCGCCAACGCACGTTCTTGTTATTCCCAAAGTGCATTTTGAGTCATTTAATGAAATGACAGAAGAACATGCTGACGTTATGGGCCATATGTCTCTTAAACTGAAGGAGATTGCTAAAACTCTGGGAATCGATGAATCGGGTTACAGGGTTGTGTGTAACTGCGGAGAAGATGGTGGACAAGAAGTAAAACATTTACATTATCACCTACTCGGAGGTAGAAATCTCAAGTGGCCTCCAGGCTAGTATATAGGATTTATCCAATGCTTTACTTGGCCCAAAATCATATTGTTAAATAGAAACTAAAAAATGATATAAAACATGAATTTTCCATATTAAAATCTATTGCATCTTAAAAAGAAATTCATGTATAATGTTTTAGTATTCTGAGATTCCTCTGTTTTATGGATAACCTGATTTTGTTATTCCATAACCCAGAATGCGGACAGGATGCGTTGATAAACTATCCTGTCAACCGAAATTTAAAAACGGGGGAGGGAACAATAATGGCAGGTATTAAACTAGGACCAAACGAAACAATCGATAGCGCACTTCGTAGATTTAAGAGAGAAACTGCTAAAGCTGGCGTTCTTGCTGAAGTTAAAAAGAGAAAGCATTACGAAAAGCCAAGCGTTAAGAAGAAGAAAAAAGTCTGAAGCAGCAGCTCGTAAGAAGAAGAAGCGATAAATTCTTTTCTTTAAGAAAGGGTGATCTGAGTGTCAATGAAAGATCAACTCATGTCTGACTTGAAAGAAGCGATGAAGGCTAAAGATACGGTTCGTAAGGCTACGATTACAATGCTTAGATCACAGATCAAGCAGTTCGAGGTTGATAACCGTGCCGATGTCACTGAAGAAATGATCATTGACATCATTGCCAAACAAGTCAAGCAAAAAAACGCTGCAATCGAAGAGTTCGAGAAAGCAGAACGTAGCGATCTGGTCGATGAAGCCAAAAGAGAAATTGAAGTTCTAATGGCTTACTTGCCGAAGCAGCTTACGGAAGAAGAAATTCGTGCACTCGTTGCACAAACAGTTTCTGAAGTCGGAGCCACTTCACAGAAAGATATGGGCAAAGTCATGGGTGCACTTGCACCTAAGACAAAAGGCAAAGCCGATAACAAGCTCGTATCACAGGTTGTTCGAGAACTACTTAACCAGTAGTTGTAATATAGCTTTCAATGTAGCAAATAACCCGCTAGTGTTTACACTAGCGGGTTTTTTATGTGCCCGAATTTTAGAACCATCCACAGAATGGACCATTAAAACAAAATTTGGTGGTGAAGTGATTCTTGAATCAAGGTTTTGGGAATGTCTCATTTTCAAATGAATCAGAAATTTGATTTGTAAATGAGATTAAATATGTTACATCCTGAATATTTGAAGAAATCCCCAGTCGTGTTATGGTAAAATAATAGAAGAGAAAAACTGAAACATAGATATATAGGTATGCCCGTACTGCTTATATGAATAGCTACACAAAATAAGGTGAGCGGTACGAATTATATTAGAGGAGGGGACACCTTTGGGAGAAAGAGTAGACAAAAGAATAAAAGTTGGAAATGCAGAAATGCTCCATCAACTTTTTGGAAACTTAGATGAACATGCAAAGGCAATAGAGAAAGAATTTGATGTGGCCTTAACAGCTCGAGATGGTGATATTCTCATAATGGGTGAAGATGAAAACAGCATTAAGGTAGAAAACTTGTTTTCAAAGTTAAAAAATTCGATTCATTCAGGTGAGAAAATCGACAGACAAAAACTTGATTACTACATAGGTTCAGTCAAGCTAGGTGATTCAGAGGAACTTAGTGGACTAGATGAATCTGTTATAGCTATAACATCAAGAGGAAAACTTGTAAAACCAAAAGACTCTGGGTCAAAAAAATACTATGAAGCCATAAAAAATAACGATGTCACTTTCGGAGTTGGTCCGGCTGGCACAGGTAAGACATACATGGCTGTGGCTATGGCAGTAAAGGCATTCAAAAATGAAGAAGTGAGCCGTATTATCATCACACGCCCTGCTGTTGAAGCTGGTGAGAGCTTAGGGTTTTTGCCCGGAGACCTGCAAATGAAGATTGATCCATATCTTCGTCCGCTGTATGATGCGCTTTATGATATTCTTGGAGCCGACAAGTACCTGAAATACAAAGAAAGAGGCCTTATTGAAGTGGCGCCACTGGCCTATATGCGCGGTAGAACTTTAGATGATTCCTTTATTATATTGGATGAAGCTCAGAACACGACAAAAGAACAAATGAAAATGTTCCTTACGCGTTTTGGTTTTGGCTCAAAAGTTGTTGTCAATGGTGATGCCACTCAGGTGGATTTGCCTCATGGAAAACAATCAGGACTGGCTCATGCAGTTAAAGTTTTATCTGATGTGGATGAGATTGCTATAGTTCAGTTAACAGAACGTGATGTTGTAAGACACAGACTTGTGAAGAAAATTATAAAATCATATGAAAAGCATGAACGTAAGGAAGTTTACAAGGCAAGTAAGAGTTCAAAAATAGATACGATCATAAAAATCAGATAAGAAGAAGTACTAAAGGAATGTAAATAGGGGGCTATATGGAACTCCGAAAGAGTTTAAAGAAAATGTACTTTTTTTCTAAAATATTCAAAAGCAGTAGACTTAGAATGTTTGGTCTTGGTTTATTCGTATGGTTAACATTGTTTTTTTCATTTTCAGCGACTATGGGGTCTGGAAAATATGCCTACACACTTGGTGATACGGCTCGAGAGGATATTGCCATAACCAAGGACCTGATAGATGATGAAGCCACCATGCGCCTGCGGGACAAAGCTGAAAATGATGTTGACCCAGTGCTTTACATTGATCCGACAGTTCAAGTGGATTCGAAAAAAGAAATAAGAGATTTTTTGAGAAACTATACTCTGTTAGAAGTGATTTTGCTGGCGACAGGACGTACTTATACAAGTATATACGGGTATGGAGTCTGACAATGAAGAGAAGCTGACAGACGAAGAGTTAACGACACTGGTTCTAATGGATCAAAGGAAACTAGAAGATGTTGAAACCATAGTTAATGACTTGGTTCTGCAAACTATGAGTATGGGGATTTCAGGCAATGAAATCATACAGAAAAAAGACTGATGCAGAACTCTATTTGAATTCTCTTGAGTTTGATGAAGATATAAAACAAATTATGGGGAAAATTGTTGGTTATAACATCAGACCCAATCGTTTTATTGATGTGGAAGCCACAGAACGGATTGTTTCAGACCAAAGAGCTGAAATTGAAAGTGTGAAAATTGAAGCAGGCACAATCATTGTTAGACAAGGGTCGACAATCACTAAAGAACACTTGAGAATACTGGAAATGGCTGACCTGCTTTTTAGCAACACCCTATCGGATCAACTAGCCATTTTTGGTGTTCTTGGTTTCACTTTGGTGGTTGCTATTGCTATGTTTTCCTATTTGAGAATATTCCAGGCTGACATCCTTGATGATATGAAGAAAACCGTTTTGATTATATCTGTATTTTTGCTTATCTTCCTAACATCGAGAGTGGTTAGTCTTATGTCTATTTATATGGTGCCTGTGACACTGTTTCCAATTGTCATTGGATTGGCAGTAAGCCCTGCTATTGGCATTGTTCTTAGCGGACTCTTAGCCATACTCGTTTCCGTATGGAATGGCGCGGCCATCCAGTCTTTAACGATTATGATGTTAGGCAGTGTCATTGCAGGTGTAACCATGTCAAGAGCCCACCATAGAAGCAATATTCTTATGGCAGGGGTATACATTGCTGCTATTAATGCCCTTGCAATCTTTGGACTGGGAATGCTTGGTGGCGAGGAACTGGTTGAAACAGCAGTTCATGCCCTAAATGGTGCCTTCGGCGGGATAATTGCAGCGGTTCTTTCCCTAGGGCTTCTCCCTATTGTTGAAACAATGTTTCATGTATTGACGCCAATGAAATTGCTGGAATTGTCAAATCCTAATAATCCTGTATTAAAAAGGCTCCTTATTGAAGCGCCTGGAACATATCATCACAGTATTTTAGTTGGTAACTTGGCAGAAGCAGCTGCGCATGATATTGACGCAAACAGCCTATTAGCAAGGGTTGGTGCCTTTTATCATGACATTGGAAAGCTTGAAAGACCTATTATTTTAAAGAAAATCAAATAACGGCTGAGAATCCGCATGATAGGTTGATTCCAGCGGTCAGTGCTAGTATAATAAAAAGGCACTCTACGTACGGTGCAGAACTGGGTGAAACCCATAACCTTCCAAAGGAGATTGTGGATATCATCATCCAGCACCACGGTACGACGAGTATCAAATATTTCTATCATAAGGCATGCGAGGATTCAGATGATCCTGATAACATCAATCCTTTAGATTTCGCATATGATGGACCGATTCCTTCATCGAGGGAAGCGGCTATTGTTATGTTAGCAGATTCTGTTGAAGCAGCAGTACGTAGTCTACAGGAGCCAACCCACGATCACATTGAGAATATGGTTGATAAAATTATAGATGGTAAAATGGAAGAAGGGCAACTGGAAGCTTCTGATTTAAACGTTTAAAGATTTAAGAACCATAAAAAACGCATTTATGGTCGTTTTAAAGGGTATATTCCATGAGAGGATAGAATATCCTGATCTAAGCGAATTTGATGTAAGGAGGTAGAGAATGCACACACCAGATATACTACTAATGGATCAGCAAGACAAGGTGGAAGTAAGTGACATGCTTCTTGCTAAGGTTCGCGAAGTGATTGAAGCCTCAATAGATTTTGAGGGCATAAAGGCCAGTTGTGAAATCAGCTTAGTTTTTGTGGATAATGCTCAAATTCAAGATATGAACAAGAACTATCGTGGCAAAGACAAGGCGACTGATGTACTAAGTTTTCCGCAGTATGATGATTTGGCAAACATGGAGACTTATCCAGAAGAGCTCGCTCTTGGTGATATTGTTATATCTTTAGAAAGGGCAACGGAACAGGCTGTAGATTTTGGACATTCTCTGGAAAGGGAAGTGTGCTTTTTAACAGCTCATAGTATGTTTCACCTTTTCGGGTATGATCATGATACGGATGAAAACACAAAAGAGATGCGAAAGCGTGAAGAATCTGTTCTTGCAAAGCTTGGCATTACTAGAGAATAGGGGAACTCTAAATCTAATCGGAGGCTGACATGAACAAGAAATATTTGATATTAACAGCTGTTGTTGCACTGGCAATGACAACAGGGTGTGGAAATAGCATTTCTGAAACAGAAGCAGTAGCGAGTGAAACACCAACTGACGAAGTCACATCAACAGAAGTCATAGTGATTGATGAACCAACAGAGGACGTTGAAGTTGAAGAAGAGCCAGTCGAAGAAGAACCAGAAGCTGAGCTGGGTGCGGTGTCTACTTTAACAGGTATGCCTGTTGAAGAAACCGTACTCGAAATACGACCGGCTGTTGTCATGCTTGATAATCATTATGGAGCCCGTCCACAGGCTGGATTGAGCCAAGCTGATCACATCTATGAAATTCTGGCAGAGGGGCGAATCACACGTTACATGGCGGTCTTCCAATCTGGAAGTCCATCACCCGTTGGACCTGTTCGTAGTGCTAGACCATACTTTATTGACAAGGCTTTAGAGTATGATCCTAACTATGTACATGTTGGCGGTTCTATGCAAGCGATGACTGATATAATCAATCTAAACATGGCTGATATAGATGGATTGTCTAGTGGGGCAAATGTGTTTTGGAGAACAAGACATAAGCGCATACCACATAATATGTATTCGAGCTTTGAAGCCATTCAAAATGAGTCAAAGCGTAAGGGATATAGGGAATCAGGCAATTTTACAGGCATGAAGTTCAATGCGTCTCTCACCGAAATAGGTGGAGAAGAGGGCAAATATGTAAAAGCGGTGTATAACAGCCCACATCACGGGACAAAGTTGGATATTATATTGAGTTTACTTTCAATGAAGAATCGAAGAAATATGAAAGGTCTGTCAATGGCAAACCACATCTTGATGAAAATGACGATAGCCTCTTAACAGCGGACAACGTTATTATTCAAATTGCAAAACATAAAGTAATCGATGATGAAGGTAGAAGAAGTATCGGTTTGATCGGTCAAGGAAAAGGCTATTTCATGTCAAATGGTGAAAACTTGAAATCACTTGGAGTAAAGCTGATAGACATTCCAGAACAGTCTATGAAGACTTAAATGGCAATGAAATTCTATTTAATCCAGGGGTAACATGGTTCCAAGTTGTCGAAGGTGAATTATCGCTAGGATGGTGATCAAATGGATTATAAAAAACTTGTTGAGATAGCTTATGAAGCCATGGAAAAGGCTTACGTTCCATATTCGAATTTTAATGTGGGCGCTGCATTATTAGGCAAATCAGGTAAAGTATACAAAGGTTGCAATGTGGAATGTGCTTCATTTGGCGGAACAAACTGCGCTGAAAGAACAGCCCTTTTTAAAGCCGTTTCAGAAGGCGAAAGAGAATTTACGGCCATTGCAATAGTGTCAAGAACCAGAGATATCACAGCCCCATGCGGAATTTGCAGACAAGTGCTTGCAGAGTTTGGAACAGATCTAGATGTAATTCTTGCAAAGGATCTGGAGTATAAGGTATATAAGCTAAGCGAATTGTTACCGCTTAACTTTACAAGCGACGAGCTTGATAAATAGGAATATGTATAAAATCCAGCCCAGCTGGATAAAATGGAGGGAAAAGACTTGGAAGAATTCAGGTCGGGATTTGTCACAATTATTGGACGACCCAATGTCGGTAAATCGACACTAATGAACAACATTCTCGGTGAAAAGATAGCAATTATGTCTTCAAAGCCGCAGACGACGCGTAATAAAATTCATGGAATACACACCACAGAGAATTCACAGGTGATTTTCTAGACACACCTGGTGTTCATAGGCCCAAGAACAAACTGGGTGAGTTTATGGTGAGTTCAGCTATGAACACACTAAAGGAAGTTGACCTAGTCTTGTTTTTAGTTGATGACTCAAAGAAGATTGGACCGGGCGATAAGTACTTGATTGACCAGCTTTCTAACGTCAAGACGCCTATTATTCTGGTGATTAATAAAGCGGATCTGCTTGACCCTGAAGACTTGCGTGCTATTGTCGAGAATTATAAAGAGTATGATTTCTTTGAAGACATTATTGCAATATCAGCTCTTGAAAATAAGAACGTTGACTTTCTTCTTGGAAAGATTTCAGATTACATGGTGGAAGGCCCGATGTACTACCCTTCTGACATGATCACAGATCAACCGGAACGTGCCATTGTATCAGAAATCATTCGTGAGAAACTGCTCATGTATCTTGATCAAGAAATACCGCATGGTGTCGCAGTGGAAATCGAGACGATGAAAAGCGTGGAAACAAAGATATCGTTGATATTCAAGCGACGATTGTTTGCGAAAGAGACTCACATAAGGGAATTATTATCGGCAAAAACGGCAGAAAGCTGAAAGGCATCGGTAAAAGCTCTCGTGAAGAGATTGAACGTCTGCTTGGCTCAAAAGTCTTCCTGGAACTTTGGGTGAAGGTTCGATCGAACTGGAGAGATAGCGACGCACTGCTAAAGAATTTCGCTACCGCCAAGATTAAGCTGACATATTTTTTCGCCTTTCGTGAGCTCAC
>LQAG01000330.1_pt1 | contig 15474 bp, 18 predicted proteins | sample 1535801 | NCBI WGS metagenome assembly LQAG01 (sample SAMN04331584, study PRJNA305678) | bioreactor metagenome | isolation source: bioreactor_3 inoculated with Wadden Sea sediment 1st replicate of a... | place: Germany:Bremen | reverse complement strand
TACAAGACCTGAAAGCGGGTTTGATCGTAGGTTTTATGCTTTTATGGGATTTGCCACACAAACAATTGGCATACAGTACACAACGGCTGGTAAATCAGCATTCTTAACAGGCACAAATGTGGTTATGGTGCCTTTTATAGTTTGGTTTATTCACAAGAAAAGACCTGATATTTATGCTATAACTGCGGCGGTCCTTTGCTTTATAGGTGTGAGTTTATTGACGACTGGAGAACAGTTTGGAGCGCTTAAGGCGGGAGACTTGTGGGCCCTTTCCTGCGCACTCTTTTTCGCCCTTCACATTATAAGCACAAGCATATATGTTAAAAAAACAAGCCCTGCACTATTAACATTTTTGCAGTTTGCCTTTGTAACAATTTTTGCATTTATTACAGCTTTTGCTGTTGAAGGTCCTATTTATACACCGAACTCCAGCGCCATGCTGGGTGTTCTTTATCTTGGAATTTTTAGCACCTGTGCAGCCTTTTTGATTCAGACAACAGCTCAAAAGTACACAACAGCGACCCATGCAGCTATAATACTCAGCATGGAATCCATGTTTGGAACAGTGCTTGGCATTGTCCTTCTCAATGAGCCTTTTACCTTGTTAATGGGACTTGGGTGTGGCGTCATACTTATAGCATTATAACCGCAGAAACCGGCTGGTCCTTTCTTAGAAAAACAGGCAGGCCCTAGCTGATGAAGCAACCTAATAGAGTGAACAGATCAGTTGTAAGACTGAGTATAAACAAGAAAGCTAGCAAGGTCTCTCGTTTGAGACTTGCTAGCTTTTATTTGTACTTATTCTTTTATAATAGAATAAACTTTATTTCATTCAGGTTATTTTCAAAATTATAGATACCTTAGTGTTGCTTTTTAGCTTTGCCGTTGTAACGTGGCTTGTTGCTTCCGCCCTTATTGTATGAACGGTTCTTTGATCCATAAGAAGATTTACTTCTTGATCCACCCTTACTGCCACCGCTGAAAGGTCGAGCTTTTTCAAATCTCAGCTCTAGCTTTTTACCAGTGGAGTGTGTTTTACCATGTAGGGCTTCAATGATCTTATCAGCTGTGTTCTTATCCATATCAAGGTATGTCACATTGTCACGCATGCGGATGTTTCCGATTGCGTGTTTACGAATACCTGACTTAGAAGAAATAAGGTGAAGCAGATCACGAACTTGTACCTTGTCATCACGACCTAAGTTCATACGAAGTGAATCAGAACGTTTGCGACCTTCACTGCTACCACCGCCGCCTTTGCCAGTTCTCTTTGTCGGAACGTGAGAACGGAAGCTGAAATCATGCTCTGTTCCTTTTTCAAGTGACAGATTCATATCAATGATCGCCCCAGCAATTTGGCGTGCGCTGAATCCGCCGTCTTCTAGTTTGTTGATAATTTTAAGAGCATGATCACTCATACCTTCATCACCAATAACCATAGCTTCTTCAACATACTTGTCCACTCGAGAAGAATTTACTTCTCCAACAGAAGGTAGGGTAGACTCTTCAATTTGTTCCTTTGTGTAGTGCATAATCTCTGTTAGGAAATTAATATCTTCACGGCTTACAATAGTTGAAGCCTCTCCTGTACGACCAGCACGGCCTGTACGACCGATTCTGTGAACGTAGTTTTCAGGATGTGTTGGAACATCATAGTTATAAACAGCGTCAACACCATCAATATCAAGACCTCTGGCCGCAACATCCGTTGCGATTAGAAGGTTAAGGTGTCCAGCATTAAATCGCTTGATTGTTTCAAGACGTTGTGCTTGCGGAATGTCACCATGAATTTTATCAGAAACGACATTTTTCTTTTGGAATGCTTCTGAAAGCTGATCAACACCGCGCTTTGTATTACAGAAAATAAGCGCTTGTTTCGGTGTCTGGAAATCGATCAGACGAAGTAGAGCATCGATTTTATGTCTTCTTTTAATAAGGTAGTATTTCTGTTTGATGTTCGTGTTTGTCATATTCTTGCGTGCAATGTGAATGCGTTGAGGGTTTTGCGTATATTTCTTAGCTAAATACTCAACTGTTTTTGGCATTGTTGCAGAGAATAGAAGCGTTTGTCTTTCTTCTGGAAGATAGGAAAGAATAGCTTCAAGTTCGTCTTTGAATCCCATTTTTAGCATTTCATCTGCTTCATCAAGAATAAGAGTCTTAAGGTTCTCAGCTTTGATGTTTTTTCTGTCAAAGTGATCTTTTGTACGACCAGGTGTACCGACAACAACTTGTGCACCGCGCTTAAGTTTTCTAATTTGGTGGTAAATTGGCTCGCCACCGTACACTGGAACGACATTTAAGTTTCTCATACCAACAGCCAGAGCAGAAATCGCTTCTGAAACCTGTACAGCCAGTTCACGTGTTGGACATAGAATTAATGCCTGAAGAGAACGATCCGTCTCATCAATGTTCTCAAGCATTGGAATTGAAAAAGCAGCAGTCTTTCCTGTACCTGTTTGTGATTGGGCGATTATATCATGGCCCTCTTTACATAGTGGAATTGATTGTGCTTGAATCTCAGTTGGTTCAGTGAATCCGCATTTCTCGATGCCGTGAAAAACAGCATCTGATAGTTCATATTTTGTAAAACCCATAAAAATCCTTTCTTCATTACATGCCAAATTCAGTCTCAGCTTGTAAATGGATAAAAGGAATAAAGCCAGACTAAATTTAACACCTGTAGTTTGCTAACTAATCAAGTATATGTGATATTCTATACTTTTGCAAGGTAAAGTTCGCTAAAATATTGATATTTAAGACTTTTTCTCCTGTGTTTGTCCCTAAAACTCCGGGAAAACGTTTTATTATTTTTTTATTTTCCATTTAAAATATTCGTTAATGTCACAGGTCAACATATTTAAAGTTTTTTTGTACCGCTTGATCGGTATACTAAAAAAAATAGAGTTATTCAACAAAAATTGTAGAACCTGAAGGGTGGACTATGTATAATATAAGAAGAGAGTCAGTAAATACATAATTAAATTGCGGGCAAACCAAGGGAGGCTAATTATAATGAAAGAATTTGTATTAGTGATTAATCCAGGATCAACATCAACGAAGGTGGCACTATTTAAAGACGAGGAAAATGTGATCCAAAAGAACCTGAGTCACTCAACAGATGAACTGGATAAGTTTGATAAGATCACAGATCAGTTTGAATATAGAAAAGATATTATTATTGATTGGATGAAGTCAGAGGCTATGATGTCAACCAGCTAAAGTCAGTTGTTGGTCGAGGTGGACTTTTAAAGCCAATGCCATCCGGCACATATGAAGTGACACAGGCTCTAATAGAAGATTTAAAGGTGGGTGTGCAAGGCGAGCACGCATCCAATCTCGGAGGCATTATTGCAAAAAGCATTGCCGATGAAGCTGGGGCCCCATCATATATTGTAGACCCTGTGGCTGTGGATGAATTTGAAGATGTGGCGAGAATTTCAGGTATGCCTGAAATCAAAAGACGCTCACTTCTACATGCCCTTAATATTAGAGCGATCGCCCACCGTGTTGCAAAAGAGAAGAACTGCCACATCAATGACTTAAACTTAGTTGTTGCCCATCTAGGTGGCGGTATTTCAGTTGTGCCAATGCAAAATGGAAAAATGATTGATGCAAATAATGCCAATGAAATGGGACCCTTCTCGCCTGAGAGAGCAGGGGGTCTGCCATCAGGTGACCTAGCTAAAATGTGTTTTTCGGGAGAATATACATTTAAGGAACTAAAAACAAAAATGAGGGGCAAGGGCGGTTTGGTGGCTTACCTTGGAACCAATGATGCAAGAGAAGTGCTCAAGCGCATTGAAGCAGGAGACAAAGAAGCCAAACTTGTCTTTGATGCAATGGGCTACCAAATTTCAAAAGAAATTGGCGGTATGGCCACTGTTCTTAAGGGCAAAGTGGATGCAGTTGTTTTAACAGGTGGCGTGGCGTATTCAAAATACCTTACGGACTACATTGAGGCGCAAGTGGGCTTTATTGCACCGGTTATAGTAAAACCAGGCGAAGATGAAATGATAGCTCTTAATGAAGGGGTTATGCGTGTGCAAGCTGGGGAAGAACCTGCAAAAATCTACGAAAATGAAGTGAAATAGGGTATGAATCAAAAATAAAGCCTTTTAATCTTTATACTCACAATATAATAGCAATCAGGCGCTTAGCAATGCTAAAAACTGCTCCAAGGAGACTTTATACATAGTCGAATTGGGGCAGTTTTTATTTTTTTCATGGCTATAGGCTTTATCTGAGCAAGAATTATGTTATAATGTGCGATGTACGAATGATTATAAATGTATTGGTTAAAACGTTCGGAATAACCAAATCCCATTTGGAGGAAATCTTATGCTCGATATGAAGAAATACGTCGCTCCAGAGTCATTAGAAGAAGCTTGGAATATTTATAGTATGAGTCCAAGCAATACCATCCTCGGAGGATGTGCTTTTTTAAGACTCGGTAAGAAGAAAATCGGAACAGGTATAGATTTATGCAATCTAGACCTTGAATATATTAAAGATCATGAGACCTTTATAGAAATTGGTTCCATGACCAAGTTACGTGGTATTGAAACCAGTTCACTTATTAAATCTCATTTTGGTAATGCGCTTTCAAAAGCGTTAGAGACATAGTGGGTGTTTCCTTTAGAAACACAGCAACCCTTGGGGGCTCCGTTTATGGTCGCTATGGATTTTCAGACATACTAACAGCCCTGCTGGCCATAGGGGCGGAAGTAGACCTGTATAAGGGGGGCATATGACTTTGGAAAGATTCCTAAGTGCGCCACCTAAATTTGATATACTTGTGGCCATTCGCTTGCCAAAAGACAGTCAATCGCGCTGTCATTATGAAGCCTTCCGACAATCAAAAGGGGATTTTCCTATACTAAACGCCAGTGCCTTTCGCAGTCGAAATAGGATCACTATAACTGTGGGTGCCAGACCCAGCGCTGTGAAATTGCTACAAGAGCCAGTGAATATTTAAATACAGCAATAAATAATAATGAGACGATAAATGAAGACGTTATCAAGCACACAGCAAAGATAGCAAGCCAGGAGCTGGTATTTGGAAGTAATATGAGAGCCAGTGCAGACTACAGAAAACATCTGTGTCAAGTTTAGTGAGTCGATGTATAAAGAGGTGACACATGGAAATTAATGTGATTGTCAACGGAGAAACACGAACATTCGATGCTGAACCAGGTCAGAACCTGGTATCAGTTTTAAGAGAAAATGGATATACAGAAGTTAGAACAGGTTGTGATACGGGGTCTTGTGGCCTTTGCACCGTCTGGATAGATGGAAAACCAACACTTTCCTGCTCGACCCTAGCCATGCGTGTAAATGGTAAAAAAATCACAACAATAAAAGGGGTCGGAAAAATGGGGCAAGCTTGGCAGAGCACCTTATAGCTGAAGGCGCAGACCAATGTGGATACTGCAGTCCAGGCTTTATACTGACTGTTTTAGCTATGAAAAATGAACTTAAGAATCCCACTGAAGAAGACGTTAAGCATTACTTAAATGGAAATCTATGTCGTTGTACAGGTTACGAGGGACAAACCCGTGCCATTATGAAGTGGCTAGTGAGTCAAGAGTAAAGGAGACTTTCAATGTGCTATATAGGTAAATCAGTTGAAAAATTGATGGTCTTGCCATAACAACAGGCCAAGCGGTTTATACGGATGATCGTGATCTAAAAGACCATCTTTATGTACATATTGTTCGGAGTCCCCATGCTTATGCCAAGATTTTATCAGTCAATACAGATAAAGCTATGCTTGTAAAAGGTGTGGAAATTATACTTACCCATAGAGATGTGCCAAAGACTCGCTTCACGATTGCAGGACAGTCGTATCCTGAGCCATCTCCATACGATAGACGGATTCTCGATGAGTATGTACGCTATGTGGGTGACGCTGTTGCCATCATAGCTGCAAAAGACGAATCTGCTGCAAAAAAGGCTGAAAGGCTATTGGAGATTGATTACCAAGTCTATTCACCGGTGATCAATGCCACAGAAGCCATCGGGCATGAAACCATCATCCACAAAGAAGAGGATCTTTTCACCCACTTTGATTTTGGATGTGATCGGAAGAAAAATTTAGCAGGCACTTATGAAACAGGCTATGGAGACATGGAAAAGGCCCTTCATAAATGCGATGTTGTTATTGAGGGCACATATAACACGCAAGCCCAGGCCCATGCCATGATGGAAACCTATAGGAGTACCAGTCATTTAGACCCGTCAGGTAAATTGGTTATTGTAACGGCGACACAAATTCCATTTCACGTTCGTAGGATCAGTGCTCTTGCCCTGGGGATGGATGAAGAAAACATACAGGTTATAAAACCGAGAATCGGTGGCGGTTTTGGTGGCAAGCAGACCATGGCAACAGAACTTTATGCAGCCATTGTAACCCTCAAAACCGGACAGCCAGCACGGGTGATGTATAACAGAAAAGAAACATTCGCCATGTCCAGCAGTCGACACGCCTTTCAAGTGAAAATAAAACTTGGAGCCACGGCAGATGGCATTATAAAGGCTGTGGATATGAAGGCCCTGTCGGATACAGGTGCATATGGGGAACACGCCTGGACCGTTCTAATGGTTGCAGGGCACAAGTCCTTGCCGCTTTACAACAAGGCTGATGCTGCGCGTTATAGGGGGCAGGTGGTTTATACCAATAAAATGCCTGCCGGCGCCTTAGGGGATACGGCGTAACGCAGGCGATTTTTGCTATGGAATCGGCCCTAAGTGAACTAGCTGATAAACTGGGCATGGACCCAGCTGAACTGAGGTTGAAAAACGTCATAAATGAAGGGGAGCAAAACCCTATTCTTGAAGGGTCAACAGAAGAAAATCCGGGAACATTGAATTCGTGCACCTTAAGTCGGTGCATAGAGGTGGGACAAGACCTTATTGGCTGGAGAGAAAAATATCCAAGACGGATGGTTGGATCTTCAAAAGTGCGTGGTGTGGGTATGGCCATTACCATGCAAGGGTCTGGTATTGCCGCTGTGGATAGTGCACAGGCAGACATCGTGCTCGAAAAAAATGGAAGATACACCCTAAAAATCGGAGCCACAGATATGGGCACGGGCTGTGACACCATTTTACTGCAAATGGCGGCTCATGCCCTGGGTCAAGATATTTCAAATTTCGACTTAATCACGGGAGATACTGATGCCATGCCTTATGATACAGGGTCCTACGCTTCGAGCACGACTTATGTTACAGGCAATGCTGTCCTAAGGGCAGCAGAAGACTTAAAAAAAGAAAATGGCCTCGGGACAAGAGAAACCAGTTGTTGGGACGGGACAATACAGCGGTGACACGAGTCCACCTCCATTTATTGCGGGATTTGCAGAGGTAGAAGTGGATACTGAGACTGGACAAGTGGAACTCTTAGATTATGTGGCTGCTGTAGATTGCGGCACTGTAATAAACCATAATCTTGCTAAGATTCAGGTTGAGGGAGGCATTGTTCAAGGCATAGGAATGGCTCTATTTGAGGATGTGCGTTATACCCGTGATGGACATATGATGACAGATACATTTATGCAGTATAAGGTGCCGACACGAGAGATATAAATGGCCTTCAGGTTAAGTTTGTTCCAAGCTATGAACCTAGTGGTCCAAAGGGAGCAAAATCCATTGGTGAAGTCGTTATAAATACACCGCCACCGGCCATTGCAAATGCTATCGCCAATGCGACTGGTGTGCGGGTCAAGTCCCTTCCTATACGACCAGAAGATATTTGCATGGGTATTTTAAACCGTGGGTCTCATGAGGAAATTAGTCTTATTCCAGACTTTGTTCGTGAGATGACAAGGGGATAAAAATGTTGCTTAGACAACATTATTTTCCATCTGATTGAGATATAATAAATATTAATTTAATCACTTTCCAAACGACAATAAAGACTATATTAATATTTATTGCCTGTGTTTGACACAAGATTATAGCTGGTCTAGTGTCTGATACAAATAGAATCAGGGAGGGATTCTTATGTATGATATGCTCTTTAACGAGAGACTTCAGAAGGACATGCTAAATTCTTTTCTGATGAGTTGTCAAAACTCGGAACAATCAGAGAAATTAAGAAGAATGAAATTATTGATCCTGAAACGGCAGACCAAGTTTATATTGTCTTGTCAGGCTCCTTTAAACAAGCCCTCTATAGCGCTGAAGGAGATGAAATAACATTTTTTCGACTAAGATGTGGAACGGTTTTCGGGGAGATGGATTATTTTGACGGTATGAGAACCTGTGTTATTACAAAGGCTGTAGAAAATTCAACAGTCTCGGTTTTGTGCAGGCAAGTGCTTGAAGCCGAACTCATGAAGAATCCGTCAATATACAGGCATTTTATGCATAGTGTGATTCGAAAATATCGGATTGTTATGCTTGAACTTGCAGATGTTAAGTTTAACGATTCCCTGGGAAAACTAGCGCATACAATTATTAGACTGGCTTATGTTACCAAGCACCATTCTCAAGATGACACAAACATTCAAAAAGTTCATATTGCGATAACACATGATGAACTAGCCAGCCGTACAGCATCAAATCGAAGCACCATAACAAACGGTCTCAAAACTTTTAAGAATAAAGGGTCTTATAGCAATTAAGGACCGACAAATCATAATTTTAAGACCTTGATGGCTTAAAAAGCTATGTTACGCATTACTGGGATGAATAGGCAAGTTTCATTTATTATAAGCACAAATCTATGAAGCACCTAAGTTTGTATACAGACTTAGGTGCTATTTTAATTCATAGGATGTTTTACTTTTATGAGTTCACATGTGTTCCAGACAACAGACTTGTTCTCCAATTCCCCTTAATATAATTTCAAGAGGCGCTTATTAGGCAAGCTTCAAATTAAAATAAGGGGAGAAAAATGTTAAAACTCATTGGTGTACTTATTATTATTATTGGATTCATTAGGAAATATGACACAATTGCTGTGGTGCTTGTTGCTGGAATAGTAACAGGTCTTGTAGGAGGTCTTGGGTTTGTAGAGATTCTTGGGATTATTGGCAGTTCTTTTATTAAGACAAGGTATATGTCAATATTTCTTTTGACCCTGCCGGTTATAGGTATTTTTAGAAAGATATGGACTCAGGGAAAGAGCGGCCTATCTTATTAGTCGAATGAAAAACAGCCACAGCTGGGAAAGTTATGTCAGTGTATACACTGATTCGTCTATTTGCTGCGGCCTTGTCACTAAGGTTGGTGGACATGTTCAGTTTATCAGACCCCTTGTCAATCCTATGGCATACGGGGCAACACATAATAAATATGGTCGTGTAGGCAAGCAAGAAGAAGAGCTGATTAAAGGCTATTCAGCAGCGGCTGAAAACTATGGTAATTTCTTTGGTCAAAATGTGTTCATTGCCTCTGGTGGCGTCCTTCTGGTTGTTGGAACACTTGAGGAACTTGGAATCACTGTGACCCCACTTGAAGTTTCTAAGGCGGCCATCCCCATTGCTGTGATAGCAGGACTGATGGCTCTTATCCAAAACTGGATTGTGGACAAAAGAATTGAATCGTCCCTTGCACAATCCAGTAAAGATTATGATCGAGAGGTGATATAGATGAAAAATACATTGCTAGAACTAATATATATCATTGCAGGTCTCATTGCGGTAATGACAGCGGTTTATGCCTTTAAAGACGATAAACATCCATCGCCAAAGGGCACAGCTCTGTTTTGGGGATTGCTGGGCTTCGTGTTTATTCTGGGAAAGTACATACCAGCCCCTCTTGTCGGAGCCATATTGCTTTTCATGGGCTGTATCACAGCCATGAAAAAAGTTTCATTCGGTTCTCAGGAAAACGCACCTGAAATTGAGCGTGTTGAATCTGCGAAAAAGCTGGGAAATATTTTATTTTTGCCAGCTCTGACAATAGGCGTTGTTGCCTTTTCTTTGGTCAGTACATAAAGTCCTTGGGGGACTTGTAGGTTTGGGAGCTGGTGCGGTTTTAGCAACCTTATTTGCCTTGACTGTGACAAAATCCAAGCCATCGAATGTGGGCTATGACGGCAGTCGACTTCTCCAGCAAATTGGTTCGGCCAGCATCTTGCCACAGCTTCTAGCAGCGCTTGGTTCTCTTTTTGCTGCGGCTGGCGTGGGCGAGGTTATCTCCGGTGGAATTGGCAGTATCATATCAGAAGGCAATATTCTTGCAGCCGTTGTGGCTTACTGCCTGGGTATGGCAGTTTTTACAATGATAATGGGCAATGCTTTTGCGGCCTTTGCAGTGATCACAGCGGGCATCGGCATGCCGCTTGTTATGTCGCAGGGGGCTAATCCTGCTGTGGCTGGAATACTTGCTTTAACAGCGGGCTATTGTGGTACACTTATGACACCAATGGCAGCCAACTTTAATATTGTGCCGGCAGCTGTTCTGGAAACGGAGAACAAATACAGGGTGATCTTATCCCAGTTGCCATTTGCCCTAACACTTTGGTTTGTACACGTTGCACTCATGTACACTCTTGCATTTTAAAGTCACATCATTCCAATAAATAGGAGGACATAATGAAATTACTGATTACGGGTTTTGACCCTTTTGGTGGAGAAAGCGTTAATCCAGCATTTGAAGCCATTAAAGCATTACCGGACGTCGTGAATAACTGGCAGGTTATCAAGCAGGAAATTCCCACGGTTTTTGACAAGTCACTTGAAGTACTGGCCGAGTCTATTGAGACCCATAATCCAGACGTGATTATATGTGTTGGTCAAGCGGGAGGACGTTTTGGACTGTCTCTTGAAAAGGTCGGCATTAACCTAAATGAGGCAAGGATTCCTGACAACGAAGGCAATCAGCCCCTTGGTACACCTGTTTATGCGGATGGTGAAACCGCATATTTTTCTAGCCTGCCTTTAAAAGGAATGTTGAAAACCCTGCATGAAAAAATATACCAGCAGAAATTTCTTATACTGCAGGGACATATGTGTGCAACCATGTCCTATACGGACTAATGCATATGATAAAAAATGTTTTTCCAGAGAAAAAGGGTGGATTTATACATGTTCCCTTTCTCCCGCAACAGGTCATTAACAAAAAAAATGTGCCGTGCATGTCACTGGAGATGATTACAGCTGGTCTAGAAACTTGCATTGAGGCATGTAGCAGATTCGATGCTGATATTCAGTACCCTACAGGAAACACGCATTAGGCGGGGCATATGATGGGGCAAATACTTGACCTTTATGAATATAATATTCAGGCGCCCTGAAATCGTGATGATGAAAGAATCCTCATTAGAAAAGATGGGTCTATCTATATAGGATAAAAACATGTGTGAGCTGGCTCGAAATATGAGCCAGCTTTTAATTTGCAAAAATAATTAGCAGGTAAAGTGGGTTTTGTCAGAAAATTTGTAACACTTTTGAAGGAAGGTGGCCTATAAACATCGAATTAAGTACAAGTCGGATTTAGGTATTAGAAAGGACGTGTTTATGACGCGGTCATATCATTCATTTTTACATAAAATTCTTGAGTACTATGGTCAAGAGGAATATGATAAAGCACTTAAGTATTTAAATGACCATAGGGATGAAGTCAATGGTATAGATTCTCAAATAGATAATTTTGCATTTTGTATTGCTGCCTTAAAAGGTGATGAAGAACTGGCAATGGATATTTTTGAAAAAGCCATTCGAGAAAAAGGCTTTTGGTATAAGACAAGTCAACTGGTGGACGATCCAGACCTAGACCTTCTAAAGAACAGCATGAAGTTTAAGGGTCTCATTGAAATGAATAGACGGCGGGAGCATGAATCCCTTGGTCTTGGACAAGCGGTCTTGCATGTTCGAGAGGGCCATCATGAGGAGGGCTACATTATACTTCATGGAAATCATGAAAATGCAAGGGTTACAAAAGGGGCCTGGCCAGAAGAAGCTGTTGATGGCGCCCTGACTGTTTTTTTCCAGTCAGGTCAACCCGATTTCCATGACGCTTACCACTGGAAGGATAGAGACAAGGCCATTGAAGACACCATGGATCTTCTAGAAGAGGTGATGGAAGCTTATAGCGATGTAAAGGCCTGGACACTGGTAGGCTTTTCTATGAGCGCAACTGTGGTTGTTGATGTCGTAACGAGAAGAAATATTCGACCTGACCACCTCATTCTTTTCGGGCCATGGTTGCCATATATAAAAGATGAAAAAGAGGACCTTTCAGTCTTAAACCAGTTGAAGAAAATTTCCATTCTGGTTGGAGATGAGGATGAGACCTGTATGAAGGAAGCACAAAGGCTGGTTAAGTATCTGGCGGATTTCGGCATGCAGGCAAACTTTATCACTATGGAAAGTACAGGACATGGGTATCCAGAAGATTTAAAGTCCTATTTAGAAAAGCTATAAGAGGGGTCAAGCCATGAAAAAACTTTACGTATTAAGTCATGGTCGACAGACCGCACAAAACATATCAAGGGATATGCAAGCCCTATTTGGAGAGTATATTCTAGTCAAGCCCATCTGTGTTGAAGATGGGCTTTTTGACATAGATTTTTCAAAGGCCCTGGTCTTAGACACGGGCAAGTGGATGGAAGATGTGGATGTGTCGTCCATGATTCCACCCAATACAAGATGTATACGTGCCAGACGGGTTGTGGATTTTAAGCGCCTGTATGAACTTATGGATTTGCCAGAGAACACAGATGTCCTTCTTGTCAACGACCATCAAAAGACAACGGACATAGCCATTAAACAGTTGGTGGGACTCGGGTTGAACCAGGTGAATTTTATCCCTATTATCCGGGCGTAAGAACATATAGAAAGCTTTCAGTGGCCATAACGCCAGGCGAAGCCCATTTGGTGCCAGACTGTGTGAAAAAACCATTGATATTGGCACAAGGCAAATAGATTTGACCACAATTGTTGAAGTGGCATCAGCCCTGGATATACTTGATGAAGTGGCGCCGACCCTATCATCGACCTATGTGAGGGATATGTTCTCCCTTGTAAAAAAATATTCTCAGGCGGCAAAAGACGCTTCTGAAATGAAGGATAGTTTTCAAGTTTTGGCTGACCACTCAAGCTCAGGTATTTTGTATATTGATGACAAGAACAGTATCGTTCTCATGAACAAGGCCTTTTACAGAATGTCAGGCAAACTGGTAGAGGAGATTATAGGTCAACCCCTTCGGAAAGTCATTCCTCAAATGGATAAGGTCTTAGAAGCCCCTTCCCAAAAACATCTAATTGATGTGTTTGGTAAACCCTGCATTATTACACAAAGAAGTTCAACTTGATACAAATCAAACGGGCATGATTATTAACATTGAAGATGCTGATGCCATTCAAAAAATGGAGCATGAACTGAGAAGAAAGAATAGGCAAAACATTCACACAGCCAAATATAGATTTAGGGATATACATACCCAGTCTGACAATATGATGAAGGTTTTAAAATTTGGCAAAAGGGTATATCAAAAAAGTGATGCGACGGTCTTGATACAGGGGGAAAGTGGTACGGGCAAGGAACTCTTGGCCCAAGCCATTCACATGGCATCCAGCCGTAAAGGTGCCCCTTTTGTCCCTGTCAATTTTGCGGCACTTCCTGAGAGCCTGATTGAGTCTGAATTGTTTGGATATGAAGAAGGTTCATTTACTGGGGCAAAAAAAGGTGGACGACCTGGATTGTTTGAAACAGCCCATGGTGGAACTCTTTTTCTCGATGAAATAGGCGATGCCCCCATAAGTTTTCAAACGCGCTTGCTTCGAGTCATACAAGAGAGACAAGTGCGTCGGGTGGGGGGGCGTACACAAATCCCTATAGATGTACGTATTGTAGCAGCAACCAATCAGGATTTAAAAAAAACTGGTATCTGCGGGAAAATTCCGCGAAGACCTATATTATAGAATTTGTGTTCTGCCCCTTGAGGTGCCGTCACTCAAGGAAAGAAGGGACGACATTCGCCACCTCTTAAAAAATGCATATGGAAATGATCCAAATGAAAAAAAGTGGATTTATCAAAATATTTAAAACCTAATACATTAACGTATTTAGACAATTACAAGTGGCCTGGAAACATTCGTCAACTTGCCAATCTAGCAGAGTATTTAAGCCATGTGGTTGAGTCTGGTGCCCCGCTTGAAATAGAGGATCTTCCACTGATTGTAAGAGAGGAGCATGTGCAAGGTGAAAGAGAACTTATTCAATCTCTTCTGAGTGAATCCGAGAAATGGGTCATTAAAACCATTGCACAAAGAGGTCCTATAGGTCGTCGTGGTCTCTATGCGTTTGCAAAAGAAAACAGATTCCCATTAACCGAAGCCAACTTGAGAGGTTTGCTCCTTGATTTGGAAGACAAGGGGCTGATTGATGTAAGAAAAGGGAGAACTGGGAGTCAACTAACAGAACGGGGCAAGCTCTTGTCGAGTACTTGCATGGTTGAGTCGTGTTCTAATTCGCGGCAAAAGCCCAAGGATTAAAGGAAATTTTAATGGGTTTTAAACAGGTTACTAATTAACCCTTTTATGCAGGTGATGGAACCTCGAATGGGCTGTTTGTGACATTTCAAATTGGCATGTAAATTGCGCCTACTTATTTATGTGACTTGTAAATCGACAATTTTACAAGCACCTGATTTATAGAAAATAAATGAGGAGGCATTATATTATGAAGCTTGGCATATTAGGAGGTATGGGCCCCCTGGCAACCGCAGATTTTTTCAAGAAAGTGATTCTTATGACGAAGGCCAGTACGGACCAAGACCATATAAGAATTTTAATGGATGATAATCCACAAATACCGGATCGGTCGGCATATATACTGGGAAAGGGCAAGGATCCAACAAGGGAAATGATCCGTTCTGCCATACGACTAGAATATATGGGGCTGACTTTATAGCCATGCCATGCAATACAGCGCATAAATTTATTAGTCAAATACAGGCTTTTCTGAATATCCCTATTCTCAATATGATCGAACTGACCGCTGATTATCTTAAACAACACCATGGCAAACAGAGAAAAGCCCTTCTTTTAGCCACGGAAGGCACCTATACAGCGGGACTTTATAACTTTGCCCTACGCCCGCGGCATAGAGCTGATAACGCCTAGCCAAGAGGGAAAGGACGCATTGATGCAGTGGATTTATGAGGTGAAAAAAAAGCGGAGAAGTTCCTCAAAAAGAAGTTTTCTCTCATTTTATTGACAAGGAAACCGGGGGGGAAAACATACCTATTATACTGGGGTGTACGGAACTGCCTCTTATCATAGAGGGCCTAAAAATGCCAGAAACTTATATTGATACGACCACCGTTCTTGCAAAGGCATGTGTTGTCTATGCAAAGAAAAAGAAGGGGAAGACGTCCCAAGAGGGCAACATCGCCTGATTTTGCTATTTCTCCTGAAAAAGGGGTAACAATATAAAGACATAACTATTAAACGATTTGAGACATCTAAGGGGAAGGTGTCTCTTTTGTTTGAATTTTTGGGGCTTTGAATGGCCAAAGAA
>LQAG01000329.1_pt1 | contig 15524 bp, 22 predicted proteins | sample 1535801 | NCBI WGS metagenome assembly LQAG01 (sample SAMN04331584, study PRJNA305678) | bioreactor metagenome | isolation source: bioreactor_3 inoculated with Wadden Sea sediment 1st replicate of a... | place: Germany:Bremen | reverse complement strand
GGACATACCAGCCACCCCCGACCCCGCCGGCCACCCAGGTCAGGGTGGTGGGTTCGGTGACCTTGTACTCGTCTGCCATGGTGCTGGCTGGCAGTGCCATGCAAACGGCCACCAAAAGAGCCGTGGTAAAAATCAATGCGTGTTTCATGGGTTTTCTCCTGTAAAATTAAGGTTGATGTATGGTTAACCGGCCGTTTCGGCCGGGTTACTGCGGGGTCTTCACGGCTGTCCAGGAGTAAATCGGCGGCAGATCATCTGACTCCGGCCGGGTTTTGATATCCAGAAACACGGGAGAACGGTCTTCAAATGCCTGTTTAAAAGCGGCTTCAAGATCCCGGGGGGTGTCGATGGATATGGCGTTGAGCCCAAATCCTTCGGCTACTTTGACCGGGTCATTGGCATTGAAATCAACGGAATAATATTTTTCTTTGCAGTGCAGTTTCTGCAGGGCCTTGATCCAGCCGAATGCCGCATTGTTGAAATGGATCAGCACGGCGGGAATGTTCAACCGGGAAACAGTTTCCAGATCTCCGGCGGACATGCCCAGGGAGCCGTCCCCGAAAAGCGCCACCAGCCGCACATCGGGCCGGGCAAAATGGGCGCCGGCCACCGCCGGGATGGCATATCCCAGCCCCCCATACGGCCCGGGGAATGATAAACCGGGAACCCGGGGCGGCCAGGCGCAGATACCGGGTGATATAAGGGGTCGGGGTACCGGCGTCCGCGATGACCACGGCCGGGTCACGGAGATGTCGATTCAACTGCGCAATCACCTGCGGGGGGTTAAGGGGTGGTGCCGGCACGGAAGCCGGCATCTGCCTCTTTCCAGAACGCCCACCGTTCCCGGTTCAGGCTGTCCACCCATGGGGATGCACTGTTACAGGAGATCCGGCCCTTGATTAACACGCACAGGTCTTCCATGATCAAACGGGCATCACCGGCAATACTGACGGTGTTCTGAAAATTGTTTCCCAGCATCTCCGGGTTCAGGTCGATCTGGAGTATTTTTCGTTTTTCCGGGCTGGACGGCATCGTCCAGTTGATGGTGGATACAGACCCCATTTTACATCCGATGTACAGCAGGGTATCTGCCTCTTCCACGGCCCGGTGGGCATGGGGATGAAATCCCGTTGTCACCGATCACCCCCATGGCCAGGGGGTGGTCGTCCGGCATGATGCCCTGGCCGGAAATGGTCGAAACCACCGGTGCGCAAAGCCATTCGGCAAGGGACTGGATGGCTGTTCCTGCCTGGGAATGGTTGGCCCCGCCGCCGGCAATGATGACCAGACGTCGGCCGTCCAGCATCACGGATACCAGGGTTTCCAGTTCCTTCCGGGCGCCTCTGGTGCGAAAGGCCGGATAGGTCCGGCACTGAGGTTCCGCGTAAAAATCGGAGGTGTTACTGGAAAACCGGCCTTTCAGCGCTTCCTGGGGAACGGCCAGATGGACTGCCCCGGGACGGCCGCTGGTGGCAATCCGGAACGCCCGCCGCAGCATTTCCGGAATTTGTCCACATGTTTTACCTGGGCGGCCCATTTGGTGATGGACGTATACAGCCCTTGGGTATCCAGTTCCGTGATGGTCTGCCTGCCCTCTCCGGCCAGGGGGATGTCCGAGGTGATGGCGATGAGCGGGATGCCAGAGGCATTGGCTTCGGCCACACCGGGAACGGTATAGAGCGACCCGGCGCCGCTGGGACATTCACAGATGCCTGGTTTGTGGCTCAGCCGGGCATAGGCATCCGCCATAAAAGAGGCGGCGCGTTCATCCCTGGCCATGACGTGCCGGATCCGGTCCCGGCTGTCGTGGAGTGCCTCATAAAAAGAAATACTGGTATCTCCGGGGACACCAAAATATGGCCTACCCCATAGGCTTCCAGCATTTTGACGATAACATGGCTCCCGATCATGGAGGGGTTCTCCCGCAGGTATTACATGACTATGTTATGTAATAATATATTTAATAAAATAATTAATTAAAAATATTTCAGAGTTGTTTGTGTTTGTCAACACCTTTTAGTAAAAAAAACCATAGACAATTGGGCGCTTGTAATTTAATAAAATATTTAATGAAAATGTATATAAAACTTTCAGATGAACAGGATGCCCATGTCAGAAAAAAAAGACAAACCCGCGGGAAAACCGGATCTGACCCTCACGGCGTACAATGCCATCCGGCAGATGCTGTTTTACAACGAGATCCATCCGGGGCAGAAAATCAAATACAAGGACCTGGCCGGACGGATCGGTGTGAGCATGACCCCGGTGATCCAGGCATTGAAATGGCTGGAATTCAGAAACATTGTCCGGCATGAACCAACCGGGGATATTATATCAATGAAATCAGCCTCAAGGAAATCGCCGAGGTGTACAACACCCGGCTGCTGATCGAGGTGGCCCTGGTCTCAGACGTCATGGCCCGCTTAGATGAAACCGGTATAAAAAACTCAGGGCTGCCATGGAGAAATACCAGGGAGCCGTGGCGGAGGACGATTATTACAAGCGCATCCTCACGGACATGGAGTTTCACATGTGCCTGGCTTCCCTGGCAGATACCCGGATTCAGTTGAACATGCTTCAGGAGCTGTTTGATGTCCTGCTGCTCCGGTACAGCCGGAACCTCTATTTTTCCAGTGTCATGGATACCTCATTGAACGAACACATGGACATCCTTGACTGCCTTGAAAAAAAGGATGAAAAAGGGGTCAAGGATGCACTGCAGTACCATATCGTCAATGTCCGGGACCATATCATCAAGGGAATGTCCCGGCTGGTGACGGAGAACCGCGAAGCCTTTTCAGACCCGTATGTTTCATAGAATAAGCTTATCAGGGCCCCTTTTTTCAATCTTTCGGCATTACACGGAAAAATGGAAAAGGGCGTTTTTCAGCAGGACGTCGTGATGGCCTGGTCCATGTCCGCCAGGATATCGTCCATGTCCTCGATGCCGATGGACAGCCGCACCATGTCCGGGGAAACCCCGGCTTCGATGAGTTCCGCATCTGACAGCTGAGAATGGGTGGTGGAGGCCGGATGGATGGCCAAACTTTTGGCATCTCCCACATTGGCCAGGTGGGAAAACAGCCGCAACCGGTTGATGAATGTTTCCCCACCTTTTCTGCCGGATTTAAGCCCGAACACCACCATGCCGCCGAACCCGTTTTCAAACTGGGATGCGGCCGTGTCATGGGAGGGGTCTTCCGGCAGGCCCGGGTATCTTACCCAGCCACGGCCGGGTGATCCGCCAAAAACCGGGCCGTGGCCTGGGCGTTTTCACAGTGCTGTCTCATGCGCAGGCCTAAGGTTTCAATGCCCTGGAGAAACATCCAGGCATTGTCCGGGCTGATGCAGGCCCCCAGATTTCGCAGCGGGCCCACCCGCATCCGCAGAATGAATGCCAGGGGGTTCAGGTCGCCGAGGTCACGGGCAAACCGAAGGTCATGGTAGGAGGGGTCCGGATTATTGTATAAACGGAATTTGCCGTCGGTCCAGTCAAAGGTTCCGCTGTCCACGGCGATGCCGCCCAGGGCTGTGCCATGGCCCCCCATCCATTTGGTGAGGGAATGAATCACGATGTGGGCCCCGTGTTCGATGGGCCGAATCAGGTACGGCGTAGTAAAGGTGGAATCCACGGCCAGAGGCAGGTGGTGCTTTTGGGCGATGTCCGCCATTTTGCGGATATTCACCACGTCCAGGGATGGATTGCCGATGGTCTCACAGAATAACAGCCTTGTGGCCGGGGTGACAGCCTGTTCGATGTCCTGTTCGCTGTCCGGATGGACATAGTGCACTTTGATACCCATTTCAGGCAGCATGTGGGTAAACATGGTGATGGTGCCGCCGTACAGGTTGGCCGTCGACACCACATCATCCCCATGGCCGCAGATGTTGATGATGGTATAGAAAATCGCTGCCGTCCCGGATGACACCGCCAGGGCCGCAGACCCGTTCTCCAGGGCCGCCACCCGTTTTTCCAGCACATCCTGGGTGGGGTTCTGGAGACGGGAATAGATATTGCCCAACGCCTTTAAGGCGAACAGGTCGGCGGCGTGGGCTGTATCTTTGAACAAGTAGGCCGTGGTGCGGTGGACCGGGACCCCCCGGGACAGGGTGTCATCGGTGTGAATGCCGGCATGAAGAGCCAGGGTGTTGAATTTATGGGCCATGGGACTGTCCTTTCATCGTGTTTATGCCAATGGTTGCCGTGTCACAGACCATCACAGGATCATGGTCTGAAGGCTCACATTCAGGTATTATGACATTTTTTGGGACACAGATCATCTGTTTTCCATGAAAACCGGATGGGACCATGGTCTTTTTCTCAGATACTGGGCTTCAGGACGGCAGATCAAAATATAGTTCTGGACGGGACCATGACCATGTTTGCCATGTCTTCCAGTGTCAAACACGGATTCTACCGGACCCTGCCCGGGGTTTTGGAGGTTCGGTGGCCTATATGATCCAGATGGTGGTGGTGTACCTGGGTCTCGGGGTGATTGTCCAGAACTCCACGATTGTGTTCAACACCATCAAGTGGGAGGGGGTTGTTTACCTGGTGGCGCTGGGATTCCGGAACTGGCGGCAGTCCGTCCGGGATATGGAGATGCCCCATACCCGACCTGCCCGTCTCCCCGGTCAGACTGTTTTCCTTGGGGTGTGCCACCGGGATGTCCAACCCGAAATCCGTGCTGGTGTTAACGGTGTTGTTTCCCCAGTTTATCCAGCCGGATCATTACACGGCTCATTTTGCGATTCTGGCGGCCAGTTTTTCCGTCATCCAGGGCAGCAGCGCCCTGGCCTATGCCCTGTTCGGTGCCCGGGTATTCAAATGGCTGCGGCAAAAAACTTAGCCCGGATTCAGAACCGGGTTACAGCGGCGATTCTCTTTTGCGCCGGCAGGATACTGGCATTCTGCAAAAATAGCTGTTGAGCAGGGCAGAATTCTTTTCACGGAAGGTTTCAGCCTGATCATGACATCACAGACCTGGGGACGTTAAGCGCCGGTCTTTCGGATCACGGCCAGGCAGTTGAGCCATGCAATGGTTTTCCGGCCCAGCCCGTCAGACGAGGTGGTGGATGCGAGAATGTCAAATCCGGCCCGTTGGCAGAGGCCGATCCAGGCGGTACCGGGCATGGTGACGAACCGGCGGCCTTTGCCATCATTCATCGTCCTGAATTTCGTCGTGGCACAGGGGCACGGAGAAAACAAACGGCCGCCGGGAGCCAGAATCTGGCGGATACCGGCAAGAACCTCCTGAATGGCGGGCCGGGTCAGGTGCATCAGGGTGGCAACCGCATACACGCCGTCGTAGCATCCCAGAGCCGGGGTCAGGTCCCGGGGCAGGCGGATACACACCAGTCGGCCGGCCAGATCCGGATGACAGGCAGCCGCCCCATCAATCATTTCCCGCACCCCGTCCGATGCCGTGACATCAAATCCGTTTTTCAACATGAACGCGGCATCCCTTCCAGAGCCGCATCCCAGCTCCAGGAGCCGGGCTCCCGGGGGAAAGCTGTCCGCCAGCCGAGACTGCAGGGCGGACACATCCGCAGATTCATACCGCCGGATCCGGTCTTTTCCGTGAGTGATGTAATATGTGATCGTGATGTCAGCCATAAAAACCGGCTGAATTCCGGCGGGTTGTGAGCGAAACTTTCATCTGCTTTCCTTTGCCAGTCAAAATTCTTCAGCAAGACTGATGTCGGCTTTTCCACCGACTTCAGAAGAGGGCGGGAACCCTATCCCGTTGATTGTCAGTTTAATCGTTCAGTGCCATTCGGCTCATCGTCCGTATCTTGTTTGATCAGAAATTGCCTTTGATTGAGAGATATCATTTCTCTGTTCTCCCATGATTTATATATCAAGTTTAGCATACGGATATGATCATGACAAGATCGATATTTCGGCAAAGGTTGGATGTGAATCCGAACGGGCGGAGATCTCAACCATCTCTGGGGAATAGTTCCTGGCCGAGAATACCGTCCTTGAGTTGGATGATGGCACTCTGGAATTCCTGATCCGGATGAATCTGTGTCAAGTCAAACTGGAAATAATTGTTTGACACCGGGCCCACACTTGCATATGGTGTTTTTTATCATGAAAATCATCAAAATCGGCGGTGGGTGTCTCAAGGACGGTCCCAGCGCAAACATCATTCTGGACTTGGCAACGGCCCGGGGAAAGGGGAATATATTTGTGGTGTCCGCATTTTACGGGATTACCAATATCCTTATTTCCGGCATTGAGGCCGCACTGGCATCTGAAGACTTCATTGAAGGGGTTATCCGGGATCTGAAAACCCGCCACCGGACCTTTGTCGACTGCCTGGTGAAACCGCCTGAAGCAAAAAACCGGACGCTTCAACAACTGGATAAACTGCTCGGTAAACTGGAACGGTACTATTTCGGCATCAGCTTCACCCGGGAAGCCACACCCCGGATGCGGGACATGATCGCCGTGTCCGGAGAACGGATGTCCGCCATGATCCTGGCGGCGGCCATGGCCGGCAGGGGCGTTGACAGCGGGGTGGTCCTGCCGGAAGAGGCCGGCATTATCACGGACGGCAAGTTCATGGATGCCACGGCCCTCATGACCCCCACCCGGGAAAACCCTGTCCTTGCGTCTCGGAGGCCAAATTACGGAAAACCGGATCCTGTTTGTTCCCGGATTTTACGGCATCAGTAACACCGGAGAGATCACCACCTTTGGCAGGGGCGGGTCCGATTATTCTGCGGCCGTGGTCACGGCCGGCGTGTCTGCGGATCTCCTGGAAATCTGGAAAGACACCCCGGGATTCATGACGGCGGACCCGGACAACATCCCCGAGTGCCGGCTGATCCCGAACTGACCTATGAAGAGGCCGCTGAACTGGCCTATACCGGTGCCGGGATCCTGCATCCCAGGACCGTGGAGCCAGTGCGCCAGGCAGGCATCGATATCGCCGTCAAAACACCTATGACCCGGATACCCGGGGCAGCCGGATCACCCGCCAGGCCCGGGAAGCGGACACCGTCATCAAAAGCGTTTCCTACACCCGGGATGTGGCCATCCTGAAAATCCATGCCTCCGGGGTGGGGGCCAGACAGGGGATCTTGTCCCTGATTACCCGGGCGGTGTCAGACAAAGGTATCAACATCAAATCCGTGGTGACATCCCAGACATGTATCAGTCTGCTGGTGTCCAAAAATGACGCCCGGAACGCCCATACCGGCATCCGGGAAATCCACCCCCGGCCTTTCAGGGAATCCGTGTGCAGAACCCGGGTGGCCCTGGTCAGCATTGTGGGGGAAGGCCTTCACCACAGCCGGGGCATTGCGGCCCGCTGTTTCACCGCCGTGTCCAACGCGGATGTCAACATCGAGATGATCTCCTTCGGGGCTTCAGACGCGGCCATGTATTTTCTGGTGGATGAAGACAGCCTGGATAAAACGATTCAGGCACTGCACGACACCTTTTTCAATTCACCCCCGCCATCACACTGAGCAACGTCTTCATCCGATGTGGATGATGGCCCGGATGCCAGCATCTTTTCAGATACCGCCGGTATGGCTCCTCTCTTTGCAGGCCACCTGATCAGGAGTCCCTTCCGCCACGACGTGCCGCCGCCGTCACCCCCTTCCGGTCCCAGGTCCATGACCCAGTCCGCTGTCTTGATCACATCCAGGTTGTGTTCGATGATAATCACTGTGTTTCCGGCATCCGTCAGCCGCTGCAAAACGGCCAGCAGCAGTTTCACATCCCTGAAATGCAGGCCGGTGGTGGGCTCGTCCAGGATATACAGGGTATCTCCGGTATGGCGCCGGGCCAGTTCCCGGGCCAGTTTGATGCGCTGAGCTTCTCCGCCGGACAATGTGGTGGCGGCCTGACCCAGTTTGATATAGGACAGCCCAACGTCCATAAGCGTGTCCAGTATCTGGGTGATTTTGGGGTGAGCGTCAAACAGATCCCGGGCCTGGTGCACGGACAGGTCCAGCACATCGGCGATGGAATGGTCCCGGTATTTGATCTCCAGGTAGCCTTGTTGAACCGCAGGCCATGGCACACCTCGCAGGGCACGAACACGTCCGCCAGAAAATGCATTTCCACCTTGATATATCCGTCCCCCTGGCAGGCCTCGCACCGCCCACCCTTGACATTGAAGGAGTATCTGCCTTTTTTGTATCCACGGGCCCGGGATTCCGGCAGCCGGGCAAACAGGTCCCGGATGGGGTCAAACACCTTGGTGTAGGTAGCCGGGTTGCTGCGGGGAGTCCGGCCGATGGGGTTCTGGTCGATGTTGATCACTTTGTCCACATGTTCCAGCCCCTGAATGGCCTCATGCCTGCCCACGCTCATCTGGGAGCCGTGCAGTTTCACAGCCAGGGCCGGATACAGGATCTGGTTGACCAGCGTGGATTTGCCGGCCCCGGACACCCCGGTCACGGCAATGAGCAGGCCCAGAGGGGAACCGGGCCGTCACATTCTTGAGATTGTTCTCACCGGCCTTGACAATGGTCACCCATTTTCTGGCATCCGGGGACCGGCGGCCGTCCGGCACGGCAATGGATTCCTTTCCGGACAGGAACCGTCCCGTGATGGAGGCGGGGTTGGCCCTGATTTCAGCCGGTGTGCCCTGGGCCACAATTCGCCCGCCCAGATGTCCGGCCCCGGGGCCGATGTCCACGATCCAGTCGCAGTCTTCCATGGTTTCCTGGTCATGCTCCACCACAATCAGGGTGTTACCGATATCCCGCAGGTGCTGAAGGGTTTTGAGCAGCTTGATGTTGTCCCGCTGGTGCAGGCCGATGCTGGGTTCATCCAGGATGTACAGCACACCCGTGAGTTCCGATCCCACCTGGGATGCCAGGCGGATCCGCTGGGACTCCCCGCCGGACAGGGTGGGACCGCTGCGGTCCAGGGACAGGTAATCCAGGCCCACATTTCTGAGAAACCCCAGCCGGTCCCGGATCTCCTTGAGCAGCTCCGCCGCAATGAGCTGACGGCTGCCGGTCAGGGTCAGGGAGGACACAAACTGGTGGGCTTCTTTCACGGTCATCTCCGTGACATCAATGATGGATCGGTCCTCAATTCTGACATGCAGCACCTCGTCTCTCAGGCGTTTTCCATGACAGGCCGGGCAGGTGGCCGCCGTCATGAACCGGGTATAGTATTTTTTCTGGTTTTCGGACTGGGTGTTCTTGTACCGCCGCATCAGGGTGTTGAGCAGGCCTTCATGGGTCCGGGTGAAGGCCGCTTGAATCTTGTCCGACTGCCAGCTCACTTTCATCTCTTTTGTGCCGGAGCCGTGAAGCAGCAGGTCTTTCTGGGATTGGGGCAGGTCTTTCCAGGGGCGGTCAAAATCGATGCCCCACTGTTCTTCCATGGCCGTGAGCTGGCCCATGCCCCAGGAATTGTCATTGGGATACCGGGGATTTTTGATGAAATAATTTTTCCAGGGGATCACGGCGCCTTCCCTGATACTCAGGGTTCTGTCCGGCACCACCTTGTCCGGGTCCATGGACAGCAGGGTCCCGATGCCATTGCACTCCGGGCACATGCCCTGGGGCGCGTTGAACGAAAAAATCTGGGGGCGAGCTCGGGATAGGCAATGCCGCAGCAGGACCGGGCCTCACTCATCCGAATGTCCTCTTTGCCCAGGATATGCACGATGATCCGCCCGTTCCCCAGTTTCAGCGCGGTTTCCACGGAATCGGTGATCCGCTCTTCAAACCCGTCATCCGACTTGACCACCAGCCGGTCCACCACCACCTCGATGGAATGTTTTTGTTTTTGCCAGAGTCTGGACATTTTCCAGGTCCTGGACCACCCCGTCTGCACGGACCCGGGCATAGCCCTGTTTTTTCAACGCAGCCAGGGGTTCCCTGTGTTCCCCTTTCCGGTTCTCCACCACGGGAGCCAGGATCAGGATTTTCGAACCGGCAGGCAATGTCAGGATCTGGGATACCATGCCCTGGGCATGACCCTGCCCCACCTCGCTGCCGCATTGGATACAGTACTGGGTTCCCACCCGGGCGAACAGCACCCGCAGGTAGTCATATATTTCAGTGATGGTGCCCACGGTGGAGCGGGGGTTTTTGCTGGCTGCCTTCTGCTCGATGGCAATGGTTGGGGACAATCCCCGGATGGTGTCGTACTTGGGTTTTTCCATCTGACCGATGAACTGCCTGGCATAGGCGGACAAAGATTCCACATACCGGCGCTGCCCTTCGGCGAATATCGTGTCAAAGGCCAGGCTGGATTTACCGGACCCGGACACGCCCGTGAACACCACCAGCTGTTTTTGGGAATCTCCACATCAATGTTCTTGAGGTTGTGTTCCCGCGCCCCTTTAACAATGATCCGGTCCAGTTCCATGGCTACAGCCGGGCCGGAACCGGCCTGTCTCGATACCGGATTCAGTTTGTTTCCCATATTTGTTTGATCCTCACTGGATGCGTGTGTTTGTCTGATTCTATCAATTATTGAAAAACCATAAGCATGCCCCGCCCAAAAGTAAAGACACGTCCTTGGACAAACAATACCAATTAAAAATTTGAAACATGAATGATATGTGAAATCAATCAGATATGATTCTAACGGGAGATGGAGATGAACGACAGCACCCCAGACATCCAGCCGTTGCCCGTGGCGGCCTGCTGATATCCACCTGCCGGCAACCATCAAAGATACCATGGCCACCGGGGCTCCAAATATCTTCAGCGTCCCCGGGTCCATGTTTTCCCTGGAAAAAGGGATCAGCCTGTCCAAACTGGAATTTCACAAAGAGACGTCCACACCAGGATTTCCAGACCTCAAAGCGGAAATGAACTATTTCCGGACCCTGCCCCAGGAAAAACCCTGGAATTTCTATCCATCGATGTCCCTGAAACATCATTTTCCGGTGAAGTACTGTTCAGAAAGAGAGCTCCCGGAGACAATTATTTCTAATCATCAGCGGCCAAATGGATGTCGTGGAAGACGGTATCCGGTTAGCCACGTTGAGCCGGAGTGATTTTTTTCGGTGGAAAATGCCTGTTTTCAGACCTGCTCTGAACCGCGGATGCCGTGACCGTAAGCCGGCCAGTTCCTTGAGTACCGTTTCATTTATTCGTTTGAAAATCCAAAAATTTCCTTTTTGAGTACACACAGGCCAATGGCCTGAAGGGTTTTACCCATACCCGTTTCATCACCAGTAAGAACCCCGGTCTTGTAGAGTCCGAACTGCACGTCTTTTTTCTGGAACGGATACAGATCCATTTTCAGCGGCAGGGCCGGCAGATCCCGGACATTCGGGGCTTCCGCCACCCCATTCCTGCATCCGGTACCCGGATAGGACAGTCACAGGAAATATCCAACTCTTCAGGCATCAGTTTGATACGTGTCAGCCCCCCGTAATGGCCATCCATTTCATAAACAAAACGCCGGGCATATCTATCGGATTCTGACAGACCATAGGATCCGTACTGGTCCAGCGTTCCGCCCGGCGATCCTTGTGACCATGACAACTCGGCTCTTGCGTTGACGTCATAAATGCTTTATTTTTAAAAATATGGAATGATATTAATATATGGAGTTGTCATGACCCTTGAAACATATCACTTTGAGACTGGCATGTACCGGCCCCCCCAGCGAAGGGGGGAGCGCTTCATTGCTGGTACGGTTTACGCGGAACTGTCCCTGGAACCACTGTGCCTTCTGCAGCATGTATAAAACGGAAAAATTTTCTTTGCGACCTGTAGACGAGATCAAGGCGGACATCGATGCCATGGCGGCGTTGGCTGAACAAATGCGAACCCTTTCCGAAGCCAAAGGCGGACCGGACGGTGCCGTCACCCGGGACGGGGTTCTGGCCCTGCTGAACAAGGAACCAGCCCTGGAACAGCATCCGGGCCTGGCCATGCTGGTGCACTGGCTCATGGCCGGGGCAAAGACTGCGTTCATCCAGGATGCCAACAGCCTGATCATGAAAACCCCGGATCTGGTGGCGGCCCTGGCCCATCTGAAAACCACGTTTCCCCATATCCGGCGCATCACCACCTATGCCCGGGCCAGAACCGTGGCCCAGAAATCGGCCCAGGACCTGGAAGCCATCCGGAAAGCCGGACTGGACCGGCTCCACCTGGGACTGGAAACCGGAGATGATGAGCTGTTGAAGTTCATTAAAAAAGGCGTGACATCTGAGGGCCAGATCAAAGGTGGCCGGAAAGCCCGTGGCCGCCGGATTCCAGGTGTCTGAATACTGGATGCCCGCCTGGGAGGCAGAAAAATCCCTGGACCATGCCAGGAACACGGCCCGGGTCCTCAATGCCATCGACCCTCATTATATCCGCTCCCGGCCCTTCCGGGCCATTCCCGGAACCCCGCTTCACCAGATGGTCCAGAACGGAACGGTCACCATGATGACCGCCATAGAACAGCTGGAAGAACTCAAAGTGATGATTCAGGATCTGGAGGTCACCGGCAAGGTCTGCTTTGATCATGCCATGAACCACTGGCAGCGGCCCGGGGGAGGCCTGCTGCTGTCCCATGATTACGAGGGGTATCAGTTTCCGGATGAAAACCGCATCTGTTGGCCCTAATCGAAGAAGGTCTGGCATATGATCAACCCGCCCCGAGTCTGATGCATTTTTAAAGGCCGTATCCATGAATTCAAACCACCTTTTCCGCCTGGCTTATTCCAGCTGCCCCAATGACACATTTATGTTCAAGGCCATTGCCGGCCGCTTAATCGACCTGGAGGGCGTTGACTTCGACATTCACATCAATGATGTGGAAGCATTGAATCAGGCGGCGGTTCGGTTGACCCACGACATTACCAAGCTTTCTTTTGCCACTCTGGGAAACCTGCTGGACCGTTACGCCCTTCTCAAGTGTGGGGCCGCACTGGGCAACGGCTGCGGCCCCTGGTGGTATCACGGCCCGGCACCTCTCTTCAGGAAGGATCCGGCCGCGAAGTGACAGTGGCCGTCCCGGGCATGGGAACCACGGCGTATCATCTTTTCCGGTTTTTCATGGCTGACCGGTTTCCGGAAATAGAGTTTACGGTAAAACCCATGTCATTCGAAAAATCATGCCGGCGGTGAAGGATCATGGGGTGGATTTCGGCCTGATCATTCATGAAGGCCGGTTTGTATATCCGACCCTGGGCCTGACACAGATGGCCGACCTGGGGCAGTGGTGGGAAGACAAGACCGATCTCCCCATTCCCTTAGGATGCATTGCCGTGCGAAGGGACATGGACCCGGAAACAGCCTGCCACATTCAGGCGCTGATCCGGGCCGGCATCGATCATGCCTTTGAACATCCGGACATGGGGGTTGAGTATATTCAGCTGCATGCCCAGGAAATGGATGAACAAGTGATCCGACAGCACATTGACCTGTATGTCAATGACTTTTCAAAAGATCTGGGAAAAACCGGAGAACAGGCAGTGACGGCATTCTTATCCTATGCCCGGAAAACCGGGATGATCCCGGACACAGACCTGCCCCTGTTTGCCTGTTGAAAGGGTTTTGGTTCATGAACCACCCTGTTTCCATACCGGACCGTTTCTGCCGGAAGGTGTCCGCAACCCTTCAGGCCCATGCCATGGTCCGGGCCGGGGACAGGATTCTCATGGCTGTTTCCGGAGGACCGGATTCCATGGCTCTGGCCCGGGTCCTTCAGCGGCTGGCACCGGAACTGGAGGTCCGGATCGGTCTGGCCCATCTTCACCATGGATTGCGCGGCCCGGATGCCGACCGTGACCAGACATTTGTTCAGGCGTTCGCGGCAGTCCACGGCCTGCCCTGTTTCTGCGGCACCCGGGATGTCCAGGCCCTGGCCGGTGAAAAAAAAACCTCACTGGAAGACGCCGGGCGACAGGCCAGGTATGATTTTTTTCCGGACCGCCGCCACTCACGGATTTACCCGCATCGCCACCGGTCACACCGGAGACGACAACGCGGAACAGGTGCTCATGGCCCTGATCCGGGGCAGCGGCTCCACGGGACTGGGCCGGTATTCCGGCCAAAGGGAGGACCGGATCATCCGCCCGCTCATCGACTGCTCCCGGCAGGACATTCTGGAATTTCTGGATGCGCTGGGCCAGACATCGGTCACGGATGACTCCAACCAGGATCCGGCTTTCCTGCGAAACCGGGTGCGACATCACCTGATGCCGTTGCTGGAAAAAGACTACAATCCCGGCATGAAACAAGGCCTCCGCCGGCTCAGCCGGATCATTTCTGAGGAAGATCTGTTTATGGAAACCCTTGCCCGGAAGGCATTTGACCAGTGTGCGGAACAAAAAAAACCACCGCTGTAACCCTGTTTCTCCCAAAACTGGCAACCTGTCATCCGGCTCTTTTGTCCCGGCTGATCCGGCACGCCATCAACCATGTCAAAACCAACCTGCGAGGAATCACTCATGATCATATCGCGGACATCCGGCATCTGGCCGTCCAGGCCCCGCCGGGCAAACACCTGGATCTGCCGGACCGGATCCGGGTGTATAAACCCGGGACCGGATCCGCTTTCAAAAGAAACTCTGCCCTTGCGGCAGCTGGGACGGATGCAGAAACACGCCAAAGACAGCCATTCAAGCGTGTAACAAACGTAAAACCCGAAAGTTTTTCTTGTATATTCGCAAATTATGTTTATATATACTAAAGTTTTGGTGTATCGTTTACAAGATGCTGAAAGAGAGGGTGAACTTTGAATCAATTTTATAAAAATATTTCCCTGTGGCTGGTCATCATCCTGATGATGGTGATGCTCTACAACATCTTTAACCAGCAGCAGGCCGGACAGACCGATATCGGATATTCGGAATTCCTGGCCATGGTGGAAAAAGACCGGGTCCAGAATGTGGTGATTCAGGGTCAGGAACTGTATTTCACCGATGCCAGCGGCGCCCGGTACAATAGTTATGCCCCCAATGACGGAGAACTCATTCCGATGCTGCGGGCCAACGGGGTGGATATCAAGGCAAAACCACCGGCGGAATCCTCCTGGCTCATGTCCATTGTGGTATCCTGGCTCCCAATGATCGTACTCATCGGAGTATGGATCTTTTTCATGCGCCAGATGCAGGGCGGAGCTGGCGGCGGCAAAGCCATGTCCTTCGGCAAGAGCAGGGCAAGGCTCATGGATGACAAAAAAGAAAAAGTCACATTTGAAAATGTGGAAGGCATCAACGAAGCCAAGGAAGAACTCACCGAGGTGGTGGATTTTCTGAGAAACCCGGACAAATACACCCGGTTGGGGGGACGGATCCCCAAGGGGGTTCTGCTGGTGGGCAACCCCGGTACCGGAAAAACCCTTTTATCCCGGGCCGTGGCAGGCGAAGCCGGGGTCCCGTTTTTCACCATTTCCGGTTCCGATTTTGTGGAAATGTTTGTGGGTGTCGGCGCCTCCCGGGTGAGGGACCTGTTTGCCCAGGGCAAAAAAACGCCCCCTGTATCATTTTTATCGATGAGATCGACGCCGTGGGGCGCCAGAGAGGCGCCGGCCTGGGCGGGGGTCATGACGAAAGAGAGCAGACCCTGAACCAGCTGCTGGTGGA
>LQAG01000328.1_pt1 | contig 15600 bp, 20 predicted proteins | sample 1535801 | NCBI WGS metagenome assembly LQAG01 (sample SAMN04331584, study PRJNA305678) | bioreactor metagenome | isolation source: bioreactor_3 inoculated with Wadden Sea sediment 1st replicate of a... | place: Germany:Bremen | reverse complement strand
AACCCGGAGTCGGAGTAGGGATCCGACAAAAAATTGGTCTTTTTCTCGATCGTGTGGGCAACCTCAGCCGCCGGAAACGGCTGTTCATCTGCCTGGGGGCACTGTTGCTGCTTGGCGGGGCCTATTATTATTTTTTCTTTATGCCCAAGCAGGCCCGGTTGCAGGAAGTGGCCCAAACCTTAGACGCCCGAAACAATAAATTGATTATTGTCAAAAAGCAGGCCCGATCCTTGAAAAAGTGGGAAGAGAAAATGGCCCAAGTGGAAGAAGCGTTTTATCTTGCGACCCGGGCACTGCCGGATAAAAAGGAAATCCCTCTTTGTTGAAAAGTGTGTCAAGAGCCGGCAGCACTGCAGGGCTCAATTTTGTGCTTTTTCAACCCGGTTCGGAAGTGAAACAGGATTTCTACAGGGAAATTCCCTTGTCCATAAAAGTGGAAGGGACTTTCCATCAGATGGCGGATTTCTTTTTCAGGTCTCCCGCCTGAACCGGATCGTGAATATCAGGACCATCTCTTTAAGACGGAACAAATCCGCGGCCGGGTTGATCGATATGGATTGCAGTGCAGTGACCTATATGTTTGTGGAAACGGATCAAAATGCCACTCAAAACCCAAAAAAAGAAAAAAGGCTGACATCCAGGACCAATGACACCCCTGACTCGTAAATGCCTGTGGATTCCGGCGATGGTGCTGGGAATCGGATTGTTTGTCTGTGAAGCGGAAACAACCAGGGAATCCGTTGGACCCCCCCCCGTGCTTCATGCCATGCCACGGTCGCCTTATACTGAAAAAAAAACGGTGACGGCAATTGAAACCGAACCGGAAGCGCAGATTTCTGAAACATCGGTGACAGTCGAGCCGTCGGCAGCTGTTCAGAGCCAGAGGATTACCGATGATGCAGACTCCGGCATTGAAGTGATTGATGGGGCTGTTACGTCATATGATCCCAAAAGTAGGCTGGATCCGTTTGTGCCATTATTTCAAGAAAAGCCGGCGCAGAGACCGGACAGGCCCCGGCGTATTCTCACCCCTTTGGAAAAGATGACATTAAGCCAGCTCACGCTAGTGGCGGTGGTGATGGGTGAAGACCTGAAACTGGCCATGGTGGAAGAAGCCACTGGAAAAGGATATGAAGTCGAAATCGGAACTTATATGGGGAAAAACGGAGGACAGGTGGTGGATATCCAGTCTGACCGGATCATTGTGAGAGAAATGGTGACGAATTTCAAAGGGATCGTGACTGAGCGCTTTGAGGAATTGAAATTACATAAAGCAGACAGTGGAGATTGATATGGTTTTTTTTCACCGTTATTTCTTAATGGCGTGGGTCCTGGACCGGGTGATGATACTAATACTGGTTTTGGCGCTGGGGACGGGTTGCGCACCATTGAGATCTGAAGCGCCGGTATCCAGTGAGGCCATGGTTCAGGATGAAACAACAGCCCGGATCAATCATCTTCGTGCTGTGACGTTTCCGGTTCAAAAGATCAGGTCCATGTGCATATAAAAACCGACCGGAAACCGGCGTATACTTCCATTAAACAGGATTTCCCATTGGGAGTGGCGGTATATCTTCCGGAAACGGCCATTTCGCAGGATTTTGTGCCGTCTGCCACGCCCGTGGAGCCCATACAGTCCATTCGTGCCCGGTATGCGGATGAGACGAAAACAACCACCAAAATCGATGTGTTGATGAATCAGAACCTTCCCTATGAAGTATTGGAGAAGCCGCAGGGGCTGCAGCTGGTTATTTATCGCCCTGGCATGGAAAAGCGGACGGTATCAGAGCTGGAACCGGAAGTGGCATCCTCAGTGGTGGAAACCATGCCCCCGGATTTGACCGCCCCTTTGGCTGAAGCACCTGTCGGACAGGTAACCGGGATTACGTTCAATTCTGACGAATCCGGGTTTGCCTATATTCGGGTCAACACCACTGACCCGGTGCCGTTTGATACGGCTGGCAGACAGATACGCAGCTGGATTTGATTCTCTATACGCCCGGATTCCCGCACGTATTCAGGGACCATTGTCAGCTATATATTCCGGAACTGCGGTTGACGGCATTGTGCCGCATTCCGGCGCTGCTGATAACAAAGATGCAAAAATTGAAATACGCATCCGGGAAAGGTGCCTTATCGGGTGATTCAGAATGAAAACCGGATCTCTCTGCGGTTTGATCCAGTCAATTCGAAAGACACTGCGCCTGAACTGTCGTCCCAAAAGGCCATGGCACAACGGGTAACACCCAGGCTGGAAAAAAGAACAACAGGTCAGCCGAAATATACCGGAGAAAAGATCAAACTGGATTTTTATGACACGGACATCAAAAATGTGTTCCGAATTCTTCGGAGTGTGAGCGGATTGAATTTTGCGGTGGACAAGGATGTCCAGGGGAAGGTCACCATGGCCCTGGACAAGCCGGTCCCCTGGGATCAGGTGCTGGACCTGGTCCTGAAAATGAACGGGCTGGGTAAGAAGATGGAAGGGGATGTGGTAAGAATCGCCACGGTACAGACCCTGAGGCAGGAAGAAAAAGATGAACAGGACGACATCGCTGCACAAAAAAAGCCATGGAACAGAAAAAAGTCTGGAGCCTTGGTAACGGAATATATTCCCATCAACTACTCCAACGCCAAACAGAGATTGAACCGCATATCACAAGTCTGTTGACACCGGAACGGGGCAGTATTTCTGTTGATCAGCGCACCAATATGGTCATTGTGACGGATACCCGTGAAAAAGTGGACAAGATCCAGGAAATGATTTACCGCCTTGATACCGTTACGCCTCAGATCATGATCGAGGCCAAAATTGTGGAGGTTACCAAAGAATTTTCCAGGGATATCGGTATTGGGTGGAACCTGACCAATGATCCTGCAATATCTTCCGGATTTGTCAATGACATGAATGTGTCCGTGAACACCCCGATCGGTGAGGGTGGGATGAGCGGTGATTTTTCGTTTTTCCGTCTCTTCGGGGCCTCCCGGCTGGCGTTGAACGCAAAACTGGCCGCATCAGAGGCCAGAGGAGAAGTCAGAATTGTATCATCGCCGCGTATCTTGACGTTGGACAACAAGGAAGCCAGAATCAAGCAGGGGGTGGAATATCCTTATCAGTCAGTCACGGGAACGGGTGATTCCGCAACGACCCAGACGGAGTTCAAGGAAATTGATCTCGAGCTGATCGTGACCCCGCATGTCACACCCGACAAGCGCATTTCCATGGCGGTGTCATTGAGTAAAAATGATATCGCAGGGTTTGCTCCAACGGGTGAACCTTATCTGAATACGAATGAGGCCATGACGGAACTGCTTGTGAATGACAATGACACGGTGGTGATCGGTGGGATTATCAAAACGACAAAAACAAATGATAAGGACGGGCTGCCTTTTTTATCCGGCATACCAATCATTGGTAATTCACTCTTTGGCAGCAGCCTGAAAAAGGATGAACGGAATGAACTACTTATTTTTCTGACGCCGTTTATCGTGCAATTGGAGCAAAAAAGGCAGACTGAAAATCCGTCGGATTAATCTAAAGCGGACAACCGTTCCGTGGCGGTTTTTTCAGTTCGGCATTTTCTTTTGCATGTTTCAGCACGTTCCGCCAGGCACGCCTGGCTTCCTTTTTCCAGCCTGTTGCTTCGTAGACCCATGCCAGGTCCGCGTGTAGAACCGCCGCTTCCGGGTGTTCCAGCAGACGGGCCTTGAGAAACTGAATGGCATCATTTTCACGCCAGGTTTCAATAAAACACCCGGGCTAACCCATGGGAAGCAGTCACAAATTCAGGCGCTACGTCCAGGGCCTGAGAAAATAGGATTCAGCCAGCATATAATTTTGTTTTCCCAGATAGGCCCATCCCAGGTTTGAAAGGGGAAACTGGGGGGTGGGGTACAGCAGGTCTTTCAGCACTTTTTGAACACGGGGATGGCCAGATCCCATTGTTCCTGACGAAGATAGGCCGCTCCTAAATTGTTCAACGCTTCTGTGTAATCCGGTTTCAGTTCCAGAGCAGTTTTGAATACCGGAACAGCCAGATCGTTCCGATTTTTTCCCATATATGCCAGGCCCAGACTGTTCAGCAGGGATGGATCATCGGGACGCATTTTGCGGGCTTCCAGGAGTCGGGACAGGGCAGCGGTGTAGTTACCCTGCATCAGAAACGCGTTCCCCTGAATCTGAATGGCTTCCGCCAGTTTGGCATCATCCTTTTTGGCGGATATGCCGGTGGTACAAGCGCTTAAAAGAAAACCGGACAAAAATATGCAAAGTACTGACAGTTTCATGATACCACCTATAAAAGTTCAGAGGTCAGGTTTGAAGAGACACATGCCGTATTCGGCGGGCTTTGAGGAACGATCGGGTCGTTGGGGTTACAGGCCCCTGGGAGACGAACACCCGGATCGATGATCGTTCCCCATAAATCCCGGCCAAGGTTTCTACGGAGTCCTGATGCGTGAAAGAAGGATTTTTCCAGACAACGAATCCCAATGCCGATAACAGTCTCTCCGTCTGTTCCTGCCAGTCCTGTATCGGGGAAAAGGACAGCAGATCATAATTCTTTTGTTGGATGGCGCGAATGCCTTGGCCGAAAACCGTTCCGAAATTCAGAACCAGATCCGGGCGCTCCGGTCTTTCGATCCGGTCCAGGCGGGCGGATACCGGTATATGGTTCACATGAAACCGGATGATATCTTCAGGAACATATTCAAACCAGTCTGTTCCACAATCTGGAAACCTGTTTTCTGGACAAACGGTGGGCCAGGGGGAGTGTTTCGGTTTTCGGACGGGATGGACCGGGAAGGATGGATTCAATGGGCTGGATCGTCACTTTTTTCCAGTAGGTTGAGATGATCTGCTGTATTTCTTTGTCCTGAAGCGGATGATAAGGCAAATTTTTTGGAAAAATCAAGAATGGATTTTTCGGGAGCATCGGTTTCAATTAACGGGGTTTTAGACAGATCCAGTTGAATTTCTTTGCGCTCGTTCCGGCCGGGGAAATACAGTTTTCCTTGATGGGTCAGTCGGCCGTTCATCGTTGCGGCATATGCTTTTAATCTCTGTATCTGATCGGAAGAAAGGACTTCTACCGGAATTACTTCATTTTCAGATTCGCGTTTTTCTGTCTGGACCGGGGCTTGTTTTTTTTCAGGTGGAAAAGATGCTGCTGTCCGGGGCATCAATTCGCCCTGAAGGGGCGGTGTGGGAATTTTTATCCGGTCGCCCGGGTGAATCCGGTGAATATTTTTGATATGCGGGTTTAACAGGTAAAAAAGGGCCTGCCCTTCCCGGGTGATCCCCCCGCCTTTTTCCAGAAAGGCGGGGTCCAGCAGCGCTGATACCGTGTCTCCGGGAGCAATGATATGTTGCTGAACCGATACCCGGGGCCCGGATGTTTCAATTGTATCATGAAATTCCACTACCGGGATGACCACCCGGCCATCCTTGTCCATGGAATATTCCATTTTGTCTGTGATTTTTAACGGAATCAGGATCCGGGTTCCAGGGCTGATATCGTCGATGTTATGAATATGGGGTTGAACTCTTTGAAAATCGATATAAACAAGGAAAAATCCTTTTCAGCGATTTCCCCCTTTTTATGGAAAATTTTATACAGCCAGTCGTTTTCTGGACCACATAAGTCTCACATAGAACATCTCTGCCTTAAAAGTGAAAAGGGCATACTGTTTGTAAGACGTTTTGATGTGCTGTACCCCATCGCTTAACCCCATTTCCGCCATTGAGAGGAATAGGCAGGTCACACATGCCAGAAAAAAGGGTCTGAAACTGTTCATGGTCAGGGATCAATCGGGTTCAGGTCCATTTTTTTTGCGATTTTCAGAGAAATTTCCTGGACAAACTGTGCGAAATCCGATTGTTCCAGACGCTTTTCCTGGGACGGGACTAAGTCGGGATTTTCTGGTGAGACCAGTTCCGGCAGGTTCACCCGGTCCGGTGCCGGCACGATGTGATAGGATTCGGGAAGCTGGTTTTTGAAGTACAAATCCTGGAATTCGGAAAACTTGATGGCGTGGGCCGTGGCATCCAGCACAGCGGTTTCGTTCAGTGCGACCAACCCCATGGCCTTGGCCTTGATCAGCCCGGCCAGGCATTCGCCTCCCTGGGTGCATGCGATGTGGCCGTTCTGGTTGGCAGTGAGCTGCCAGTCCATGATAGCCTGTTCCGTCACCTGGACCACAAACACATTATCCTGCCCGGATGCCTGGTCGTATTCATCGGCAATGGCCACCACCCGGGGCATGGACACGGGGTTGCCGATCATGGCTGCTTGGGCCACGCTGGGCCGGGTATTCACCGGATTAAACCTTCGCCGGGATTTGTCGGTTTCCAGGTAGTATTGATACACCGGGTCGGCATGTTCCGACTGCACCCCGATGATTTTGGGCAGCTGGTCGATGATCCCGGCCCTGAAGAATTTTCAGGAAACCGTTCATGACCGCAGAAATATTGCCGGCATTGCCGATGGGTACCACCACGGCTTTTTGGGTCATGTCCCAGTCAAAATCCTGGGCGATTTCATAGGAATAGGATTCCTGGCCTAGAATCCGCCAGGCGTTTTTGGAGTTGAGCAACGCCACCGGATACTGGCTGGACAGATGTTCCACCACTTTCATGCAGTCGTCGAACACACCGGGGATTTCAAATACCCTGGCTCCGCTGCCCAGCGGTTGTGACAGCTGCTGGGCCGTGACTTTTTTGTGGGGAAGCAGCACAGCGGATTTAATCAAAGGTCCCAGGTAGGAGGCATACAAGGCTGCTGCTGCCGAGGTGTCTCCCGTGGATGCGCACACGGCAATCACGTCGGAAACAAGTCCCTGGTCGATGAGATGCTTGATGCTGGACAGGGCCGAGGCCATGCCCCGGTCCTTGAACGAAGCACTGGGGTTCTGGCCGTCGTTTTTATAAAAAACCGAAGCCCGACCTTTTCCTGCAGAAACTCAGACGCTTCCACCATCGGGGTATGGCCCTCCCCCAGATAGATGATGGACTCCAAAGGAAGAATGGGGCCGATAAATTCGTGGTACCGGTAAATCCCTTTTAACGCGGGGATTTTCAGCATTTTCCGGAAATCAAAGATCTGCTGCCACAGGGTGCCGGACGTCTGGTGCAGTTCCGCCTGATGGCGGTTGTGGATCATCAGAACCGAGTTGCATTCCGGGCACACATACAGCAGCTTTTCCACGGAATGTTCAGCCCCGCAGCCCAGGCAGCCGGTAGAACAGATCGCCTTTGGGTTGGGGAATGAGATGAGGACGGGATATGTTCGGGAAACTGGTCAGTTTTCATTTTAATCGCTGTTGGCTCCATATATGGACCAGAGCTTCAGGAATTTTCACCGTTCCGTCTGCTTGCTGATAGTTTCAAGGATGGCGGCAAAGTTCTGCCAACTGCCAGGCCGGACCCGTTTAAGGTATGGCAGAATTCCGGTCTTTTCGCGTTTTTCGCTTAAACCGGATGTTTGCCCGGCGGGCCTGAAAATCCAGGCAGTTGCTGCATGACGAGATTTCTCTATATTTATCCTGTCCCGGCATCCACACCTCGATATCATAGGTTTTGGTGGCGGAAAATCCCAGGTCTCCCGTACACAACGTCATGATCTGGTAGGGCAGTTCCAGCCGCTGGAGGATGGTCTCGGCATTGGCCAGCATGGATTCTAGTTCATCAAAAGAGGTTTCTGGGGCCGTGATTTTACCATCTCGACCTTGTTGAACTGGTGCTGCCGGATCAGACCCTTGGTATCCCGGCCGTAGGAACCGGCCTCAGACCGGAAACAGGGGGTATATGCAGTGAATTTAAAGGGCAGATCTGCTTCCGACAGAATTTCGCCGGCATAGATATTGGTCATGGGTACTTCTGATGTGGGAATCAGAAAATAGTCCAGCCCCTCGAGCTTGAACAGGTCTTCCTCAAATTTGGGCAGCTGGCCCGTGCCGGTCATGGTGGTGCGGTTGACAATGAACGGTGGCAGCGTTTCTTTGTATCCGTGTTCCCGAGTGTGAACGTCCAGCATGAAGTTGATCAATGCCCGCTCCAGTTTCGCCCCTGCTCCCATGTATAAGGGAAAGCGGGATCCGGCCAGTTTGGCGGCCCGGCCCAGATCCAGAATGCCCAAGCTTTCTCCGATATCGGCATGGTCCTGAACCGGAAAGTCAAATGTCCGGGGGATTCCCCAGGTTTTTTCCAGCCGGTTTTCAGTATCATCCCGGCCTTTGGGCACATCGTCATGGGGCAGGTTGGGCAGGGTGATCAAAAAAGACTGGATAGCGGTTTCCACTTCGGCCAGGTCCTGATCCAGCGTTTTGATGGTTTCGGAAACGGTCTTCATCTTTTCAATGCTCGGCTGGGCATCCTGGCCGGACCGTTTCATTTTGGCGATGTCATCGGACACTACGTTTCTTTGATGGCGCAGCTGTTCGATTTCCAGTAGCAGTTTTTTTTCTTTTTTCTTTCATTTTCGAAAAGGGATGAAAAGTCAATGGTGGCGTGGCGTTTCTCCATCCCTTTCTTTACGGTGTCAATCTGGTTGATGATATATTTTAGATCCAGCATGTTTTTCCTTTCAAGGCTTTGTTTCCCAAGGAATCAAATAACATGGGACTTGTGATCCGTCAATGGATTATTGCATGTTGACAAGCCGGGACTTGTGTATAATATTTTGGAAAATTTTTTGAACATGAGGATACAGAATAATGGAAGAGGTAAAAAATACAAGCAGCAGCATATTGGCGCAGGTGGCTGAAAATTTGGGTGAACTGACCGAAAAGGAGCTTAACGCTAAATATCGTGAGATTCAGAAAAAGGTGTTTGAGTTTGCCAATTTCATGGAAGCCCAGATATCGTTTATGTACACGGCCGGAAATGATCAGATTCCCATGGAGCCGATTATTCGCAAGGCTCTTGAGTTTGAAAAAACCATTGTTCTTCCGGTTTTTACCGAAACGAAAAACATGTTCAACCTTTGCAAAATTTCCGATTTTGACAAAGACCTGGTATTGAACAAAAATGACATTCGTGAACCGGATACGGATAAATGCAAAAAAGTGCCCCTGGAAGATATTGACATCGCATTTATCCCGGGCCTGGCTTTTGACGACAAGGGTGGCCGCATCGGATTTGGCAACAATTACTACACCCGCCTGATCACCCGGCTTCCGGAAACCTGCCGGAAAGTCTCACTGGCGTTTGATGAACAAATTGTCGACCAGATTCAGATGGATTCAAGAAAACATACCGTGGACATCATCATCACGGACAAGCGGATTATTTACAAGATTTGAATTTAAGACAGTGGTCCGGATCGTAGGAATCGATCCGGACTGAAAATGTTTCTTTTTGGAAATTCATTCCAATTACCTCTGTGTTGTATTGTTCTATCTTTGCTTTTATTATTATGAGATCCTTTAACAGGCTGATCTTTTTTTCTGTAAATTCGGGCTGAGCTAATTCCTTTTTATTCTAACACTGGCCCGAATAATTCACGAAAAGTTTAAAAAATAGGCAAAATCATCGAAAATATTATATAATTCGGTTGGTTAAAGGAATTAAAACGAGGATTTTGCCTATGACAGTCTGTGCCACAAAACCCGTTGCGATCACGAGGCACAAAGGCCGAAAAGTTTAAGTCAATTTTGACCGCGGAGAAATCACGTCAGCTGCCGGCGCTTTTCTCCTGAACCGTGTGGATAAAAAAATCGGTCTGACACAAAAAATCGCCCCCTTCAGCGGCGATTCCCGTTGCAGGGGTAAAAATAAACCACAAAGTGGTGGGCATGCTGCGACAGAGAGTCTATGGGCTTGCCCTGGGGCATGAAGATCTGAACGATCATACAACCCGCGTAAGGACACTGCCATTCAAACAGCTGCTGGCAATGATAAAGACCTTGCCAGCAGTTCGACCCAGAGCCGATTTGAAAGTGCAGCAGACCGGCGGCCATGCCGGGAAATCAATAAGACCTTTGTAGAAGTGTCTATTGAATCGTTCAAAAGGCCACCCACCGGGTTCAGATGCTGTTAATAAGTGCATACCCATACCAGAAAATATTCTATCAAGTTGCCCGTCGACTGGGAGCCACCTGAAGACACCTCTTTGAAAATGGGATGCACTATCTTTCCTTGGGAGAAAATTTACGGATCTTTATCGATTGGCAATTCTTCTTCAGCATGTTTCATCATCGCTTTTTCAATTTGTTCCGGATCTTTGGAGCGGATGGCCCTCAGCATCAATTTATTGGCTTCGAGAAGCTTGGGGATTTGATTCGGATACAGTGCCTTAAGAACGGGGTACCCTTTCAATCCGATATCGTAAAACAATTTCCATACCATATAAAGGATTCTGTTCCTGGAAAGCTCCGCAAGCTTGAGATGAAATTCCATGGCAACGGTGAAATATTTCTTGACATTTCCTTCGCTGGCTTCCATCCGGCGGATATATTGATCCAGATCGCTGATATCCTTATCGTCTGCATGTTGAGAAACCAGTTGGGCTATCCCGAGTTCAATGTATTTCCTGGCTTCCCACATTTCCTTGAAACTGGTTTTATCTGCCTGTATCATCCAGCTGAACTGATCACCGATGGCATCTAAATACAACGTCAAATCAATTTTTTTGACAACAGATCCTTTTATTCCGGGATTGCTTTCAATCATTCCTAGTACACCCAACGTGCGTAGCGCTTCTCTGATGGTGGGTCGTCCGACATTAAACGTCTCAGATAATTCCCTTTCTGAAGGCAGTTGATCACCCGGTTTCAGTTCCCCTTTAAATATGGATGCTTTTATCTGGTTGGTCACCTCTTCGTAAAGTCGGGTCTTTTTAATAGGTTTGTAAGACAATTTGTTTTTCATTTACATAGTTCCTATGGAAACAACATCACCACAGTGGCTGAAACCACTTCATATAACGCTCGTCCTGAAAAGACAGAACATTTTCCATCAATTCGGAAACGGTTGCTGTAACAGGACCGGGCACATTCAATTCCTTATTTTCAAATTGCTTCACCGGAGAAACCTTTATCCCGGTATGGCAGGTAAATAATTCATCAGCATCAAAAAGATCCGCTTTTTTCAGAATCGTTTCTTCCACGGTAATACCATTGTCTTTTGCCAGATTTATGACGGTGTCTCTGGTGATACTCTTTAGAATGGTGCCTAGGGGCGGTGTTTTCAGGATGCCGTCTTTGACAATGAACACTGATTCAATGGAACCTTCTGCCAGACAGCCGTCTGTTCCCATGCTCAATCCGAGATCAAACCCCCTGTCCATGGCATCTTTTCTGATCAGATACCCGTTCAGATAATTGGCACAGGCCTTTGCCTCAACCGGTAGTGTTTCAGGATGCAGTTTTCGCCATTTGGATATGCAGACGGAAATCGGTTTGCTTCGATCCAGACCCAGCTCCGGTGACATATGAACAGGAAAAATCGCCACATCCAGTTTGGATTTCAACACCAGATTGATGATGGCTTCTTCCCCCCAATAGGCTAAGATTTTAACAATTCCCCGGCCGGACCTGTTTAAACGGCAGAGTTGAATGGTTGCCGCTGCGATGTCATCCATTGAAAATTTTAATTCCATTCCCAGAAGCTTAGCCGTTTGTGCGAGTCGCTTCAGGTGCATGTCCATTCTGAAAGCATAAGTCCCAGAGGGCCCCGGATGTGTGCCAAATACTTCAAAAATCGCCGACCCTCTTGATAGGCCATGGGATAAAACAGGCACCTTTGCCTCATCCCAGGGTAGAATGCTATTGTTGATCCATACGCGGGGTTTTGATTCCATAATTTATATCTCCTCATCAATATCATGCATTAATTCCCCAATAGAAGGGTGGGTAGAAAAGCGATATTTCCGGGACGAATGTCACCAAAATAAGGATGGGCAGACTTCCCAGCAATAAAAAAGGCAGACAGTCTTTGACAAAATCAGATACCGGGACACCCGACACTCTTGAAGCTGTGAACAGGTTCGTTGCGACCGGCGGCGTCATCTGACCACTACCCTGATTGATGGCCATAATGGCGGCCATTTGAAAGGGATGAACCTCAAGACTCATGAAAAGTGGATAAAGTAGTGGTGCGGCAATCAGCATGGAACTGATGTCATCCATAATCATTCCCATGATAATCATAAACAGATTGATCAATAACAGAAGGGCGATCCGGTTTTCAGTTAAGTTCAGCATTGCCCCGGCAATAGCGTCTGGCAGTCGTTCATATGTAAAAATACGTGACATGACAATGATAAATGCAATGATAAAGACAACGGCGCCTTCGATACTGGCCGTTTCCTCAGCTGCTTTTTTGAAGGCAGAAAATGTCAGTTTTTTTGTCCCGATTCCCACAACCAGCGCATATACCACGGCTACACACCCTGCTTCAGTGGGCGTAAAAATTCCGCCGTAAATGCCACCTAGAACAATCACCGGCATCAAGAGGGCCAGGGATGATTTTCTGGATGCAGCTGCTATATTTTTCAGCCAGTCAGATATTTTTGCCTTTTCCATCATACGTATTTCAGGATGTTTTTTTACAATAAAAAAAAATTAAATGACAGAATAGGCAAAAATGATGAGGAGTCCAGGTCCTGCAGCGGCCAGAAAACAACCGGCGACTGAGGTATTGGTGACCATTCCGAATAAAATCATGGGAATGCTGGGTGGGATCAGTTGCCCAAGAATACCAGAACAGGCAACCAAGGCGGTCGAATACTCTTTTTATATCCGTATTTTTCCATCTGGGGCAAAATCGTGATGCCGATGGTTGCCACCGCGGATGAAGATGAGCCTGAGATAGCCCCGAAAAGTGCAGAAGACACAATGGTCACGATACCCAATCCACCACGAAATCTTCCCACCACGGCATTGGCAAAAGATACGATGCCGGAAGATATTTTGGCCGCTGTCATGACCCCTCCGGCAAAAATAAAAAAGGGAATGGCCATTAACACAAAGGAATTTAAAACCTGAAAAAATTGCCGGCACGGCAAAACCGGTATTCATGTCCAGAAAAAACATCATGGCAAGACTGCCAATGCCAAAACAGGCAAACAGCGGGAAACCGGCCAGAAGCATCAGAATGGTAAGGCCGATGAGTATCAACAGAGTTGTCATTATCCATCCTTCCTGAATACGAGCACGGCATTCCGGGCTTGTTCAGCAAATGAATAAAAGTGTGAAAAGTCATCAAATGTTCCAGTCACAAGAAAACAGGAATGTACAACAATCATGGGGACATCTAACACAATGGAATTCATTTCTTTTTGAAGGGAATAACGGGCATAATCAAAGGACCATTTAACAAAAACACACAGGAATAAAAAAGTAACCAGTTTGGATATCACATTGAACAGCGCCTCTCCTTTAGCGGTTTTGACAAAACTGCCCATGCAGATATGGCTGTCTTCGCGGGCACTGACAACCGCACCGATGAATATGGACCAGATCATGATAAATCGTGCCGCTTCTTCCATTGCCGGAGAAGACCATTTAAAGACAACCCGCGCAACCACCTGAACGAAAATGATGGCTGTCATGCCAACAATGGTTATAATTCTGGCATTATCTTCAATATATTTCAATTGGGCATAAATACGGGATAGCAATGTTTTCACCTCTTTGATGTACACCGGGCGACTGACTTTCACTGCACTGAATTAACCGGAAAGCAGTTGCCCGGTGTCTGTTCTCGTTATTGGGGCACATGTGCACGAATTTTGTCCATGGCCTCCTTACCGATAATGTCTTCAAATTTATCCCAGCTCTGAATACCAAATTTTTTCCATTCAGCCCGTTGTTCATCAGTCAAGTGGATAACCTCAATGCCGCTTTCCTTCATTTTCTGGAAATATTGTTTTTCCTCTTCTTCTGCCTGACTGTTCCCCCAGGCTAGGGCTTCATTGGCGGCATTCTGTATGGCTGTTTGTATCGAGGCCGGCTGTTTGTCCCATAACTGTTTGTTCATGATTAGGACAACCGGCTCAAACAGAAGATTGACATCGGTATAGTATTTGGTGACATCTCTCAGGTGTTCATATGTGACAAGTGGCGCATTGTCCTGGGCATGGACCACCCCGGTTTGAAGAGAAGTGAACAGTTCTGAGAATGCTATATCAACTGTCTGGGCACCCATCTCCTGAAAAACAACCGGTCAGCCGGATTCCAGGTCCTCACCTTGATACTGTATTCCTGAATGTCAGACGGTAGGACAACCGGTCCCTTGGTACTTGCAAACCCGTCCAGCCCCATGAAATATACACCAAGAAAGTGAACCCCGAGTTCATCGAAAATGGGCGTCAACAGGTCGAACATCCAGCCATCCGGACTCCAAACTTTTCGTCCTTCCTCCCAGTTGTCTGCCAGGAAAACCGTATAACCGACCTGAAGCCGTTTATCAAATTCCGGGCTCAGGGGTAACAGGCCACTTTCCTGGACTCCTCGGACAACATTGTCAAACATATCCCGGTAAGGTCCCAACTGTTCAGACGGAAAGGCATCGATAACGATTTTTCCATCTGTTTTTTCCTCCACCAGATTTGCCCATTTTTCAAGAGTTTTGTGCTCAAGTGTGTCTGCATTGGCAACCCCTCCTGTTTTCCAGTTCTTGGCGAAGCATGACAGGGAAAAAGGAAAAGCAATACCATCATAACCGTGAGCATCATAAGCATTGAATTTCTTGACTTCATAACATTCCTCCTAATTATATATAACACATTAACAATCCGGCCATTTCCGGATTTGTTGTCCGTTTGGGGGCAGAAGGGAGCCAGTATGAAGAACGTCTGTCCATATTGTCATGTCGACGATTGATGATGATTATGGAGAATGGTCTTACCATCAACCTTTTCTGCTGTCAATTGGTTTTTGAATAAATTGATGTCTGCTGCGGAGATAAACCGGCATATGTTATCCGATGATCTATGGCAACGACATGAGGTTCCATCGTGTTGATTCCCGCAGAATTTGCCCTTGAATCAGCTTAGAAATCCCAGGCTTGAATACCTGAACGAGAAAAATAGAGATCGTAACACAAGAAAATCTGTGATCAGGCGGCATGGCACCAGAAACTGCCGCATGCCTTTCTCCTATGCCCTGTATAAGGCCCGTACGGAATAGCCCTGTTTGTCCGTGATCTGTCCCATGTCTGTTACCCTGGAAAATGTTAGTACGCCGGCATCAACGCAAAACGTATATTCATAAATTTCAATGAGTTTGATAACAGTACTTCCGTAATGTTCGCCATTTAATCAACGGAGGTGCTATGGAAAATTGTCTGAACAACAGCAGGATATCGCTCTGTGGCGGTATGGGGTCATCAGTCCTTTGCTTCATCGCGAGATCAATGATCGTTTGATGCATGAGGCATTGACAGATCCTGCCTGCAAAAATTATCGTCATCCATCCGGCGAGAGTATACCCTTCAGCCTGGAGACTCTCAGAAAGCGGCTCTATTGATACGCCCGGCACGGTTTGCCGGGATTTGTCGACAAACAGAGAGCTGATAAAGGGCGGGATCAGATACCCGAAAAACTGGTAGAGGCATTGATTGCCTGAGGAAGGAGCATCCGCGATGGACCCTGGCCAGTA
>LQAG01000327.1_pt1 | contig 15655 bp, 25 predicted proteins | sample 1535801 | NCBI WGS metagenome assembly LQAG01 (sample SAMN04331584, study PRJNA305678) | bioreactor metagenome | isolation source: bioreactor_3 inoculated with Wadden Sea sediment 1st replicate of a... | place: Germany:Bremen | reverse complement strand
CCCCCCGAAAAAACCGGTCAGAAAGATACTTTGAAAATAAAGGAATTTTACAATCCCTATTCAGATATTGACAACAATCCAGTCATATTCTCCCGCCCGAACGTCAGATCGCCGTTCAAACAGTCCTGAAGGCACCCCCGGTATTCTCATTCCATCTGCCAAACTTTCCATGTCTGATCCGGGTCAAAGGCGGTGATTGTTTGAGCCGTTTTCTCCGTGTCTTCCCCCAGGTCTTTTTCTCTGGAAGACAGGTGATAAACTTTTAAATGATTTTTCCACCATTTGGAGAATGGGTTTGGCTATTGTTAAGAGATACTTGTGCTGAAAAAAACAAATTGCTATGATACATATAATTAAATCCGTTTTTACAACATAATTTGTCATAAGGAGGTTCACGTGCCTATTTATGAATACCTGTGCAACGCCTGCGCCAATGAATTTGAAAAACTGGTGTTTGCTGGAGATACGCCTGATATCACCTGTCCGGAATGCCGCAGCCGGGATGTCACAAAAAAATGAGTGCGGCAAGCTTTATGGGAAAAGCATAGGCACCTGTGCTGCAGATGCCCCGAAAGGATTTTCATGAGCCAGTTAGCCTTCAGAACGGCCGGGCGCCGTCCATGTCTCCAAAACAATCTGAACAGCAAATTAACTTGCAAAACAATTATTTATGTATATGATAGGGGCTGATTTAGCGGATATATGACCATTTGTAGCCCTAACATTACTAACGGGAGAATTCCAATGAACAAAAAATTCAGAATATTCTTTTGCCTCTGACCTGTCGGTGGACATGAAGCCGGTTTTTGAACAAGCCGTTGCCATGGCCACCTATACCGGCGCCAACCTGATTGTTCTTCACGTGATGGAGGAAGCCAGTCCATCAGCTCAAAGACAGGTGCAAATGGCATTCGGCAAAAATCTTTACGAGGAAATCAGAGCCAAACACAAATCCGGTGCCCAGGATCTGCTTATCGGCAAGAACGTGGATGCACTGAGAATCCGCCAGGCCATTGCCGGATTTTTCGAAGACCGGGAAAAACCGCCGGCCGATGAAGCGTCTCCTAATCAAAAAATCCTGGTGGTGGAAGGGCAATCCATTGCCGACGAAATTGTGTCCACGGCCGTTCAGGAAGACTGCGCTTTCATCGTCATGGGGTGCATGCAGCAGGGATTGGTGGCAAAAGCCATGGGAGACAAACTGGTTCGAAAAGTGTTGAAACGGTCCTCCGTTCCCGTGTTTGTGGTCCCCCGCGACAGAGATTAACCGTCAATTCCCGGACGTCTTTCTCACATTCTCGCTTCCCCGGGAAAATGACACGGCTATGCCGATGGCAGCCAGACCGGTTCCGGCTGCCATCACATGCCGCAATCCCGCCATGAATGCCGGGGCCATTTCAGGAACATACCGGTCCATTCCTTCTCCCTGAAATGACACAAACGCAGAAAAAATCGTTCCCGCCAGTGCCACACCAAAGACCATACCCAGGTGCGGGCCGTGGCAATCGCACCCGAGGCGATCCCCCGCTGCCGCACCGGCACTGCGCCCATGATGCTGGTATTGTTGGGGGACACAAACAAAGCCGTACCGATACCTGCCAGCGCCATCCGCCAGACAATGTTTCTGACCCCTGATTCAGGAGTCAAAAAAATCAGACAGAACAAAGACAGACACAGAAACGCCATTCCTGCCGTACACAGCATCCTGGAACCCAGCCAGTCCGCCAACATCCCGGAAATGGGTGAAATAACCAGCAGAAACAAAACGGCACAATCATAATGATCCCTGTGATTGACGGGGAAACCCCCTGGATAGGTCAGATAGAACGGCATCATGAACACCAAAATAAAGAGGCTGGCAAACAGGATACCCGTTGATATCAGCGGCAGAACAAACAGCCGGATTTTCATCAGCCTCAGGTCCAGGAGCGGGTGAGAGTTGCTTTTTCATTTTTTATAAATCCCAGGCCGCTGACTGCGGCGGCTGTCAATCCCAGCCCAGTTTTCAAAGAAACGATTCCCCAGTCCGGAACCCTTGCCAGGGTCACAATCAGGCTGCACAAAAACAGAATCAACAAAATACTGCCGGCTTTATCCAGCGGTTCCCGGCTCCCGCCGCAGGGCAGATCCTTGAGGATCAGGATACCGGCCGCCACAGCCATCAGTCCGATGGGGATATTGATATAAAAAATCAACCGCCATGAAAACCAGGCCAGAATCATTCCCCCGGCCAAAGGCCCGAGCGTCAGGCCCATGGCCACCGTTGCTCCCATCATGCCCAGAGCTTTGCCACGCTCCGTTTGTGGAAAAACATCCACCACAATCGCCGGTGAACAGGCCATGAGCATTGATGCCCCGACTCCCTGCAATGCTCTGGCGCCCACTAGTATCCAAGGCGACCATGCCTGGCCGCACAGAAAAGATCCTGCCGTGAACACGAGAAATCCGATGACATAAATCTGCTGCCGGCCGCGAATATCCGACAGTCTGCCAAATGTCAGAAGCAGTGATGACACCGTGAGCAGATATACCACCATCACCCACTGCACGGTCTTTACATCCGAGGACAAGTCGTCCATGATATAGGGCAGTGCTACATTCACGATACTGGAGTCCAGGGTGGACATGAAGATAGAAATACCCACCAGAAGGAATACCTGCCATTTTCTGCTCCCCAAAACCATATCCTTTCCACTCCACTGTTTTGATTCATCCAAGAATATGGTATATTCCCCGGAAACAAGACAAACTAAAGGAGCACCATGGCAACCCTCAATGACGTGATACTGATTTATCTGGAAGATGCGCCTCTGTCCTTTGCACGGGTTGAAAGTATTCTTCCGGATCCGAAAAAAGGCTGGTTTCAGATCAAGCTTCTCATGCTTCAGATCCCGTTGCAGACTGTCACCTGGATCTTGAAAGATGCGTATATTAACGGAGAGGAATTTCAGATGAACGGCCAGCGGATGCGTCTGGAAACCATTCATCCCCCTAAGGAATCCCCGATTTTTTTGAAAGATTCCGATGCAGCCGTTCATAAGACCGCAACGCCGAAAAAAAAACCTGACCGGTTACAGAAAAAAACCAATAATATCATCTCATTTGACAAACTGAAAAAACATCATGACAACCCCCCGGACTGACATGGGGAACATAGCTCCTTCCGATGAAAAGGCAGTGTGGAAAATCGGACCGGTGTCTATCCATGGAAAAACCTTTCTGGCGCCTCTGGCCGGTATCACCAATCTGCCGTTCCGACGTCTGGTCAAAGAATGCGGAACAGCGGTCGTCTGTTCCGAAATGATCAGTGCCAAAGGGCTTTTTTACAATTCGGAAAAAACCCTTTCCCTGCTGTCATCCTGTCTGGAAGAACGGCCATTATCCGTTCAGATTTTCGGCGCGGAACCGGATATCATGGCCAGGGCCGCCTCTGAGATCAGCAGCTTGGAAGTCGCAGACATTCTTGACATCAATTTCGGGTGCAGCGTGAAAAAAGTCCTTAAGCAGGGAGCCGGTGCGGCCTTGATGAACGATTTAGCATTGAGCAGGAAGATCGTTCGCGCAGTCCGGCGCGCCACTTCTCTGGCATTGACCATCAAAATCCGCTCCGGGTGGGATCCCTCCGGTTCCCAGGCATTTGCCCTGGCTGACATGGCTGAAAAAGAAGGGGTGGATGCGGTTGTTTTTCATCCGCGTACCGCCTCTCAGGGATTTAAAGGCCATGCGGACTGGGAACTGATTCGAAAATTGAAGCACCGGTCCACTTTGCCGGTGATCGGCAACGGCGATATTCTGACACCGTCCGATGCCTTGGCCATGATGAATCAGACCGAATGCGATGCCGTTATGATTGGCCGGGGCGCCATGGCCAATCCTTTTCTTCCTGTCCAGGCGGAAGCGTTGATCACCCACGGTGCCACCCATCCTGCCACACCAGCAGACCTCTTCAGAAAAATGGAACGGCTCATCGAGCTGTATGTCGATTATTTCGGAGAAATCCTGGCATGCCGGATGCTTCGGGGACGGCTTCCCTGGTTTGTCAAGGGAATGCCGGGATGCACAGAGATACGAAGCTCCCTGTCCCGGATCACTTCCACAGATCAGGCGGTTGAACAGATCCGGGAATACGAATATCGCCTCAGTTTTTAAATCCCGTTCAGCCAAACGAAATTTTGGCTTATCGCCGCTGAAAATCGCAAAAACACCTTGACAAAACATCAAAAAAACAGGATATATCTGTATATATAGCATTTTGAAACAATGCGCATATTCGGAAAAATATTCCGGGCCGAATTCTGAAAATTAATTATGAAGTTTACTTGCGAAAAATCAGGCAGGTTTCACGGTCAGAACAAAAAATTCAAGGAGAATTAAAATTAAATGAATGATTTTTTACACAGCCTGCGCAACGGGCAGGCAGATAAACAACGTGCGCCCAAAACACGCAAAACCTATGACAATTCCTACCAATACAACAATGCCCCCAGGTATCACTCCTACAGCAACGGGTATCAGAATCCCAGAAATCCCAATATGAAACGTCAACCCATCCCACCCGGCCCCATGGGAAACCAGCTGCCGCCGGAAGACCCGGGCATCACCCTTCTAGCCGATGCCATTGAAAATCTGACGCATCATGTTGAAATTCTGATCAAAAACCAAGAATACATGTCCAGCATCCAGGAACGTACCGCTGACATCATTGAACGCCAGGCGTTACCATCGAGCATATCGTCAGCCACCTGCACCTGGACCCAAAGCCGTCCCGTGAATCAGATACCGCCGCCCCGGACGTCCCGTATGACGACGTTGAAGAAACCGCTCATGCTCGGGTGTTCACCGGAAAACCCGTGGAACCATCACCTTCCCAGACAGCCTCTTTTCCCGCTCAATTTACCGATACCTCCGGCGCCACCAGTCATGACACAGACATGAAAACGAAACGCCGGGTAATCCGAAAACGCAGAAAAACCGCTGCCGCCAAGACTGCGTCACCAGCCAACTCAGGCAACGCCACGCTGCTTCCCCGGGAAGAAATCATGACCATCATCCATACCATGAGAAATGAGGGGGCGACCTACGATCAAATCGCCAAACATTTGGTGGATTTAGGCCAACCCACGTTTTCAGGTCGGGGCGAATGGCATGCCCAGACCATTCACCGTCTGTGCAGCAGAAAATAAAATCCGTTCGGCTGAGTCACAAAGGCATCGACTCCTGCTCCATGGGTTTCGATGCCTTTTTTATGATCCGGGCTCCAGTCGATCCAGATACACATTCCATTCCCAGGGCAGCATCTGCTGTTTTTCGAGTTACAGTCTTTGCAGCAAGGCACCAGATTGAATTTTTCCGACCGCCCTCCCCGGACCAGCGGGATAAGATGGTCCATGGTCAGGTCCCCCGGGCGGACCGGCTGCCCGCAATAATGGCAGACCCCTTTATCGCATTTGCGCTTCCACCATTGGGTATGCCTGAGTTTCCTGGCTTTGGCCCTCTCTTTTTCAAAAAGAGTTCATCCACGAAACAATCCGGCTCCATCATTCCCCTTAATATCCGAATTCATTGAGCATTCGCTGATTGCTCACCCAGTCCCGGGTGACCTTTACAAATAGCTTGAGAAGTACTTTTTTCCCCAGCATTTTTTCCATGTCCTGCCGGGCCCGGGTTCCGATGGCAGACAGCATGGATCCTTTTTTTCCAATGATGATGCCTTTTTGTGAATTTCTGACCACATGAATACTGGCATGGATCACAATACATCTTTTCTCCACCTCAAACGCATCCACGGTGACAGCCGAGGAATAGGGGATTTCCATGCCGGTGAGGCGAAATACCTTTTCCCGGATAATTTCTTTGACCAGAAACTTCTCGGTGACGTCCGTGAACGTGTCTTCCGGATACAGGCGGGGACCTCGCGGCAGATGGGTTTCCACTTCATCCATGAGCCGGTCCACTTGAATGTTCTGCCGGGCGGATATCGGAACGACGGCGGTAAATTCAAACATCGGTGTTAACGCTTTGTCCGTTCGAAGACGGCTTGTTCTCCGCCAAATCGATCTTATTCAGTACCAGAAGCACCGGTTTGCCCGCCAGTTTCAACCGTGACAGAATCATATTCTCCGCTGCATGATTCATAGAGACCGCATCCACCATGAATAGCACCAAATCCACATCCTCCACCGCCTGTAGCGCCTGGTCCACGATCCGCTGGTTGAGCAGGGTTCCGCTTCTGTGAATGCCGGGCGTATCCACAAACACGATCTGGGATCCGGTCCGATTCACGATCCCCAGAATCCGGTCCCGGGTGGTCTGGGGTTTTTGGAGGTGATGGAAATTTTCTGCCCCAGCACCTGATTGAGCAACGTGGATTTGCCGGCATTGGGGGCCCCGATAATGGCTGCAAAACCGGACCGGAAATCTTGTGCCATCAGTCGGTCTCCTCTTTGTTCTGTTCGTGCCATGAGATCAGATTGGTGATTTCCTCCAGAACCGTTTCCCGTCCTGCACGGGTCTTTGCTGAAAACAGGATGACTTCACCGGCACTCCGGTTCATCTGGGAACTGATGACGGCAGCCCGTTTTAGCTGCTGAGTTTTGGACAGCTTGTCCGCTTTGGTGAGTACCACCAGATAAGGCATGTCATGGGAGATCAGCCACCGGGCCAGTTTGTGTTCCTCTTCTTTGGGGTCCCGACGGATATCGATAATCAGAATCAGCCCAGCAGATTGGATCGATGGGTCAGATAGGTTTCCACCATGGGCTGCCAGCCTGCCCGGATCTTCTTGGATACCCTGGCATACCCGTATCCGGGCAGGTCCACGAAAGACACGGCATCATTGACCAGAAAAAATTGATCAACTGGGTACACCCGGGCCTGGAACTGGTTTTACCAGATCTTTCCGCTGGATCAAGGTGTTGATCATGGAGCTTTTCCCACATTGGAACGTCCGGCAAACGCGATTTCCGGCACCGGATCGTCCGGATATTGGTCCGGTTTCACCGCACTTTTCACAAACCGGACGTCACGAATCTTCATGACACAGCCGCAAGATACCCGGCCATCCGGTCCATCCCTTTGGTCAGATTTTCCAGGGAATTGGCATAGGAAAATCTCAAATATCCTTCCCCGTTGGCCCCGAAATCGATCCCCGGAGTCACCCCGATATGGGCCTTTTCCAGGATATCGAATGCCAGGGCATAGGAATCCATTGAAATGTGCTTCACATTCACAAAAATATAAAATGCGCCGGTTGGCGGGACCTTGACGGAAAGTCCCATGTCATTAAGGCGCTTGAGCATATACAGGCGCCGCCGGTTATATGTCTCTCTCATCTGCTGAGTGTCCTTGCCAGCCTCTTTAAGGGCCGCCACCCCGGCCAGCTGAATCACGGAATTAGCGCAGATGAAAAAATTCTGCTGAAGCACCTGAAGGGCCCGGACAAATGCCGGCGGCGCGATCAGGTATCCCAGGCGCAGGCCGGTCATGGCAAAGAGTTTGGAAAACCCGTTGAGTATGAACGCCCGGGGCGTGTATTCGAAAACGGAATGTTCTTTGCCCTCATAGACCAGACCATGGTAGATTTCATCGGAAATGATGTACAAGCCGTGTTTTTCCGCCACCGCCACAATCTGTTTCATCCGGTCTTCCGGGATCACGTTGCCGGTGGGGTTGGAAGGAGAATTGATAAAAATCGCTTTGGTCTTCGGGGAGATCTTGGCCTCAATGGCTTCCGGGGTGAAAACAAACCCCTCTTCCTCAAATACCGGGACAAACACGGGCACACCATGGACATAATAAATGAAATTGGCGTAACACGCATAATGGGGTCAGAGACGATCACTTCATCACCGGGATTCACCAGCGCGGAAAACAGCAGCAGCATGGCCGGCGATGTGCCGGAGGTCACCAGAATCTGACCCGGATCCACTGAAGTGCCGTAGGTGGTTTTATGGTATTCCGCAATGGCTTCCCGCAGCCGGATATCCCCAGACTGTGGGTATAGCTGGTGGCATGGCACTCCAGGGCCTCCCGGGTCGCCCGGTTGACACATTCGGGCACGTCAAAGTCCGGTTCGCCGATCTCCATGTGAACCACATCGATCCCGGCCGCCTCCATCTGATGAATTCTCTCCATCACATCCATGACAATGAACGGTTTGATTTGTTCACACCGTGTGGCAGGTTTCATGTTACAATACCTTGTTCAAGGGATATTCAATAATGCCTTCGGCCCCCTGTTTGAGCAGCTGGGGGATCAGGTCCGGACATACCGGGTATCAATGATGCTTTCCACCGAAAACCAGTCGGACTGGTACAGCGAGGCAATGGTGGGTGCATTGAGACTGGGCAGCAGAGACACAATCTTGGCGATCTTCTTTTCCGGCACATTCATTTTGATGCCCACCATCCGGTCCGCCACAAGCGCCCCCTGGAGCAGCAGGGCGATCTGCTCGATTTTCTCCCTTTTGGCGGGATCCTCCCAGGCCTTTTTGTTGGCAATGAGCTGGGTGTTGGTTGCCATGACTTCGTGGATCACCCGAAGGTTGTGAGCCCGGATCGTGCTTTCTGTTTCCGTGATCTCCACGATGGCATCCGCCAGTCCGGACACGATCTTGGCTTCAGTGGCGCCCCAGGAAAACTTGACCGTGACATTGATATGGCGTTCCTTGAAAAACCGGCGGGTGAACTTCACCAGTTCCGTGGAAATGGTTTTGCCCTCCAGATCCGCCAAGGTCTGAATCGGGGATTCACTGGCCACGGCCACCACCCAACGGGCTGGCCGGGCGCTGACCTTGGAATAGACCAGGTCCGTGACCACATGGACATCTGATTCGTGTTCCGCCACCCAGTCCAAACCGGTCAGTCCGGCATCAATAACACCGGTCTCCACATTGATGGACATCTCCTGAGCCCGGCATAGGGCACATTCAATGGTCTCGTCATCAATGTCCGGAAAATAGCTTCTTCCCTCGACATTAATTTTCCATCCGGACCGTCTAAACAGATCAATGGTTGCATTCTGAAGGCTTCCTTTGGGGATGCCCAGCTTCAATATTTTTCCCATTATTTGTATACCTTTTCAGGATCAAACACCCTGGGGTCGACAACCTTGAGATCATTGCCGTCGACAGCCCTGTAAAACAGCTTCTATATCCCTTGTGGCAGGCCCCTTGACCGGCCTGTTCCACTTTCAAAACCACGGAGTCCAGATCGCAGTCCACCCGGATCTCCTTGACATGCTGTACATGGCCCGAAGATTCTCCTTTTGTCCACAACTGGTTCCGGGAGCGGCTGTAATAGGTGGCTTTTTTTGTCTCAAGGGTTTTTTCAAATGCGGCCTGGTTCATATAGGCCAGCATCAGCACCTGACCGGTAAGAGCATCCTGAACAATGGCAGGAATCAAACCCCCGGACTTTTTAAAATCAAGCTGAATCATAAAATCGTGTTCATCCTTCGTTTTTATCAAGTTAATCGAACTTTTCTTATTTAACGAAATTCCCATAAAAAGTCAATTTCTAAACGATTCTGATTTTGTCCGGTTTTCCTCTGGACAAAGCAATACCGTCCTGGTTGATGTTATGAAAAAAAGAGCTATGATCCGCACACTGAATTTTCGACCTGAATGATCGACTCATGTGGTGAGAAGATTTTGACAATAGGCCGGAGAACTGACAACAACCCACAATTTAGGTTTTCATACATCATGACCACCCGGAAAGCCAGATCTAAAATTCTGAAGAAAAGAAAAAAAAGGACCCCCGCCGGAGGCTTTCTTTTTTTAAATGGACCATGGTTTTTGTTTTCATATGCATTTTGCTGACCGCCGGAGGCCTGGCGGGGATCTATATCTATCTGAGCGGAAACCTGCCTAAAATCAATACATTGGAAGATTATCAGCCCGCCACGGTTTCCCACGTGTTTTCCGATGACGGCAGAAAAATCGGTGAATTTTACAACGAACGGCGGATCGTCATCCCCTTGTCAGAGATGCCCGGCCATTTGATCAACGCGTTTGTGGCGGCGGAAGATTCCCGTTTCCGGGAACATCCAGGCGTTGATATCCAATCCATTTTCCGGGCGTTCATTAAAAATTTTCAAGCCGGCACCATCACCCAGGGGGGCAGTACCATCACCCAGCAGGTCACTAAATCCTTTTTGCTGACACCGGAACGGACCTATGAACGTAAACTCAAGGAAGCCATCTTAGCCTACCGCATTGAAAAAAATTCACCAAAGATCAGATTCTTTATCTATATCTGAACCAAATCTATCTGGGACATGGGGCATACGGCGTGGAAGCGGCGGCGGAAAATTATTTCGGGAAGCATGCCAAAGATCTGAACCTGGCAGAATGCGCCATACTGGCGGGTCTTCCCCAGGCACCGAGCCGGTATTCTCCGTTTCAGTTCCCGGATAGGGCCAAACAGAGGCAGATCTATACATTGAACCGGATGAAGGAAGAAGGCATGATCACCAACGTGGAAGTCACCGAAGCCATTGACATGCCTTTGGATATCAAACCGCGGAAAAACTGGTTCATTGAACGGGTTCCTTTCTATACGGAACATGTCCGGCGCCACGTGGAAAAAAAATACGGCGCAGAGGTTCTGTACAATCAAGGGCTCCAGATTCACACGGCTGTCAATATCGAATTTCAGAAAATGGCGAGAGATGCCGTTCAAAAGGGCCTGCTGGATCTGGACCAACGGATTGGATACCGGGGGCCTTCCGGACAGCTTCTCTCTTCCGAGATCGAATCCTTTTGTGCGGCTGAAGCGAAAAAAATTCAGGAAAATCTGCTGAACCAGGGGGGAATTTATACCGGTGTGGTCCTGGACGTGGACGACAAGCGCGAAAAAACCGATGTTCAGATCGGTAACTTCAAGGGCATCATCCGGCTTGCCACCATGACATGGGCGCGCCGGCCTGATCCGAAAATCGCATATTATGAATCCAAAGTGACCGCCCCGTCTCAAGTTCTAAGACCCGGCGATGTTATCCAGATTCAGGTCAAAACCGTGCCGGAAGACGGGACTGATTATGAATTTACCCTTTACCAGGAACCCCTCGCTCAGACGGCACTGCTGAGCATCGAGGCGGAAACGGGCCATGTCAAGGCCATGATCGGGGGCCGGGATTTCAGGGACAGCCAGTTCAACCGGGCCTATCAGTCCCGGCGGCAGCCCGGTTCCGCATTCAAACCCATCATTTATGCGGCGGCTCTGGACAAGGGATATACCCCGGCTACGGTCATCCTGGATTCGCCGGTGGTTTATGAAGATGCTGATAGAAATTTCATCTGGAAACCCCAGAACTATGCTGAAACCTTTTACGGCCCCACCCTGTTCAGGGAAGCCTGGTGCATTCCAGGAATGTGGTCACCATCAAGATCCTTCAGGATATCGGCATTCCTTATGTGATCGACTATGCCAGAAAAATGGGCATTACATCGGACATTAGCCAGGATCTGTCCATTGCGTTAGGATCTTCCGGCGTATCTCTTCTGGAACTGGTCAATGCCTATGCCGTGTTTTCCAATCTCGGATACTATATCGAACCGGTGTTTATCACCAAAATTTTCGACCGGAACAACAATCTGCTGGAAACCTCCCAACTGGTACGGAAAAAGTCATCGACATGAGTACCGCCTATATCATGACCCATCTGCTGAAAAATGTCGTCACCTCCGGGACCGGTCAGCGGGTCAAGGTATTGAACCGGCCGGTGGCCGGAAAGACCGGTACCACCAACAACCTATATGATGCCTGGTTTCTGGGATATACCCCGGCATACACCACCGGTGTCTGGGTAGGGCTGGACCAGGGCGGCTCAATGGGAAAGGGGAAACCGGTTCCAGAACGGCCAGCCCCATATGGCTGGATTACATGCAGCAGGTTCTGGAAGGAAAACCTGTCAGGGCCTTTACAGTCCCGGACGGGGTGGTATTTGCCAAAATCGATGCCGACACCGGATTGCTGCCCATCAAGGAATCCAAAAAAACCTTTTTTGAATGTTTCAAGGAAGGAACGGTTCCCACGGAATATACGCCCAAACCGGATACCGTCATCAACACGGACGATCTGTTCAAGCAGGGGATTTAACGATTGCCACCTGATCGATTTCCAGATCCGGATCGATCAGGATCTGGAAATCGATTTCTGGAAACTGCTTTTTCAAACGCACCAGATTGCGGTTTCGATCCCCCCGCAACCGGGATTCCCGGGAAGGATGAACCCTTAGCTGTAAGTGGCCGGAACGAGGCTCCCATCCAAGTGAATGGATCTTTTGGGTGATATCCCGGTACAGAATTCTTGAAAGAACCAGATGTCCGAAAGCCGGATGACAGGGCCCGGCCAGAACCGACCCCATGTCCGGGTCTGACATCTGGACTCCCATGCGGATCACCGTCGCACCGGCCCGGGTGAAAATCCGGTACGCCCGGCTGGTCACAGCCACCGCCTGTTCCAAAGTCAAAGGGTGATATTTTCCGTCATGATACCACCGGGCCAGCCGGGTATTTCCAGAACCAAAACCGGATAGATCCGAGCGGTCAACGGGTTCATGTCCGCCAGAATCCGGGCGGTCTGAACCACGCCCTCTGGCGCATCTCCGGGAAGTCCCGCCATGATCTGGACCCCGGCGTTTATACCAACTTCGTTGAGCCGGTTTATGGCCCTGCAGGTATCTTCCCGGGTATGGCCCCGGTTCACCATTGCCAGCACACGGTCATCCATGGACTGGACCCCCAGTTCCACCAGACTGATCGGATATGCACCGATCTGATCAAGCCGTTCCCGGGTCACCGTATCCGGGCGTGTGGAAAACCGGATTCCATGAACAGCCCCGCTGGTCAGAAACGGACGGACGTTTTCCAGCAGGGTTGTGATCTGCCCGGGGGCCAGTCCCAGAAAATTACCGCCGAAAAACGCCACTTCCACCTGGGACCGGGGCCTGGAACAGGCGATGAATGTCCGGATGGTTTCCGCCGTCTGTCGTGCATCCGGCAGTCCAAAAGATTTGCCGGTGATGGCTTTCTGGTTACAGAACACACATTGATGCGGACATCCTGAGTGAGGGATGAATATGGGAATGACCAGGGGGGAACCGGTCATGGCATCAACAATTTTTCAGTAGCGCCAGGGCTTTACCTGCGGCATCCTGTTCCGCTGCTTTTTTGGATTTCCCAAACCCCTGTGTCTGGATATGAGCCAGTTCCAGGCAGATTTCAAAAGTTTTTTCGTGATCCGGACCGAATTCCCGGGTCACCGTATATACCGGCGCCTGGGAAAACACCTCCTGGGCAAATTCCTGGATGCGGCTCTTGTAATCCACAGTATGATCCCTGGCCAGCACCTGGTCCACAACATCTTCAAACAGGCGCTGAATCAGATCGCAGGTGATGTCGAACCCGGCATCCAAAAAATGGCCGCCACCACCGCCTCAAACGTATCAGAAAGAATGGAATTTTGTCCGCACCGCCGGAACCGGCTTCTCCCTTCCCCAGCCGGATAAAGCGACCCAGATCAATGGATCTGGCCATGTCCGCCAGAGACGGCTCACTCACCAGGGTTGACCGGAGCCGGGACAATTCCCCTTCTTTTTTCGATGGACTCCGCTGCATGAGAATATGTCCCACACACAATCCCAGCACCCGCATCCCCCAGAAACTCCAGCCGTTCGTTGTCCGAATCGCACACCGTCTGATTCTCGTTCAAAAAAGACCGGTGGCAAAGCCCTGTCTGAAGCAGGGACCGGTCAACGAACCGATGATCCAGATTGGTTTCCAAAATATCCAGCCGGTCGTGAAGATTGCGCATGGCCGTCACCCGGTCGGTCAATGCCTTGAAACAGGTATAGGGCACCCGGATGTTGTCTTTTCCCCGGCCCAGGCTGACCCCCTGGTTGAAGCTGCCATGAAAATCCGATCCCCCGGTCATCAGCAGTTTCTTTTTTCGGGCCAGGGCTTTAAAATATGTGGTTTTCCGTGTATCATGGTCGGTATAGAAGACCTCGATACCCTGAAGCCCGAATTCCGCCAGGGTATCCACAAACCGTTCCAGATCGTTGGACGTTTTGAATGATATCAGCCCGGGATGGGCCAGCACCGGTACCCCGCCGGCATCCAGAATCGTCTGTATGGCAGTGGCACAAGGCATTTTATACTTTCCACATACGCGGGGCACCCAGTTCCCAGAAATCGATCAAACGCCTCACCAAACGATGACACCATTCCTTTTTCACCATCATCTCGGCAATATGGGGCCGGCCAATCTGGCGGGTCTTGAAATGCCGCATCAGTTCATCCATGGTGATCTCCAGACCCAGATGCTGGAGCTGCTCAATGATTTTGGGGTTGCGCTGTATCCGGGCGGTTTCGCTTCCGCCAGCACCTGTTTCAACTGCCGGTCATACAGGGAAAACCGTATCCCAGCAGGTGGATACTTCCGGCCACATCAAATCCATTTGGCGGTGCACAGGAGATTTCCACGCCGGTGATGAAATCCACTGGGAAATCATGAAGATGTTCCATAACTTCCTGAATCCCGTCAATGGTATCATGATCGGTCAGCGAAATCGCCCGGACACCGGCATCCCGGGCAAGCCCGAGAATCGCATACGGAGACACAGACCCATCTGAAGCGGTTGAGTGTATGTGAAGGTCAATCAATGGTTTTTCCGGTTAAAGCCCCAGGGCATTTTCCATGTCTTCTTCCCGGGTTTTGCATTCAATGCACTGAGTGGTCACCGGCCTTGCTTTCAACCGCTCTATGGAAATCTCTTCCTCACAGGTTTCACACCGCCCAAACGTTCCGTTCTCAATTCGGTCCAGGGCTTTTTTAATTTTTTTGATCAACTTGTGCTCCCGGTCGCGAATCCGCAGTTCAAAGCTTCGTTCCGCCTCATGAGAGCCCGGTCCGTGGGATCGGCAAAATTTTCCTTGGGCTGGGTCATCCCTGTGACGGTGCTGTCGGCATGTTTCAACAGTTCATTGAGCCGTTCGGTCAAAAGCATACGAAAATATTCCAGATCTTCTTGTTTCATGGTATCCATCCTTAACTAAGGGTCAAAGGTCCAGGAACATTAAATTGGGTATTATATCAGGACCCGCGCACTTGTAAAGATTTTATTGGTTTTCCAGTATATCCAGATTAAAAAGCTGCCTGGCCACATTCAAATACAGCGAATCGTCACGATGCCCGCCGGTATGTTTCAAAACATGATGGGATCATGAATCGCCCGGGATGCGATTGCCCGGGTCATCCGCCGAATGGCATCCTTGTCCGTCCCCGGCAGATGGGACAGGTGCGTCAGAGTCTTGTCACATTCCATGTCCACAATGGCCGTCATCTTGTCGTTCAGGGCCCTGATGGTGGGCACGATGGATAGACTGTCCAGCCATTGCCTGAACTTGATCACGGCCTCGGAAACAAACCGCTCCGCTTTGACGGTTTCCTGTTCCCGCTGCTGGATATTGGATTCCACAACGTTTTGAGATCATCGATGTCATACACGTACACATTGGACAGTTGATTGATTTTCGGATCGATGTCTCTGGGTACGGCGATGTCGATAAAACAGGGTCCGGTACTTTCTTTTTTTCATGGCTTTTTTGACCTGATCCGCCGTGATGACATACTCGGAAGCCCCGGTGGAA
>LQAG01000326.1_pt1 | contig 15667 bp, 15 predicted proteins | sample 1535801 | NCBI WGS metagenome assembly LQAG01 (sample SAMN04331584, study PRJNA305678) | bioreactor metagenome | isolation source: bioreactor_3 inoculated with Wadden Sea sediment 1st replicate of a... | place: Germany:Bremen | reverse complement strand
CTTCGACCGGGAATGCTGCGTGCTCTACAAGAAGGCCATGGACGAACTGGTCGGGCCGGAAGCCAGCGCCATTGTCATGCACACCCAGGGCGGCAAATCCGATCAGTACGCGGAATGGAAGTTGGCCAAGGACGAGGAGGAAAACTCCTCGACCGTTCCGCGATCCGATTGACCCGCTCAAGTTCCTGATCGTCACCTCCAAGCTCCTGACCGGTTTTGATGCGCCCATTCTGCAGGTGATGTACCTCGACAAGCCGATGAAGGATCACAACCTGCTGCAGGCCATCTGCCGCACCAACGTGTCTACCCCGGCAAGACCCACGGCCTGATCGTGGATTATCTGGGCATTTTCGATGACGTGGCCACGGCCCTCGATTTCGATGAAAAGGCGGTGCAGAAGGTCATCACCAATCTGGACGAGCTCAAGAAGGAGCTGCCCGGCGTGGTGGCGAGATGCCTGGCGTTCTTCCCTGGCGTGGACCGCACCGTTGGCGGCTACGAGGGGCTGATCGCGGCGCAGGATTGCCTGCCAGATAACGAGACCCGGGACAAATTCGCGGCGGAATACTCGGTGCTCTCCGTCTGTGGGAGGCGCTGTCTCCCGACCCCTGTCTCGGCCTATATGAAAAGGACTACAAGTGGCTGACCCAGGTGTATGAATCGGTAAGCCGCCGAGCGGCAACGGCAAGCTGCTCTGGCACGCCCTGGGGGCCAAGACTATCGAGCTGGTGCATGAGAACGTGCATTTGGAAACGGTGCGTGACGATCTGGACACCCTGGTAATGGACGCCGAGGTCCTCGAAGGGCTGCTCGATGCCAAGGACCCGGACAAGAAATCCAGGGAAATCGAGATCAAGCTCATCGCCCGCCTGCGCAAGCACAAGGACAATCCGAAGTTTGTCGCCCTGGGCGAGCGCCTCGAAAGCTCAAGGAGCGGCACGAACAGGCCTGCTCCACAGCCTCGACTTCCTCAAGGAACTGCTGACTCTGGCCAAAGAGGTCGTCCAGGCCGAGAAGCAGGTGGACCCGGTCGATGAACAGGCCAAGGCCAAAGCGGCCCTGACCGAACTGTTCGCCGAGGTGAAAACGGCAAGACGCCAATGGTGATCGAGCGGATCGTGACCGACATCGACGAGATCGTGCGGCTGGTCCGGTTCCCCGGCTGGCAAAACACCAAAGCCGGAGAACGCGAGGTCCAGAAGGCCCTGCGCAAAGTGATTTACGTGAAGTACCAGGTCAAGGACCAGGATCTGTTCGACAAGGCGTTCGGGTATATCCGGCAGTACTACTGAGATGGGATGGTAATGGGGCTCTATGGCTAAAACAGGTCAGGCAAAGCAGATCATTGAAAACCGCAGAGGCGACACCTTTGACGGTTGGCCTGCCCGTACCCTACTGGAGGCGGGCGACATTCCCATTGCCCAAATCGCCGAGCTTGCCTTGCGTGAAGGACAGAGCTCGAATCCTTTGTATCGGGTCCACCGCTGGTTTGCTCGCCGGGTGGGCTCTCAGTTCCGTTCGATCCTCACCGCGCTGACCCTTCCCCCTGACAAGGCCGACTCCTTTTGGGGTACCTATCTCGGCAAGACCTCCGTGCATGGCGCTGTCGTTCTCGATCCGTTCATCGGCGGCGGGACAAGTCTGGTGGAGTCTATGCGCTGCAACGCCCGGGTGATTGGTTTTGATATCGATCCGGTCGCGACGTTTATTACCCGATTTGAATTGTCCGCCTCCCGGATGGAGGATCACTACCCGGAAATCGAGCAGATTTGCAATGAGGTCGCCCAACTCATTACGCCGTTGCATCGGACCATGGTGGACGGCGTCGAACGGGATGTTCTTCACCATTTCTGGGTCCAGGTGAAGCAGTGCTCGAATTGCCAGAGCGATGTAGAGCTTCATCCCCATTTTCAACTGGCCTACTCCAAAGAGAAGGCCTGCAGTGGGTGTTCTGTAAGGACTGCCATGCGGTCCACGAATTGCCGATTGAGCGTAAGGTGCTGCAATGCTCTTGCGGTAAGCGCACCACTATCAGCGCGGGCACGCACGGCAACGGGATCATGACCTGCCGACCTGCAAGCACACACAGAAGATCGCAGCGGATGACCTTGACGGTGCCGAACGCCCCGCTTGGAGGCTCTTTGCCCAAGAGTATCTGGTCGGAACCGGCAAGAACTGCACAAGGCATTTCAAGCGCGTCGAAGAAGCGGACCAGGCGTTGTACGACCAAGCCACCCGGAAGCTGCGGATGATCGGGAATGGCTTGCTTGTGCCGACGAGAAGCATTCCCCGCGAGGGGCGTTCGGATGGACGACCATTGATCCACGGGATTCGGCATTACGCAGACTTTCAACGACCGGCAGAAGCTCCACCTGCACCTTCTCGGTTCGGCCATCGGCCGAGTGGAAAGCGATGAGGCGCGGCGCTGCCTTGAGCTGGCCTTCAGTGAACATCTCACCACGAACTGCATGTACACGGCCTATGCGTTTGGCTATCGCCGAACGAGCCCAATGTTCTCCATTCACTCATACCGGCACATCACCCGTCCGGTCGAGCTGAACCCTTGGCAGGATGGCGTCGGACGGGGAACGTTCATCAACACGGTTCGGAAAATAACGAAGGCAATTGCCTTTGCCAAAGCGCCCGAGGAGCTGCATCCGGAAGGCACCAGAGTTGCTTATGAAGATGATTTCGAGCGCGAACAAGCCTGTCTTGGCTCTGTCGATGATGTATTGAGCGGCAGCGCCACGGCGGCGATTGAAACCCAGTCTTCCGAGGAACTCCATTTACTACCGGACGGCTCAGTGGATCTCGTGCTGACTGATCCGCCGTATTTCGACAATCTGAGTTACTCGGAACTCTCGGACTTCTATTTGGCCTGGCATCAGGCTTTGGGAATCGCACCGCCCCCGTATGACGATAACGTCACTTCGGCTCCGATACTGCAGAACCTCGCCATCACGCGACGATCCGACGAAGCCATCAAGGGATACCAGGAACGGCTTCAGCGGATTTTCATGGAATGCAACCGCGTGCTCAAGCCGGACGGGATCTGCGTGTTCACCTACCACCATAAACTCGCATCGGCATGGGATGCTCTCGGCACGGCTCTGCTTCATTCGGGACTCTCGGTAACCAAGGTTCTGCCCATGCGTGGCGAAGGCCAAGGAGGCCTTCACACTTACGATGGCACCATCAAGTGGGACGCGGTGCTGGTCTGTCGCAAGAAGAGCGGTGTCATCAAGGGGGGCGTTCCGGTCATCAGCGAAACTGCCTTCAAAGACGCCATCTTGGAGGCGGACTCCCATTTTGAGGTCTTGTCCACCCATAAACGGATCGGCTTCAAACACCTGATTTCATCAATTTGGCTCGGGCGTTGGTTGTCAGCAGAAGTTTCTTAGGCGAGGCGGATGCCAGAACACGACCGATGTCGGACGCATTGAAGAACATACCAACCCCGGGAGAGTTGTGATGGCGAAACTCGATAAAGGAACGCTTGCCCTAACATTCAAATTCGACTGTGACCGGTTTCTCCGGTTTCGTCTGGCAAGTGATGCAGAAAAGGACACACTTGGCGTCTCGGCCGAAACCTACAAACGCCCTGGTATTGAACTTATCAAAGCGGCCGGGCGGCGTTGGGAAGCCGACAAATACCAGGATCTGATCGACACCTCGGATGATGGGAAAGTTGTGTTCCTTCTCGAGGACAAGGTCGATGATCTTCTGGGACGGAAGCCCTTCAAGAAGATCCAGAACCTTTTTGACATCCTCCGGCAACAGGAACCACCCCAGGCAATTATCGAGGCGGAGTTCACGGTTCCCACAAACATTACTCCCGGCCTTCAAAGGCATACGACGATTTCGGTCTCGACCAGGTAAGAGTGCGCCCGGACATCCTTTGGATACGTCCAGGTGGTACTGGTGCGCCGCTGATCGGCAATGGGACTGTGCCTGAATACGAAATCCATATCATTGATGTGAAAATGGCTGCGGAGCCATCCCTGCGGCACTTCACGGAAGTGACCTACTACGCTTTGGCATTGGCCACAGCCATCCAGCAAGAGGGGCTGAGCGGCAGATATGCAGTTTCGGCGGAAGGCACCATCTGGCCAGGAAGCCACGACATCAATGCGTTCAGGAACCTGGTCCAGCTTTATCAGGCCAAGGGAGCCGCAGATCCAGTTTCCGAGGCCCTCAGCGAGACGCTGATTCGGGTTCCCTATGAAGTCTATGAAGTCCACGTTAAGCAGTTTTTCGAGGATCGTCTTCTCCGGGTTCTGCAGACCGACATGGAGGATGCCAGTTGGCATGTCGGTCCCAAGTGCCAGCTTTGCGACTACGTTCGCTACTGCCGAGAGAAGGCATCCGAATGCGATCATCTTTCCCGGCTGGCCTGGCTCAATCAGGGGCAGGCGGAACTGCTCCGTTCAAATGGCATTACCACTACGGCGGGACTGACCGAAGCCGTAACTACCGCCGATGATCGGTGGCAATCCGTTATCGATTCCAGCCACCAGTTGCGGGCGGATGGGCCAGCGCTGGCCACTCGCGCCCGTTCCTTGACCGAGGGGGCACCCTTGCCGGTCGACGGACGGCGCAGCGCCATGATCCCCGCCTGGACTGACCAAAGCATCTTTATCACGATTCATTTCGATCCGGGCTCTGGTATCTCCTTTGCCTTGGGCGCGGCGCGGCTCTATTTCCCGCATGGTCGCAACCCGGCGATCCTCCGGTGACGGACGAAAAGATTTTTATTGTCGACCGTGTCGATGCGATGAACCCGGAAACAGAACGCGAGAGGCTGAAAGAATTTGCGACCGTGGTTTCTGAGTGGTTAGAGGAGGTGTCGACCGTCAACACAGGTCTACCCGCCCGTGACCGGCTCTCTTCCCATATCTTCTTCTGGGACATGCTGGAAGTGCGTCAGCTCAAGCGCATGTTCGAGCGTCATATGCAGAACCCTGACGTGATCGAACTAATCGAGGTGCTTACCCGATTCTTCCCGCCGGACAGCCTGTTGCCCGATCCGGATGCTTTCAAGTCCCAGCCTGGGACAATCGTCAAGGAGGTACTCCGAATGCTCGTGGGGCTGCCGGTTGCCCACGATTACTCCCTTTTTGATGCAGCGAACAGTTTCTTCCCGAATGTTCGGGAGGATGGCACCCCGTATAAGTTCGATCTGCCTTTTGGATTCGCTACCCCAATGAGCGATCAGATCCCCTTCGAACGGGCCTATGAGCTGTGGCAGGACAAAATCTTCGTCCGCCATTTCAACAAACTGCTTTCTAAGGACCCGTCTAAGTGGAGACGCTACACCCGGGACGAACTCTACGATGGCATCAAGCGGGCCACGAAGGTTCACCTGCAAGCTTGCAGCACATCGTCCGGCGACTGCGTGAAAACTACAAAGACCGGTTGGTACTGAAAAGAGCGGCTTCTCTGCCGCAAGATCCTCTCAGGCAAGCGTGCCGGGGGCGGCAAGAAGCCTGATCGCTTTTGAAAAGCTCAATGTTGCGTGCCAGGAAATGGAGAACCGGAACACTCGCTCACTGCCCGTCGATGAACGGGAGGCGAGGTTTTCTCGATACGCGGGTTGACCTTGAAGCCTCAAGCAGAGGCTGATCCGATCATCGATGAGATCAAGTTCGCGAATCCACAATACCAACACGAAACGCTCTATGTTTTCGATTTTTCCCCGACCAGCAGGGATTCCCGAATCAAGGAAGGCGAATTTACCGTCGCCCTATCCAACGAGAATGAATACGTGGATCTCGACGAACCGTGGCGTCGGCGACTTGGACTGGGCTTCCAGGATGCAGAGGAACTGCTGGGCGAACACGGCCTGACCGAGCGGTGGATGACGAACAAGTCGATAGGGGCATTGCTTCAGGTAGAGGTCATTCGGTTGGAGGCCATGCAGGACAATCCCTATGTGGTTCTTAAACCGGGTCACCAGGGGCTCTTTCAGTTTGCCGTCGCTCAAGGACTCGTGGCGCTCGACTCACCGCTTGTCCTTGATCCGATGTACCGGGATTTCTCAAGCGACAGGATAGAAAAAGCACTGAGGTCTGTCGGCGGCAAGGCAGCACCGATCAAACGTGCCAGGAAGCGGAGGTAAGGCAATGGCTAAGAGACCGACAAAAATGACCGAACCAGCCCATAGCCTGATGTATACCCCCGGCTCGCTGGCTGCAGGAAAAACATTCACTGACACCAACCAGTTGTATGCGAAGGTAACACCATACCTGAAGGATGCCTTTAACGAAAAGCAGGAATCCCTTTTTCACGATGCATTCGGAAACAGGATTTCTTTGCTTTGGGGGCCGCCGGGAACAGGAAAGACCACGGTCCTGGCCGGGACTATTCTCGGGTGGATTGAGCATTACGCCGAAGCGGGAATTCCGCTGCGTGTCGGTATCGGGTCCAGCAACTACAACGCTATCGATAACGTCCTCAACGAAGTCCTGGAACTGATCAACAGACGGACGGTCACTGTCGGAGCGTTAGCTTGCCCGGTTCGTGTCACAAGGGTGAGAAGCGACTCCTCCGCACCTCCCTTGAGTGATCAGATCGAAGATATGCCGAGGACCTCTGCAAGGGCTCAGGGTTTTGTGAATGCCCTGAAAGGCGACGATACCGGGATCTTCATCGTGGGTGGAACCTGGCAACAACTTGGACGACTTGCTGAGAAAGACCACCAGGATAGTGAGCCGACCGCCGAATGGTTTGATCTTCTGGTGATCGACGAGGCATCACAGGTTCAGGTTGCTGCGGCTGCGGCCTACTTTCTGCTTTTGAAGTCTGATGGGCATGTTGTTCTTGCGGGTGACGACCGGCAGCTCGGGCCGATCTACGGCTTCCAGATGAAGGACAGCGTTCAAGGGCTGTTTGACTGCATTTTCTCTTACATGAAGGAGACCCACGGCATTACCCCGGTGCAGCTTAAACACAACTACCGGACCAACGTGGAAATTTCCGCATGGCCCTGTAAGCGTTTTTATAAGAACGAATACGAGGCGTTCTTCCCCGAGAGAAAGCTGGATCTCGCCATCAATATTGATGGAAGACCTGCCGACTGGCCTGAGAAGTTGCCATGGTCCGACCAGTTTCTCCGCATTCTTGACCCAGCCTGCCCTGTGGTTGTGATCAGCTACTCCGCCAACACCTATACGTTGTCGAATCCTTTCGAGGCTCAGATCGTTTCCGCCTTGACCCTTTTGTACAAGAAGCTGGTCGATGCCCAACAAGCCGGAGTAAGTGCTCAGGAGTTTTGGACGCAGAAAATCGGCATCGTGACTCCCCACCGAGCCCAGATGGCATCCATCAGAAATCTGCTCGTGGACGCAGCCGGTATGACGATGGACCCGCCTCCATTTGTGGACACTGTAGACCGGTTCCAGGGTCAGGAACGCGACCTGATCCTTTCCAGTTATGTGGTGGCCGACCGGGATTTTGTTGCGTCTGAAGATGCGTTCATCCTAAGCCCACGACGATTCAATGTGACGCTGACCCGTGCGAGAAGCAAGTTTGTGATGCTTATCAGCGATGCGCTTCTCCAGTATCTGCCATCCGATCCGGACGTGGCCCGTGACGCTGCTCACCTGCAGCTCTTTGCCGAGCAGTATTGCAGTTCGGTATGTGACACCATCGACTTGCCATTCTTTGAGCGTGGTGCTTTGTCGACCATGAGGTGCAAATTGAGGGGGCGATACGAGAATGGAGTTTGATGCAATCAACGCCGATCCACTTGTGGCGGTAGGGAGGGGGTACTGAACGATGCCTTCCGTCCTTGCATGGATTGACCATGACTCGAAAGCGAGGGAACGCACGCTTCGCATCCTTTCCCTTTTCCAGGAAAAGGAAAGTCGTGACGAGCTTGGGCTCGGCTCCGTGCGGGACAGCTTTGCCGATCAGTTGTTTCCAGGAACAAGCACGATCCAGACGCGCCTTCGCTACATGCTTTTCGTGCCATGGATTTACCATTCGCTGGAAGAGAAGCGACTACCTGCAGAGAGTTTTTCGATCCAGGCTGACAAGCTGGAAAGAGACCTGGTTCAGCCATTGATGGATTCAGATGATCAGGCTGGCGTCTTTGGTAAGACCGCAGGAAAGAGGCTCAAACGTTTGCCCAGCTCCGTCTACTGGGCCGGTCTCGGTGTCTGGGGAATACGCATTACGCCATTCTCGCAGGACGAATATCACAGGCGCATCGAAGAAACTTACCGTCGCCGGAATGCCCTGAAGGCTCTTGAGAAAGACGCAAAGGTACGAGGAGACGACATCGACGTTGAGCAGCGGATGGCCGCTCTCAGTTGGCATCCTCGATTGCCAGCACCTCCGGAAGATTTTCCAGGGGCGGTGAACTTCGCTTTAACCAGGGAAGAGTCTGAATTTGTTCGGGATCGCATCCAGGTCGCTTGCCCCAACAGTCTCCTCTCTTTCTTGGCACTGCACTGCGAACCCGCCGACACCCAAGCCCCATGGGAACATCCGGACTACAGCAGCTATTCCGAACAGCATAAAGAACTTCTGACCCACGCACGGCTGTTCTCGGAGGTGATGCATGGAGCGGCGCTCTCGTACAACGTTCAGCTCGCCAGGCTTCGAAACCATGACGACCTTGTCGCCGAGCATCAGGCAAGTTTCGACGAATGGACTGCAAATCTTCCCCTGGAGGAAATTCGCGCCTGGTCTGTGAGCCGCCTCTGGGAGTTGACGATAGATCATGGCCACACCATCACCCCGCAAACGAGATCCTTCGTTCAGCAATGGATCGACCATACCCGGAAGTCCCCCAGCGACCTCCTTTCTAACGCCGAGGCGCTCACCCTGATCAAAAGAAGAGAAATGAAACTCAAGGGCACGCGTTCCCGATTCAGGAACCAGAGGGCGCTCGAGCAGTGGGGCGGGTCCTCCGGCGTCGGAAGACTCGTTTATCGCTGGCCGAATGTGAAGGTGCTTTTGAACGACCTGTACCAGGGGATGAACCGGGAGGAGCAATGCTGAACCCAAACTCCCGGAGCCTTTATACCTCTGCACTGACCCCACCGCCGGGGATGATGTTCGACGAGGCTGTTGCGACCACCTTTTCGATGGACCCAGCCCTACTGCTTGAGGCACCTGTCTATCTGGCGTTAATGGCGGCGGATGGTCAGACCGATCCTGACCCGTTGTCTGTGCTTGAAGCCATCCGCAGGTACTCGAAACGCATCACCGTCTATGTGCAACGAGGACGGATTCAGGTGCCCCAGATTGCCAAGCCCAACCCCTTGTTTGGGTTTCTGGAGGAAATGGTTGTCGAGGTAACGGCCCCTGGCGGAGGCGTCTTCCATCCAAAAGTCTGGGCAATCCGCTTTATCAGCCCTGATCAAAGCAGCTCGATGTATCGTCTGGTGGTCCTGACGAGGAATATGACCACCGATCAGTCCTGGGACCTGTCACTTCAGCTCGAAGGCACGATTACAGGTAGGAAGTCCAAATCAAATAAACCGCTGGCACATTTCTTCAAGACACTTCCTGATCTGGCTACCGGACCAACGGAATCGGGCAGGAGCGAGCAAGCTCTCAGATTCGCGGACGAGCTACATCGAGTCCAGTGGGAACTCCCCGACGGCTTTGACGAGCTGACCTTCTATCTTCCAGGAACGAAAGGGTTTGACTGGGAGCCTCCCATGGCAAATCGGATGGCCGTCATCTCGCCGTTCTGTTCTGACGAAGCCCTGCGGGCACTGACGAAAAAAACCAAGGCCGCTGATGCTCTCATCTCACGCCCTGAGTCATTGTCAGCCCTGAAGAAGGAGACTCTCGAGCTCTTCACGCAATGTCTTCATCTGGACGACGCGGCGGAAACCGAGGATGGCGAGGAAGAAGAAGCCACCGAACAGCCGCTTGCGACCGGTCTTCATGCAAAGGTCTATCTGTTTGAGACCCGGTACTATTCAGATTACACCCATGTGATCATGGGGTCCGCGAATGCAACCAACACGGCGCTGAGCGCCTCGAAAAATATCGAGATTCTGGTCGGGCTGGTTGGCCGGAAGAGTAAAGTTGGCGGCATCGACGAGCTTCTTGGCGCTGACGGATTAGGTGAATATCTTGTCGATTTCGACACGAGCAAGGAAGCAGAGATTGATGCGTTCCGGCAGGCGGCTGAGGAATCCGTTGAGAGGGCTCGCTCCCGGATAGCTGAAGCAGCTCTGTCCATCGAATGCAGCCCGGGATCGAAGGACGGCCTGTGGGCATTGGTGTTGACGGGCAAAATCCCATCCTTGAGGGATTGTCAGTGCTTCGGCATGGCCGATAACCGTTACCCGGGACTTTGCTGTGAACATCCAGGACAACGATGCTCATGGCGGGATCAGACTCGGAGATTTCTCCGCCTCTTCTGTAACGGGCCTCATCGCGTTTGAGCTTAAGACCAACCATCCGGACGTTACGGCCAGATTTGTACTGAATATTCCCGTTACCGGCATTCCAGACGAACGCAACTCTGCCATCCTGCAAACCGTGATCAGCAATCAGGAGGGATTCCTGCGTTATCTCCTGCTCTTGCTGGGCGATGATAATGTATCCGGACTTGATCCAGGTAGTGGCTCCGGGTTTGCCAAATGGTTGGCCCGGTTGGCCGACGGTGAGGATATCCCGCTACTGGAAGAGCTGACCCGCACGTACAGTCGACACCCGGAGAGACTGGCGGAAATCTCGGGGCTGGTTCGTGATCTGTCCCAGGGAAGCAAGAATGCGATTATCCCCGAGGATTTTTAGACCTCTGGACGGTTTTTGAATCGGCTATCGGGAGGCGTGATGCGTAGCAACCGCTTTTTATCAACTCCCGCCTTGGCCGGTCTGAAAGATTTCCAGAGGAAGACCGTGGATTACGTCTTCAAGCGGCTCTATGGCGATGACCCAACTTCCCGTTTTCTGATCGCCGATGAAGTTGGACTCGGGAAAACGCTTGTCGCTCGGGGAATCATCGCCAAGACCTTGGAGCACCTTCAGGACGAGGTGGATCGGGTCGATGTGATCTACATCTGCTCCAATGCCGCCATCGCAACCCAGAATGTCAATCGGCTCAATGTCAGCGACACTGATGGTTTTCAATCGCCACGCGGCTGACTTACCTTCCCAGACAAGTGCGGTCACTACGAAAGAACAAGGTGAATTTCATCAGCCTGACGCCCGGCACCGCCTTCGACCATGCGCGTAGTCGAGGGGGGCATGCCGACGAACGGGCTATCCTCTATCGGATGCTGTACGACTTGCCCCTGGCGCAAAATGAACGACGCAGACGGCTGCGCGTAGGCCTCCTCAACATTCTTCAGGCGACAGCAGGTAAGGACAACTGGCGAGCCAAGGCCAAAAACCTCCCAGCAGAGGATCTGGATGTAGACCTTTCCAAGGCCTTCCGTCGGGCAGTTATTGAGGATGCCGAACTGTATGCGGCTCTTAAGGAAGGCTGTGAACGCTTTGCTCGTTACCGGGACTACAGCAGAATCCCCTGGGAGGACTCCGAACTTCGCTACGACCTGATCGGAAAACTCAGAAGTAAGCTGGCTTCAGTGTGCCTTTCCGCGCTTGAGCCCGATCTGGTCATCCTTGATGAGTTCCAACGATTCAAGCACCTGTTGGATGGCGATGACGAAGCCTCCATGCTGGCGACCGCGCTCTTTGAACATCCCGACGTTCGCGTTCTCCTGCTGTCCGCAACGCCCTACAAGATGTTCACCCTCGACCAGGAGAATGACGAGGACGACCACTATCCAGATTTCATCAGGACGCTGAACTTCCTCTTCAATGATTCCGGTGAGGTCGATGCGGTCAAAATCTCTTGTCAGAACATCGAACGACGCTCCATGCCTGCGCGAAGGGGTCGGTATGTCAACCGGGGAAAAAGGCCGAACTTGAACGAGCGCTCCTGAAGGTCATGTGTCGAACAGAACGGGTCGCGACGACTCGTGATCATAACTCGATGATGACCGAGATTGAACGGATGGCTCCCCTTACGCCAGCGGACCTTCAGCACGCCGCGACGGTTGACGCGGTGGCAATCTGTGTCAAGGCCGGGGAGCCAATCGAATACTGGAAGTCTGCGCCTTACCTGATCAACTTTCTGAAGCATTATGAGCTGCGGCATAAGCTGGATGCCCAGTTGAATGCCCCTTCAGATGCTCTTCGCGGAACTCTTTCGTCGGCAAATGGGCAGTTGCTGACGAAGGGTAAATTTGAAGGCTATCAGGCTCTCGATCCTGCCAATCCGAGGATGCGCGTACTTTTGAAGACACGATTGATAAGGGCATGTGGCAGCTTTTATGGATGCCGCCTTCCATGCCGTATATCGAGCCTGGCGGCGCATACCAGGACAAGGATGGCTTGACCAAGGCCCTTGTGTTTTCCTCTTGGAGTGCTGTTCCGGACGCGATTGCGTCGATCTGCTCCTACGAAGCCGAACGGAAGATGATCGCCGGAACCTCGGTTTCCCACAGCGAACTCTATGACAAGATTAAGCCATTGCTGCGGTTTGCGGTGGCCTCAAATGATAATCGCCTGACTGGTATGCCGGTTATTGCCTGGTTGCTGCCGTCCCCAACCCTTGCCACCAAGATTGACCCGCTTGAGATTGCTCTGGGCCGTGGAAGCGGACCACTGGACGTCCAGGAGCTGAGGGACGAGGTCAAGGCTATTTGCCGCAGTTTGGTCGAGACCCTGCCTGATGCCGGGGAAGGGACGCGGGCTGATGAGCGATGGTATTGGGCGGCTCCCATTCTTCTCGATTCCCATAATGGGTTGTTGGACTGGTGTAAGAGCCATTCGGGATGGAGATCCGCTACGCCGGACCATGAATCAGGCACCCGTTTCAAAGATCACATCGACCTGCTGGTCAGCATGGCGGAGGGCAACATTCCTCTCGGTCCTCAGCCAGATGATCTGGTCGATGTGCTTTGCGATCTGGCTCTTGCCGGTCCAGGAGTGTGTGCCTTGCGAGCACTTCGCCGTATCGGTGTCGGGATCGATGCGGGCGATCCGAACCTTCTGTCGGCCGCAGCCAGAATCGCATCCGGCTTCCGATCTCTTTTCAATATGCCGGAGACGATTGCCATGCTGCGAGGCTCCGGCGAGGACACTTATTGGCGGTTAACGCTTCAGTACGGTATCGACGGCAATCTCCAATCGGTGCTCGACGAATATGTGCATGTCCTTCGAGAGTCTTTGGGTCTCCAAGAGCACTCACCGGAAGGACAGGTGGCTGGCATAGCCGAGTGCATCCAATCGGTGTTGTCACTGAGAACCGCGCAGATTCGAATCGACGAAATAAAGATGTCGGGCGACGGCTTTGCTCTCGATGATTTCAACACCCGCTGTCGTTTCGCGCTCCGGTTCGGGGATATTCGAGACGACAACAACCAGGCTCTCGTTCGCGCAGACTCGGTACGGGACGCCTTCAACTCACCGTTTCGTCCCTTCGTTCTGGCGTCGACCTCGATAGGTCAGGAAGGGTTGGACTTCCACACTTGGTGCCATGCCGTGGTCCATTGGAACCTGCCTTCCAATCCCGTTGATCTTGAACAGCGCGAAGGCCGGGTTCATCGGTATAAAGGCCATGCGGTCAGAAAGAATGTTGCGGAACGGTATGGTCTGACTGCTCTCTCCGTGGCGCATGAGGGAGGCGATCCGTGGCAGACCCTTTTTCAGATCGCGGCCCAAGGCAAATCCAATGGGCTTTCCGATCTCATCCCGTATTGGATCTTCGAGGATGGTTCCGCCCGGGTGGAGCGCCGCATTCCTCTGCTCCCGTACAGCAAGGAGGTTGGGAAACTCAAACGGCTGAAGCAAGGGTTGGCCCTCTATCGGATGGTTTTCGGTCAACCCCGCCAGGAAGATCTGCTGTTCAGCCTTAGCCAGAACGGTAACCATGAGTCAGCGGATTTGGCCGACTGGCTGATTTCGCTTCAACCCCGGAAACTGTTTTGAATGATGAACCGGCCGAGGAAAACGCACTGATCCTGCCTCCGGCAAAGTCTGTTCAGGGTATTAGCAATTGATACGAGGGACCGCATGAGTTTTTCAAAGGAAATCGTCGAAGATGCATTAGTCGCCTGTGGACGATCATGCTGCATTTGCCACAAATTCTGTGGGGTACGAATTGAGACGCACCATCTTAAACCAAAGCACCTTGGTGGTGACGACAGCCTTGAGAACTGCATTCCCCTCTGTTTTGATTGCCATGCGGAAGTCGAACACTACAACAATAACCATCCGCGAGGACGCAAGTTCTCGGAGGGAGAACTCAGGAAACATCGGGACAACTGGTACAGCATGGTTCGCGAGCTAAATACGCCGCTTCCACGTCCTGAAAATTCTGTCCACGTTATTCAGGCGGTGAATGGCAAAGGAAATATGGTAGCCGGTCGAGACCTGAATATTGTTACCGAGAGAGTGGTCAAAAAAACTGTCGTACAGACTGATCCGGGCGGTAAGCACATTGCAAATTCTACAGCTCGAAAAATCCAAGAGCTTGTAAAGGAATTTATCGATCTCCATACGGCGGCCGAAAAAGATCCCCAGCGTGCTGCTCAGCGTATTTGGAGTGGCATCAAGAAGGAATTCAATGTCACCACGTACAAGGAGATACCGGCCGAGAAGTCTGATGAAGCCATTCAATGGTTGTATGCTCAAATTGCCATGGCTCGTCCGAAGATCAGGCGCAAGGCTCCGGAGCGGTGGAAGCAAAGTTTCTATAAGCCGATATATGCCCGAGCTAACGAACTTGGGATGTCAAAAGAAGAACTCTATGCGATTGCACAAACACGACTTGAATTGAAGAAACCGGTCGGTTCACTAAAAGACCTGACCCAGAAGAACCTTGAAAAATTACACCATATTATGATTGGCGAGGTTAACAAATCGAAGCGCGGGGATTGATCAGTGGAAACGCCAGATACGCCTTTTGGGCCAAATAAATTGGGTCGGAAACACATCAAGAGCTTCGCCAGCGGCATCGCTCATATGTTTGCCTGCTCGGCTCAGCATTATGCCTGGCTGGCGTATCAGCACCAGTTGTCGACGGTGGCAATTGACCTCCTGGAACTGCGAATCGAACCCGCTGAATTCGACATTGAGAGGAACCGGATTCTTGCCGGGATGTGTCAGAGAACACTCCTCCGAAACACCGGGCAACTGGCACCACCCGGTGTTGTGGCTTCGGCGGTTCTCTCTGCCCATTTCGGGATTGATGACTATTCGGAGGACGGCCGTTCTGCCTCGATTGGCAGGTCCATTTTCACCGTAATCCTGACCGATGACCGAGGTAAGGAATGGCGCGTTGACCATGCTGAGGAGAGAATGCTGATTCAATCTTAGCCAGACATCTCAACCGAAACCAAGTAGACAGGAGGCAACCATGCCAAAGAAACCAGGATCACATCATGTCGTGCCCAACGCCGACGGTGGCTGGGACGTTAAGAAAGATGGCGCGACCCGTAGCAGCGGCCACTTCGACAAGAAGCAAGATGCCGTTGATGCCGGGCATAAGATCAGCCAGAACCAAGGCACCGAGTTCTACATCCACGGCAGATGGAAGATTCAGAACAGGACAGCACGGAACGACCATATCGCCGAAGGCTGATGCCCGGTCATCCGATTCCGTTGGATCCGGACCGCGTTCCGAAAC
>LQAG01000325.1_pt1 | contig 15681 bp, 19 predicted proteins | sample 1535801 | NCBI WGS metagenome assembly LQAG01 (sample SAMN04331584, study PRJNA305678) | bioreactor metagenome | isolation source: bioreactor_3 inoculated with Wadden Sea sediment 1st replicate of a... | place: Germany:Bremen | reverse complement strand
AGGATGGCGGCAGCCGCAGGGATTTATAATTTTTTGCCAGCTGGATCGCCGCGGTGAGCATCGGGTCCCAGGTGGGGCTGAATGGCGGTGCATAGGCCAGATCGGTCTGGAGAAAATCCGCCACCGTCATGTGTGCATGCAGGGCTACGGCCACCGCATTGATGCGGTGGGCCACGCCATCCTTTCCAATTGCCTGGGCACCTAACAATCGTCCGGTCTGCCGGTCTCCCACCATGTTGATATCGATGTTTGCGGCTCCCGGCTGCCATCTGGCCCTGGACAGGCTGGTGATCTGGTTTTCCACGGGATCAAATCCCACTTTTTGGGCTTCAGACAGAGTCAGGCCTGTCCGGACCACAGTGAGATCAAAGACCTTGAACACGGCAGTACCGGCCACGCCCTTCAGTGCATTGCGGTCTGCAAACAGATTGTCCGCCACAGCCCATCCGGCCCGGTTGGCCCGGAGCGCCAGTGGGATCCAGACCGGTTCGCCCGTGACCACATGGATGGCATCGCTGCAGTCGCCGGCCGCAAAAATATCCGGATCCGAGGTGCGCAGGTACGAGTCCACCTGAATGGCATCTGCTACCCCCCAAAACCAGGCCGGCGTCCCGGGCCAGATCACTGCACGGTGCCACGCCCGTGGCACCGATGGCCAGGTCCGCATCCAGAGTCAGGCCGTCACAGAGGATGGTGCTGCCGGTACCGTCGGGTTCGATGCGCTGAATCTCAGTTCCCGTGTAAAGAAGGGCCTTTTCCGGATCAGCTCTTCCTGAACGGTTTTTGCCATCTTTTCGGGCAGCCAAGGCAGAAGCCGGGCCCGGCTTGACCATGGCTACCTGTATGCCCAGCTCGGAAAGGGCCTCACACATTTCCAGGGCAATGTAGCCCATGCCCAGGATCACTGCTTTTCGGACCTTGTTTGCTGGATAACTTCCTTGATGCGCCGGCCATGTGCCAGCTGTTTCAGGGGCATAAGCCGTTCCTTTCCGGGAAGATCCGGCAGGGTGGGGACTGCGCCCGTGGCAATGAGAAGTTTGTTATAGTCAAAGGTCTTTAATTCACCGTCCAGGTTGCGGGCGGTTACCTGCTTTGCCTCCGGATCAATGGCAGTGGCCCGATGACCTGTGAGCAGATTGATGCCATGCTTGTCAATGAATTCTTCGGCGGTTCTCACCACCAGATCATCCATGGGAGTATCTGGATCGGCAATGTTGTAGGGCATGCTGCATGCGCTGTAAGATACGTCAAAGCCCTGTTCCAGAACGGTAATCTCCAGGTCTGGATACAGCCGCCGGGCACGGCTGGCCGCACTCATGCCGGCTGCATCTCCACCGATAACCACAAATTTCATAGCGCCTCCGGATTCTAAAAGTTAAGGTCGAAGAAGAACTCTTTTTTGTTCAGAATAGACTGGTTGTATTGTTTTTTTCAAGGATTCACTTGACAGATGGTATCCAACATCGTCATCTTGAATAAAATTAGCCCATTATTTATCATGAAAGGAGACCCCATGTTTGTGCTGGGATTGCAGGGCAGCCCCCGGAAAAAGGGAAACTCGGATTTTCTGCTGACCCGGTTTCTGAAGGCCTGTGAAAACAGGGGCGCCCGGATCGAAACCATTCATCTGGATAAATTGAACATTCAACTGCCGGGAACTGGTGGTGTGTGAAAAAAAGGATTCTGCCCCATTAAAGATGAAATGGAACCCCGCATCTATGGTCTGATCCGAAGGGCCGACGCGGTGGTGCTGGCATCCCCTGTTTTTTTTTACAATGTATCGGCCCAGGCAAAGATTTTGATTGACCGGTGCCAGATGTTCTGGGGACGCCGATACAAAATGAAACTGGCGGATCCGGATGCCGCTTCCCGTCAGGGGGTTCTTTTGGCTGTGGGCGCTTCAAGTGGGAAACGCCTGTTTGACGGGGTGAATCTCACGGCGCATTATTTTTTGATGCAATTTCCGCCCGGTTTGCCGAAGCCCTGACATACAAGAAAATTGAGGAAGCCGGGCCGTATCATCCTTTCCCGGAGTGATGAGGATATTGGGCAGGCAGCGGACCGGGTCATGGATGCGGTGCTGAACAAACCGACTCTGATATTTGTTTCCAGAAAAGATGCCTGCCGCAGCCAGATGGCGGCCGCATATGCCAAAGCGGCTGCCAAAGGATGTGTCCGGGTTTTGTCCGCCGGGATCGATCCTGCCGAAGACATTTTTGCCGAAACCCATGCATTTCTGGCCGATCAGGGATTGGATATCAAATACCAAAAGCCCCGGCACCTGAAGGATTTGATAGAAGAGACCTCCGCTGAAAAACTCATCAACCGGCCATCTTTTCTGGTGGTGAGCATGGTTCCGGATAAAATATCGCTGCCGGAAGCAACAATCCGTTCCTGGGATCTGGATGAAATTGAAGACAGTGATGGGATGGAAGCGCTGGGAAAAGAGATTCGCCGGCGGGTGGAGATCCTGGTATCAGACTTTCAAAGCCGGCACCAGGGCGGATAGCACATTTTTTGAGAATCCGTCCAGACTCCTGAACATCAGTCCGATAGAGGTCTGGGACCCTTTTTTCCGAATGGAGCGAATATCCGTTTTGATGTCAAGAGATTCAGAGTGGCCGTAAGGCAGACTCAGGGTCAGATGCTCTAAAAAAACGGATCTGGAAATTGTCCGTCATCCACATTGCACTGGCACCCTTTTTGATTGATGTTGACGATGACACCGCTTAGACAATGCGTTTCCAGGGTGATGCTGACGGGTAAAAAGCATTCCACCCGTTTTTCCGTGCGGACATTGCAGGATTTCACCACGTCCGGATATGCCAGAAACAACAGGTAATCAGGGTTTTTCAATATCCGTATGACGGTGGTTTTAAACTTGAACACATCATCGGACAGGATATATCTGGCAGAAAGGTGTTCGCCTTCAGACAGCCGGGCCTGAATCCAGTTGTTTTCCGTCAACTGAACAATGAGATAGCTGCCGACCTGCATTCCGGTAAGCTGGCTGGTGACAGTACGGTCCGGAGTTTCCGGTTCCAGAAGCAGTGCGGTGCCCAGTTCGATGAACAGCCGCTGACTTCGGTTGATGTATTTGCTGAGTTTGTCGGTCATAATTTACCTGCCGCCTCTTCGGAACAGCATAATTTTTATGGTTTCAAACAAGATATAGAGTTCAAGAAACAAGGATATATTGTTGATGTAATACAAATCATAACGAAGTTTTCCACTGCGTCACCAATGGAAGCGCCATAGGGATACATCACCTGGGCCCAGCCGGTAATTCCGGGTTTCACCGCATGACGCTGGGCGTAATACGGTGTGGTACGGCTGATCAGCTCCACGAATTCCGGCTGTTCCGGCCGGGGGCCGATGAAACTCATGTCTCCTTTAAGCACATTGAACAGCTGGGGCAGTTCATCGAGGCGGGTCCGCCTGATCACTTTGCCGACCCGGGTGATTCGGGGATCGTTTTCACTGGCCCAGGCCGCATCGGCGTTTTTTGTACGGATGAAAATGCATGGACCGGAATTTGTAGATGGTGAACGGTTTGCCATGAAGCCCCACCCGATTCTGACAGTAAAGAACCGGTCCTGGAGAATCCAGCCTGATGGCCAGGGCTATCAGAGGAAATAATGGCAGACAGACGATCAAGAGGATGGAGGCAAAGATCAGGTCCAGAATTTTTTCAGCAGCCGGATGAAAGGCGTGATGAGAAATCCCCGGCTCTGAACCAGCCAGCCGGGGTTGATATGCTCCACCGGGATTTTACCGGTGACCCTTTCATAAAAGGAAGGATAGTCCAGAATTTTGATGCCCATCAGCTTACAGGTGACCAGCTTGTCTGTTATCAGGTTGCCCCGTCGTTCTGTGAGGGCGATGACAATCATGTTGGTCCGGGTCTGCTCGGCAATGCTGACCACGTCTTCAAACGGTCCCAGAATGGCTGATGAGTCCACGGTGACAGGATCTGTGGATGTCTGGATAAAACCCGCTAATACATATTTGCCAGACGATTTTTTATCAGAGTTTCAGCGGTTTCTGCCGTGGATCCCGTGCCAATGATCAGGATTTTTTCAGCAAAAAAATGGACATCATTGGATTTGTGAAACAGGCTTTGCCAGATGTTTTGCAACAAAAAAAACATGGCCATGGTTCCAGCCACCTGCCAGAGGCTGTGTTCCGGATTGTGAGGAAGCAGGGCCAGAACGGTGAAAGAAATTCCCACAGCGACAAGGGACCGGATCAACCGGTCCCGGAATGTCCATTTATCCGGCTGGTACACCTCGCAGAGAAACGAAAAGAACAGAACCAGCGGAATGAACAACACCACCCAGGGCGGCAGGGTGGAAATGTTAAAGGTATGGGTGACAGCGATCAACAAAATGATCAGGGCAACCAGAATATCTCCTGCCATTAAGACAATCCGGTTGTAAATCAGGCTTCCCCTGTCAAGCAGTCCCAATTGATGCGATCCTTTACAAGTGAAATTTATTTGTGACTATAGGGCGAAGACTTTCGCCTGTCAAGGAACAATGAAAACAGGGCGAAAAATGTGCGCCTGGAGCTGTTCTCTGTTAATTTTTCATGTTATGGTATCTGGAAATTGACAGATATGAGGAGTGATAAGGTGAATTTGCAGAGATGGTTGGCGGTATTTTTTCTGATGTCAGGCCTGCTTGTTTTTGCTTTGCCGGCAGCAGGTCAGAATTTACAGGATCGGGATAAAATGCCTGAGATGGCTGATTCCGGCGCACTGAGCATGCTTGATACTGTCCTGGAACATAACAATCATCTGCAACAGCGGATCATTGAAAACTAAAGACCATGGCTGAAAGCACGTCGGAAACCGAAAAAAACAACTTGGCGGCCGAGCTGGAGAGATTGGATAAAATGCTCTCGTCCTCCCGGCAGGATTTTGAACGGATCGCCACCGGTGTGGATATCAGCCTGTTCGCCGAGAAAAGAGAAGCGCCTTTTGACTGGAAAGATGAACTGGTTTCACTGATCAAACCCGGTATCATGGAACTGAAGCATGCAACCCAGAAAACCCGGCAAAAAGCGGATCTCAAGGAAGACCTGTCCAGATACCAGGAGTTGAAACCGATTGTCCGCCAGGCCAACGACCATCTGATGGCATTGATTTCCAAGACAAAATCCCCTCGGTTGAAAGATAGACTGGAAAAGTTGGTGCCGGAATGGAGAGGCCAGGAAAGACAAATTTTAAGCCGGTTGGAAATAATCCAGATGCAGCTGTCGGAACTGGAATCGGAAGAAAAATCCATCCTCGAATCCTCTCAGAAATCCATCAAACAGTTTTCAAAACCAGGGCCTGTTTTGTTTGTGGCATTGATCGCCTGTATCGGGGTAGTGCTCTTGCTGAGAGTGGCCTATCTGTTTCTGATTAAACATATCCCGGGACATCAATCGGTATACCGGCCATTTCATCTGCGGGCCATGGATCTGCTGTATCGGGTCGTGAGTGTTGTGGCAGCATTGCTGACCGTGGTTCTGGTGTTTTATCTGTTCGAGGACTGGGTGCTTTTGTCTCTGGCCATCGTTTTTCTGATGGGCCTGGCCTGGGCGGTCAAGAATACGTTGCCCCGGTTTATGCATCAGAGCCGGCTGATACTGAACATCGGGGCGGTTCGGGAAGGAGAAAGACTGGTATATCAGGGAGTGCCCTGGCTGGTGAAAAAAATCAACTTTTTTTCCGTGCTTGAAAATCCCGATCTGGGACAGACCCTGCGCCTGCCCATCGAGGTACTCATGGATCTGACTTCCCGGCCTTTTCGACGTCATGAACCCTGGTTTCCCTGCCGGAAAACGACTGGGTGATTCTGTCGGACGGCACAAGAGGGTGTGTCACCAGCCTGTCTCATGAAATGGTGGAGATGGTGTTGCGCGGCGGTGCCAAAAAGGTTTACCAGACCTCGGATTTTCTGGGCCTGTCTCCCTTGAACTTATCCGTGAATTTCAGGCTCAAGATCGTGTTCGGTCTTTCGTATAACCTCCAGCCCCTTGCCACTAATCGGATTTTGGAAATTCTGGAAGCCCATATCCGGAAACGGCTGGCGGAAGAAGAGTACGAAAAAGCCTGCTTAACCTGAGAGTGGAATTCGCTCAGGCGGGATCATCGTCTCTGGATCTGGTAGTGATCGCGGATTTTGACGGCGGGATGGCCCCATTGTACAATCGGATTTCCCGGGCCATTCAGCGCTGGTGCACAGATGCCTGTTCCGCCAATGACTGGGAAATTCCTTTCCCCAGCTCACGGTTCACAAACCTGCAGCATCAAAGTGTTAGGATATCGGCATGAACATTCACTCTCATCTTCTGGGAGATCTTCTGGTGGGTATGGGAACCATTTCCCATACCCAGCTGGAAGACGCACTTCAGACCCAGCATGTGTGTTTTGAAGATACGTTTCAGTTGGATCTGGATCGGACGGAACTGGTTTCCGGCAGCAGGAAAAACAAGGCTTTCCCGCCCAAACTGGGGCAGATTCTGGTCAAAAAAGGCTATCTTTCAGATGAACAGCTGTTTGCGGCCCTGAAGATACAGAACCGCCAGAGTGAAACCTGAGCCGGCTGAGCAGTGAAAACTGGCCAAAGCCTCCAGGTGGGATATGTCATCAATTCCACCATTGAGTTGGAAGAGGTGTTGAACCTGATCATGAAATATGCCAACATCGTCACGGATGCCGTGGCCTCCACCTTGATGCTGCTGGATGAAAAACCGGTGAACTGGTGTTCAGTATTCCCACCGGGCCCAATGCGGAGAACCTCAAAGACATAAGGATTCCACCCGGTGCCGGTGTGGCCGGCTGGGTGGCGGAAACCAGACCTACCTGCTGGTGCCGGACACCCGGAAAGATAACCGGTTTTATCCGAATATTGACGATATGACCGGCATGAAAACCCATTCCATTCTTTGTGTGCCCATGAAATCCAGGCGTAAGCTCATCGGGGTGCTGGAGGTGATGAACAAAAAAGACAACACCAGCTTTACGGAAGACGATGCCTTGATTTTGAGTGTGTTTTCCCACCATGCCGCTATTGCCATTGAAAATGCCATGCTGTTCAATTCCATGAAAAACCGGCTGGAAAGAGAAAAAATGATTGAACAGAAAGTGGCGGAGTCAGCACGTCTTCAGGCCATCGGAACCCTGGCAGGGGGAATCGCCCATGATTTTAACAATATTTTGGGCGCCATCATGGGGTATGCCGAGCTGGCCAGAATGGACAGTGAAGACATGTCCAGGCAGCATGCCAACCTCACAAAGGTTCTGGGGGCATCCAACCGGGCCAGGGACCTGATCCATCAGATTCTGGCGTTCAGCCGCCAGAATGAGGTGGAATCCCGGCCAATCCAGGTCAATATCATTGTCAAAGAGGCGTTGAAGCTGCTTTCAGCATCATTGCCCAAGACCATTCGTGTCGATGAAGAGCTTTCCTGTACATCCATGATTATGGGCGATGCCACTCAGATTCACCAGGTGGTCATGAATCTTTGTACCAACGCGGCCCAGGCGATGAAAGACAAACGAAACGGCAGGTTGACGGTGATCCTTAAAGAGGAAAATCCTTCTCTATATTCGGAAAAAGCCCGGACGGTCATTCCATCAAAGTCTTATCTCAAACTGCATGTGGCGGACAATGGAGAAGGCATGCCTTCCATGTGGTGGAGCGGATTTTGAGCCGTTTTTTACTACCAAACAGAAGGGTCAGGGGACCGGCATGGGGCTGTCGGTGGTCCATGGCATTGTCAAAAGCAATGGGGGGATATTCAGGTGCATACCACGCCCGGAGAGGGGTCGGTGTTTGAAGTATTCTTTCCGGTGATCCCTCAAGACAGGCAACCTGCGGCAGAAAAGAAACCTCTGGAAAAACTGCCTCTGGGCACGGAACACGTTCTGGTGGTGGATGATGACATCATGCTTCTGGATGTGACCAAACGAAGCCTCAATTCTTTAGGGTATCATGTGACCATTGAAACCTTAAGCCCGGAAGCGGTCAAAAAATTTACGGCTCATCCAAACGAGTATGACCTGGTGATTACGGACATGGCCATGGCGGAAATGAACGGGGATGAAATGACGGCGGCAATGAAGGCGATTCGATCCGATATTCCCGTTATCGTCTGCTCGGGGTTCAGTGTGTGGATCACCGAAGAAAGTGCCCGGAAAAAAGGGTTTGCCGCCTTTTTGTTGAAACCGGTACAGTTGCAGGACTTGGCAAGGGTGGTGCGAAAGACTCTGGATGCAGGCCATGGGTCCGTATGATTCCCGAATCAATGGCGAACTTGCCGTGAAAGCTGTCAGGAACTGCATGATAGCATGGAGCATCCGGGCCTGTGGCGGGCCCATTCCGGCCGTTTGGCCGCAAACCTCTCCTGGCCAGGCTGCATGTCATAAGGATGTTTCATGGCTTGCAGCAAATCCTCAATCATGGAAAAATCCCGTTTCAGTGCCTTGTCAATGGCCATCTGGGCCAGGTAGTTGCGTAAAACAAACCATGGGTTCTGCCGGTTCATTTTCTTTGTCCGGATCTCTTTAGGGCGTTTGTCCTGAATGATCCGCCGGTGGTACTGACGCAACCAGTCCCACAGTTGAGTCTCATAGGCAGTGGAAATGTTTTCCGGTTGATAGAGTGACTCCCTGATGGGGCCGGGAACCGGTTGCGGCTGGCTGATGGATACATCATCAAGGAACCGGTCCGGAAAATCGATCTGTGACAGGCCCCGGAAAAACAGGGTATGATCGGTTTCCATGGCCTGAAGCAGAGAGAGCAGCTCCTTGATCAGTGCCTCATCGGTCTGAGGGTTGAACTCTGTCAGTCCTAGTTTTCCAATCATCATGGCTTGCCAGTCCTTCTGAAAACGGGTGGAGAATTCGGCGAGCGCCTGTTTCAACGGTGTCGAATCATTGATCAGCGGATACACGGCATTGGCCAGCTGTGCCAGATTCCACAGTGCGATCTGGCCCTGATTCTGAAAACAGTAGCGCCGGCCCCGGGCATCTGTGGTGTTGGGTGTCCAGACCGGATCATAATCATCCAGCCATCCATACGGCCCATAGTCAATGGTCAAACCCAGGATGGACATGTTATCGGTGTTCAGAACCCCATGGACAAACCCCACCCGCATCCAATGGATCACAAGGGTCCGGGTGAGGTTGCATACCTCCTGAAACCAGCGGACATAGGTTTCTTTTCCTGGCGTTCCCAGATGGGGAAAATCGGTGCGGATGGTGTAATCAGTCAGCTGCCGGAGCAGATCCGTTTCCTCTCTGGCTGAATAAATCTGGAAATTTCCGAACCGAATAAAAGAAGGTGACAGGCGGCAGATCACGGCCCCGGGTTCCGCTTCCGGGTGGCCGTCGTAAAACATGTCCCGGATCACCGTGTCACCGGTGAGGACCAAACTCAAGGCCCGGGTGGTGGGAATCCCTAAATAAAACATGGCTTCGCTGCATAAAAATTCCCGCAGAGACGACCGCAGAACGGCCAGGCCGTCGGCATTGCGGGAATACGGGGTGGGACCGGCCCCTTTGAGCTGGACCATCCACCGTTTCCCCTGGCGGTTGATCACCTCACCCAGGTTGATTGCCCGGCCGTCCCCCAGCTGCCCGGCCCAGTTGCCGAACTGGTGGCCGCCGTAACACATGGCAAACGGTTCCATGCCGTTCAGGAGCCGGTTGCCGGAGAACACTTCAGTGAACCGGTCCGATTGCCAGGCAGTTTCATCCAAATCCAGCATGGCCGCGGCATCCGGAGACACCGCCACCAGCTTCGGCGCTGTCGCCCGCAAAGGCATAACCCGGGAATAACAGGCCCCTGTCACCTGGCGGCGAAAATTGGCAGATTCCGGATCTCCGGGCAGTTCCCGCACAAACCGGTTGTCAAAGATCAGATTGTTCAGTATGTTTTCCGGTCGAATGGGGGTCATGGCCAGTCCTCATATTGTCAGTTGGGGGTGTCTGTTTGACAATATAAGCACTGGTTCATGGATTGCCAGGCCTGTCCTTGATCCGGAACCGGATCTGTTCAGGATTTGATCGTCTGTCCTCCGGTCTTTTGGGGATCTATGGCCTGGATCATCTCCTTGAGTTCCGCCACATGTTTTTGTTCTTCTTCAATGATTTTTTTCAGGCCCTTCTGGGCGGCATCATCCTGGATAAAGGCCTGGAGAAACTCGTAGAACAGGATGGTGTCTTGTTCAAAGGTTACAAACGTTTCCAGCAGGGAAGCGGTGGACCGGATCTGCGAAAAATCCACCTCATCCAGAGACAGGGTCTTGTCCCCATCATCTCTTTGATCACATCCGGAAGCATGGTTTCCAGATCGGTCTGGCCGGCGTCTGAAGCCACTTGCCCTTTTTGTCCGCAAACCAGGTGCCATGGGCGGCTTCCCCTCTGCCATCCATTTCAGCAGGGATTTGAGCTGAGGGCTCTGGGCCTTCTGCCTGGATGCCAGATAGAGTGTTTCTCCGTTCCGTTCCATTTTTACGGCAATATCAATCAGATCGTTTACGGTAAACATCTGTCCGTCCGTTAAATGGTTTATGATTGACTGAAAGACCGGCCAAACAGATCGGCCATAGCGTTTTTGGCATCATCGGTCAGGTTCCGGGTGCCTGTACCGGCAAAATTTTTGTGGGTAATGACCGGCGTCACTTTGTGCCAGGCATTGTCCACCCAGGAAAACCATTCCTTGCGATCCTGTTCGTAAACGAACAGGGGACGATTGAACAGTTTGCCCAGTTCCACGCCCCAGCCGGTGCCCCCTTTGACGGTGTTGTCCGGCAGAATCCATCCCACCACAAAGATCTGGTAGCCATTGTTGACCATATGGAAAATGGACTGGATGACTTTGCGGACCTTGTCTGCTTTGGAAAAGGAGCGGCCCATGCGAGTGGAAACGATGTCCATACTGACGTCCCCTTTTTTCAACTCTTCCGGTGAAAGAACCCGGATACCGGTCCGGCGCTCAGGCTTGTGTCCTTCAAAAGAGAAATTCACTTCCTTAATCCCATATTGTTCCGCAAGCTGACCGAATTGCGCCTCTGCACCCCGGTGGCCCCCGCTGTACAATGTAAACTGCGATGCATCATTCATCAAAAATACTCCTTCAAGGTTAACAATTGCTAAAATTTCGGATAATGGAAACGGTTCAGATCTATCAGCCCTGGTTGAGCTGTCCTAACAGATGATAATTGAATTATATAAGAAATTTTCCACAAATCAACCAAATGGTGATGATCACGCAATTCTTGAGTTGAAAAACCGGAGTGGCTTGATATAGGATAACAGTTTAAGTGAACCGTGGCATGCAGCTTTATCATCGAGGTTGGTTTGTGAAATCCAAAGCCCTTGAGGCAAATCTTTCCGATACCCGGGTTGATGTGTCGGTCGATGTCAAATACCGGGTGCTTCTTGACATTTTTGACGGATATGTCGGCATTCTGAACCGGATGGAAATTTTTCTCAAGGAACTGTCTCATCCCTACCGGAACTGGTCTTTCATCGTCAACGAAGCCCGGCATTTTTCCCTTCATTATTTTTATCTGTATCGATCCCATGAAAAAGGGATGAACGCTTTGAGTATTTATTCAGACATTTTTTTGTCGGCATTTGAACAAAGCGTTACCAAATCGGTTCGCACCGCAGCTTCAGACAACCTGATGCTGTTTTTCTTCATCTGGTCAAAGAATCGGCCGACCGGCTGACCGATTTTCTTCCCGTGCTGGAGCAGGGGCTGAATCGGATCCGCCACTATGATGAACCCGGTTTTTTTATTTTGTCCAAACCTATTATCCGCCTGAAAAACTGACACAGCAACTTCTGGTGAGCCTGGAAAGCCACGGAAGTATCCAGGTTTCCCGGTTGTTCGAAGCCGTCAATCTCCTGTTAATTCGATATTACCGCACCTCGTTTTCCTATTGGCTGAATCAGGATGATCCGGTGGCGTGGATGCAGAAGCATATTGATGAATGGCGGCTCAACCTCGAACTGGAACAGGTGTTTGATCAGATTTCTCATGCACGGGTAAAGAAATGGCGCCGTCAGCTGGACGTCCGGAGCGCCTGCCTGGAGCCCGGTGACAGTGAATTGACCCGGGATCTTTTGGCATTCACCGGATTCCGGAAGTTTGTGGGTCTGTACAAGACCGTGAGCCGGCAGATTTTCAGGCATTGCAGTGATGATACCTACGGCCGGCACCTCAAGCTGACTTTTTTGTTTTATATTATCCATGTGTCCGGACTGTTCATGATCCACAAGGACAGCCTCCATGAAATCAACCAGACCCTGACGAAGCTTATCGGGGACGATGATTTCAAAAAAGACATTCCCATTGTCAATCAGACGTTTTCCCTTTTAAGGAACACAAGGGCCGGTATCCGGAAACCCTGCTGGACTGTATTTATAAAATCGGCGAAGCTGTTTACAAAACAGGGAAAGTGGAGCTGATCAACCATTTCATCGACCGGGTGGTGAACCACGGATTCCAGTTTCCCATGATTCAGGGAACCGGAGAGGACTGGCAGATCAGGGGAAATACTGCCCATGTGAAAAATATCCGGGTGTTTCTGAGCCTGATCTGTCAGCATCCGAAAAAATCCAAGCGGCTCTTGTCCGCCCTGATCATCTATCTGTCCATCGGCGGGGTGTTCATCAAGGACACGGATCTTTTTCCCCGGGATATCACCGGGTTCCTCAACGCGGATATCGAAGGGGTGTACAATCTGGTCAAGCAGCTGGCCCGTCTGCTGCCAGCGTTTTCAATGAAATCGGGGCTGAGGGGCAGCTCCGGGATATCTCCACGGAGCTGGATGAATCCTGCCACCGCCGGGACCGCCTGATCCATTTTCTGCGCAAGCAGTGCCATGTGGAAAGTTCCAGCCGGATCGTGGAGTTTATTCAGCAGGTGATGATTTTCTGGAAAACAAAGGACAAAGCCCCGCTGGAACCGTTTGTCCCGCCTTCCATTTTTGAAGAGATCCAGACATCGGGCCGGTATGTGGACGGTCCCGGTCACATCATGCAGTATCTGGAAGAAAAAAAAACTGTCCCACCCAAAGGATTTTCTCATGTACCGTCAGGAGGCCCTGGACCGGTATGTGGAAGAGGTTTCGGGAGTGACAGACCTGGACCGGCACCGGGTTCGGCTCATGCTTCGGTTTTTTCGGCTGCTCAATGAAAAATACGGGGTGGATCATCTGGAAATCAAATCCTATCTGACCAATTTCAAGACCGATGACCTGCCGGACCCCCGGCGGCTGGCCGCAGCCTTGGACGAAAACCGCCTGGAAATCAAAATTGACCGTCTGCTATCTTACATGGCGGATCTCAAACACATCGTTGTTTCGGACCAGGTGTACGAACCCAATGAAGCCATTTACCACAAACGCCATTTTGCCGTGGATATTCCGTCCATGTACGGCAGTTATAATGAGCCCAAATTCGATGCCCTGGGTTTGACACTTCGCATTGAAAGCATTGTCAATGTCCTGTTTGAAGATCTGATCAACAGCATTGATCTGAGACTGATCACCAAGCCCACGTTTGTCCGGATCTTTTCTCTGCTGACCCTGTTCCGAAAAGCCCTGAGCCTGGATGGGATTGTATCCAACAAGCTGGATGTTCAAATGGAGTTTCTTAAGTATTCGGTCAATACCACCACCTGTTCATTCACCCAATACCTGGATATTTTCAAGGGATTTGTCCGGGCTGTGGCCGATATGATCAATGATTACTTTCACAACATTCATTCCGCCAACCTGCTGCAGATTGAAGCCCGCATCGGCAAGGATCAGATACAGAAAAAATATTTGCCCGGATTTGTTCCGGACCAGGGACAGCTGGATGAAAAAACCGCCAGAAAACTGGATCAGCGGGTCGCTGACATCTTTTTCCGGGACCGCATCGCCACCTCTTTAGGACTTCAGCAGCTGGATGTGTTTTTGAACCGGATTCTTCATACCCTGTTCCGGCAATCGGAAAGACTGTCCCAGGACCAGTTGAGCGTGCTGCTCAACTATGACCCCAAAAACGCCGTGACCCCCATCAGTGATGAACCGGTGGCCAACCAGAACATCATCATTTTAGGCAACAAGGGATGGAACCTGATGCGGCTCAAACAGATCGGCGTCCGGGTGCCCCAGGGGTTCATCATTACCACGGAGGTATTCCGGTGCCTGGATCTCATCGATACTTATACCCCGGCATCGGTCAATTTCAAACAGCGGGTGGCCAGCATGATGTCCCGTCTGGAGCAGCAGACCGGGCAGGTGCTGGGGGACCCTGAAAACCGCTTCTGCTGTCGGTTCGTTCCGGGTCATCCATATCCCAGCCCGGAATGATGGATTCGTTTCTGAATGTGGGGATCAATGAAGAGATTGCCGATGCCATTGCCAAAAAAACCGGCAACCCTTGGTTTGCCTGGGACAGTTACCGCCGGTTTCTTCAGCAGTACGGCATGACATTCGGCATTCATCGGGATGAATTTGACCAGATCATTGCGGTCCACAAAAAGCAGGCCGGCATTGATTTTAAGCGCCATTTTACGGGCGATCAGATGAAGGCCGTGGCCATGGCCTACAAAAACCAGCTGTTGCGCAACGGCATCGAACTGGTGGAATCGCCCATGGACCAACTGTTTCTGGCCATCCACAAAGTGTTTTCCTCCTGGGATGCCAAACGGGCCATTGATTACCGCCGGATTATGGGGATATCCGATGACTGGGGCACCGCGGTCACGGTCCAGGCCATGGTGTTTGGGAACCGGTCCCGTCAGTCCGGTTCCGGTGTGGCCTTCAGCCACAGCCCGAAACTGCCCGGGGATGCCATTCGACTGTGGGGGATTTTACCATCGGCAACCAGGGCGAAGATGTGGTGGCCGGCCTGGTGAGCACCCTTCCCATATCGGAAATGCAACGAGAGCTGGAACGCCGGGATACCCGGATCAGCCTGGAAAAAGCCTTTCCCAGGGTGTATGAACAATTGAGAGACACGGTCCAGATGCTGATCTACAAACGCAGGTGGAATCCCCAGGAGATCGAGTTCACCTTTGAAGGTTCCAAACCGCAGGACCTATTCATTCTCCAGGCCCGGGACCTGTCCCTGGGAGACCGCAAAAAACTGGCTGTGTTTGCAGCTGACGATGACCGCCTGAAAGCGGCGTTTCTGGGCCAGGGGTACCGGGGTATCCGGCGGTGCCATGAGCGGGCGCATCGTTTTCACCCTCAAGGAAATCGATGCGTTCCGGCGCCAGGATCCGGATGCCCATCTGATTCTGCTGCGAAACGACACCGTGCCCGATGACATTCTGGAGATCGATGCATCAGACGGGCTGTTGACCGCCAAGGGGGGGTTGACTTCCCATGCGGCCGTGGTGGCCTGCAATCTGGGAAAAACCTGTGTGGTGGGATGTGAAACCCTGGTATGCAATGAAGCGGATAAAAACTGCTGCCTGGCAGGTAGAAAATTGAAAGTGGGGGATTACATCAGTATCGACGGAAACAAGGGATTTGTGTTTGAAGGGGATATCAACGTCAATCAACCATGAAAGCGAGGCATATCGTGAATACCGAAAATAATAGAATTCTGGGAATAAACGGCCTGGGCCGCATCGGCAAACTCACCCTGTGGCATCATGCCGGGCGCAAATATTTTACGGA